>MDTB01205483.1_pt1 | contig 10392 bp, 11 predicted proteins | sample 811161 | NCBI WGS metagenome assembly MDTB01 (sample SAMN05326650, study PRJNA326480) | marine metagenome | isolation source: seawater | place: Mediterranean Sea | collected 2009
AAATCTACTCTTTCTGGAATTATTGTTGAGGGAGATACCTCAACTGGTTTAGCCAAAAAAGTTAAACGATTTATATCTGGAGGAGTTTTAGGACTTTAATATGGCAGGTCATTCTCATTGGGCAGGAATTAAACACAAGAAGAATAGGCAAGATAAAGAGAGAGCCAAAATATTTTCTAAGTTGTCCAGAGAAATAACAGTTGCCGCTAAACTCGGAGCAAAAGATCCTTCAAGCAATCCTAGGCTAAGAGCCGCTATACAATCAGCCAGAGAATCAAACATGCCAAAAGATAATATTAATAGGGCAATTAATAAATCAGATATGAATTTAAATAAAAATTATGAAAATTTAAGATATGAGGGATTCGGTCCTCATAATGTTGCGCTAATTATTGAAACATTAACCGATAATAAGAATAGAACCGCTTCAAATATTAGAAAAGTTTTGCAGAAAAGCGGAGGAAGATTAGGCGAAAGTGGATCAACCGCACATTACTTTTTTCCGTGTGGTGTTTTACAAATAGAAAAAAATAAAATATCTGATGAAAAAATTCTTGAAATTTCTATTAATTCTGGAGCAAAAGAATGTGTAAGCAGTCCTAAATACCATGAAATTTTAACAGAAAGAGATGATTTTTATAGAATAAAAAAAGAATTTGAGGATAAAGTAGAGGAATTTATTTATTTTGGAATTGAGTGGAGACCAAAAGTATACTTAAATATCTCCAAGGAACAAACCAGCTCAATTCTTGAAATGCTAGAAAACCTTGATGAGGACGAAGATGTTCAGAATATTTATGTTAATTGTAACATCATCTTAAACTAATATATGAGAATAATTGGCATAGATCCGGGATTAAGTGGAGCGATAGCAATATTAGAAGACAATGTTATAAAAGAATTATTTGATATGCCAGTTATGTCAGATGGGAAAAAAAATAAAAGACAGCTTAATAGTGCTCACTTAGTTACAATAATTAAAGATAATATTAAAGACTCTAAAAATACAGTAATGGTAGTCGAACAAGTAAATGCGATGCCAGGACAGGGTGTTACTAGTATGTTTAATTTTGGTCAAACTTTTGGAGCAATTAAAGGTATTTGTGCTGCTTTGGGGCTTCCAATTTTTTTTGTTAGACCAGCAAAATGGAAGAAATATTTCGAATTAATCAATTCTTCTAAAGATGCTAGCAGAACTAAAGCCATAGAAATGTATCCCCATATTTCAGAAAAATTATCAAAAAAAAAAGATGTAAATAAGTCAGATGCTATTCTAATAGCTAGATATTTTAACGAAACAAGGTTTAAAGACCAACCAAAATGAACTTATTTTTTAAAAAAATTATAAAATAAGGTCAAATTCATGACACATTCTATAAGTATTTCATTAAGATGGAACAAGAAATAGCATCACAAGTAGTTGGTTTAGGTGGCGTAAATGATTTTGGTATTTTACAACTTTTTTTACGTGCTGATTTTGTAGTTAAATCTGTAATAATTATTTTGTTGGCAAGCTCAGTTTATTCTTGGGCATTAATATTTGAAAAATATAGGATGTTTAAGAAGATTAACGAGTCCACTAAAAAATTTGAAGATAAGTTTTGGAAATCAAAATCAGCTGAAGGTTTTAGCAAAACACTTCCTGTAAAATCTGAAGACCCAATGACTCTTATTTTTCAATCTGCAATGAACGAACTAGTAAAAACAAGATCAAAATCATCTGTAGTTCAAAGTGCAAGAGTTGAAAGAATTTTAGAAATTTCAACTGATAATCAAATAAAAGATATAGAAAAACATTTTACTTTTTTAGCAACGGTCGGTGCCACAGCTCCTTTTATAGGTTTGTTTGGAACTGTTTGGGGGATTATGAATTCATTTCAATCTATAGCCATTTCTCGAAACACAAGTTTAGCCATAGTAGCTCCTGGGATAGCCGAGGCTTTATTTGCAACTGCATTAGGATTACTAGCAGCAATACCTGCCGTAGTTGCTTACAATAAATTTAATAGTGACTCTAAAAGATATATAGCTAGAATAGATAATTTCTCTAAAAGATTTCTATCAATAATGTAAATTATGGGATTTAAATTAAATCGCTCAAGAAACGAACCTATGAGTGAAATCAACGTTACACCTTTTGTTGATGTCATGCTAGTTCTTTTGATTATATTTATGGTTACAGCTCCTCTTTTAACAGTAGGAGTTCAAGTTGATCTTCCAGAGTCATCAGCAGACTCATTACCCGATGATCAAGAGCCTTTGACAATAAGCATTAATTCAAAAGGAGAAATATTTATTCAAGAAAATCAAGTCTCGGCTCAAAAATTAATTCCAAAACTTTTAGCGATTGCAAAAAACAGGACTGATACCAGAATTTATGTTCGGGGAGATAAAAATATAAATTATGGTAGAGTTTTAGAAATTATGGGAACTTTATCAGGAGCTGGTTTTTCTAAAGTAGCTCTTATTTCAGAGCCATATAAGAGTTAAATGAAAAATGACAAGAAGCTTAATTTATTCACTATCTTTTCACGCACTAATGATATTTCTTACAATTATGACTTTGCCTTTTATGGTTAGGAAGCCAATTGATCTTCCGCCTATTATTTCTGTAGAATTAATTCAAATATCTGACAAAACTAGTATTCCCTACGCGCCCAAAGCAAGAAAAGTTATAGAAAAGGTAAAAGAGGAGGAAAAAAGAATTGTATCTGAACAAGCGCCACCATCAGCAAAAGCGAAAGAAAAACCAGACAGAATTCCAATGCCAAAGAAAGAGGACGAAAAGAAGGAGATAGTTAAAAAGAAACAAAATCCAAAAGAAGTTAAACCTGAAATAAGACAGTCTTCGGAATTTGAAAAAAAAGAAATTATAGACACCAATCAAATTGCAGCATTAATTGATAAAGCTAAAGAGGAAAGCGCGAAAGTAGAAAAAAAATCTGATAAAATTACCCAAAGCAGTGATAAAAACTCATTTGCGACCGGGTTAACTTTATCTGAACAAGATGCTCTAAGAGCTCAAATTTTTGGATGCTGGACAGTACCTTTAGGTTTGCCATATGATGATGATTTATTGGTGAGAATTAAATTAAAACTGAAACAAGATGGGACCATAATAAGATCAGAAATTTTAGATCATGAAAGAATGAATAGACCTGGACAAAAATTTTATAAAGTTTTAGCTGAAAGTGCCTTAAGAGCTGTAAGAATTTGTCAGCCACTAAAAGTTCCACTATCGGGTTATGATAAATGGAAGGATATTCAGTTAAATTTTAATCCAACAGAAATGCTGAAAGGCTAACTTAAACATGCAGAAAATACTTATTTTTTTTATTATTTTATTTTTAAATGTAAATCCTGCTTACAGTTTAATCGAGGTAGATATTACCAGAGGAAATTTAGATCCTTTGCCCATAGCAGTATCACCTTTACATGTTGATCCTAAATCAGAAAATTTTAAGGACATGAAAATAAAAGAACTAGGTGACTCAGTTTCAGCAGTAATCGAAAAAAATTTTAAATCTACTGGTTTATTTAACCCATTAAATAAAGATGCATTTGTTCAAAAACCTGATATTGCACATCTTAAACCTAGATTTGAAGACTGGAGATTAATTACAGCGCAAGCATTAGTAACGGGAAAACTTTTAATTAAAGATGGTAAATTAAAAGTAGAATTTAGGTTATGGGACCTTGCAGCTTCTAAAGAAATGATAGCCTTAGCTTTTACAACAACACCTTCCAACTGGAGAAGAGTAGCTCATATTATTTCTGATAAAATTTATGAGAGACTCACTGGAGAGACTGGATATTTTGATACTAGGATTATTTATGTAAGTGAAGCGGGACCAAAAGATCAGAGAATAAAGAAATTAGCAATTATGGATCAAGACGGAGCTAACACAAAATATCTTACTCTAGGAAATGAACTGGTTTTAACTCCAAGATTCAATCCAGCTAATCAACTGGTAACTTATCTTTCTTATTTTAGAAATACACCAAGAGTTTATCTATTAGATATAGAAACAGGAATTCAGGAAGTTGTTGGAAATTTTCCTGGAATGACTTTTGCTCCAAGATTTTCTCCAGATGGAAAAAAAGTAATAATGAGTTTTGCTAAGGATGGTAACTCTGATATTTATACGATGAATTTGGAAACAAGATTAGTTGAAAAAATAACTGAAAATCCGGCAATCGATACTTCTCCATCTTTTTCTCCAGACGGAAAATACATATGTTTTAATTCTGATAGAAGTGGTTTGCAACAAATCTATGTCATGAAAAGTGATGGAACTAATGTAAAAAGAATAAGCTTTGGAAAAGGTTTGTACGGAACGCCAGTATGGTCGCCTCGAGGAGATTTAATTGCTTTTACTAAAGTAAGAAAAGGAAGATTTTATATTGGAGTTATGAGATCAGATGGTTCTGGAGAAAGACTATTAACTGAGAATTTTTACCAGGAGGCACCTTCATGGTCTCCTAATGGAAGATTGCTTATTTTTTATAGAGAGACGAAATCTGGAAAAAGCGGGAAGGGGTTTTCAGCTAAATTATGGTCAATAGATATAACAGGGTATAATGAGAGAGAAATAAAGACTGAAACAGATGCTTCGGACCCATCTTGGTCTTCTTTATTATCAAAGTGAGGTTAAATGATGGATATTTAATACTTGAATAATCTTTTAAAATTTGAAATATTCTTATCAACCATATTACTTACTTAGGAGAAAAAATGAAATTTAATAAGTCAATTAGAAATCTGCTATTAGTTTTGTTTGCAACATTTGCATTAAGCGCATGTTCTACTGCAAAAAAATCTGGCAGCACTTCAGGAGATGTTTACACAGGAAAAGAAACAGTAAAATATTTAGCCAAAGGAGTTGCAGACAGAGTATTTTTTGCAACTAATAAAAGTACATTAACAACAGCTTCAAGAGCAACATTAAGAAAGCAAGCTGATTATTTGAGGAAGAATAAAAATCTAAAAGTTGTTATCGAAGGTCATGCGGATGAAAGAGGCACAAGAGAGTATAACTTGGCCCTTGGTGAAAAAAGAGCTAATGCTGCAAAAGATTATTTAATGACTTATGGTATTTCAGGAAAAAGACTTTCCGTAATTAGCTATGGAAAAGAAAAGCCTGTAAATTCAGCTTCAACAACTTTAGCATGGTCTCAAAATAGAAGAGCAGTAACTGTTAAAGTAAAATAATTAAAAATATTAAAAATTTAGACCCCGAGAGTATTTTTCGGGGTCTTTTTTTTGCCATTTTGTACAAATAATAATATCTAGAATGAAACTATTAAAAAATTGTTTAAATAAAACTTTTATAATATTCATAATCTTATTTTCTTTTCAAAATTTTGCTATTGCTGAAGAAGAGGAAAAAAATATTGATGCTATTGCTGATCAAATTCAAGTAATTATTGGTGATATAGAAACTTTAGAAAAGGCAGTTTATAGAAAGTCAGACATAACTAATTCAGGGAGTTCTTCAAGCGGTGCAAATGAAGAAGTATTAACCAGACATTTATTAAAACTAAACGAAATTGAAGATCAATTTAGAGAGTTAACAAATCGATTTGAGGAAATAAATTTTAAGTTGGACAAGCTATCAAGCAGAGTAACAAAAATTCAATCTGATACACAACTAAGGTTTTCAGATATTGAATCAGTTTCTACAAGTGATAATAAAACTAAAAAAGAAAAAAAGAAAAAGAAGCAGGCCAAACTGCCTGGAACTGACAAACCACAAGATCTAGGAAGTGCACCCGGTTATGAAATGAGTCAAGGAAACGTGTCTCAAGACACACAATCGATTGATAGCACTTCGGCTGTATTTACAGAAACAAAAGTATCAACAAAATCATTGCTGCCTAATAAGCCTCCTAAAGATCAATATGATTTTGCTTTAAGTTTTATGAAAGTTGGTGACTATGAGACAGCAGAATTTGCTTTAAGAGAATTTATAGATAAAAATAAAGCGCATGAGTTAGCCGGCAATGCTCAATATTGGTATGGAGAAACATTTAGGATTAGACAATTGTATTCTGATGCAGCTACTGCGTATTTAGATGGTTATCAAAACTACCCAAAAAGCTCCAAGGCTCCTGAAAATCTTTTAAAACTTGGAAGTACAATGGTTCAACTTGGAGAAAAAGACCAAGGTTGTAAAATGATTGTAGGATTAAAAAAACAATATCCAAAAGCAAGTCAGTCTGTGTTACAAAAAGCTCAATATGAGCAAAAAAGATTTAAGTGTTCTAAAACTTAAAAATACAATTTTTCAAAAAGACAAGATTAAAAAAACATATTTTAATTTTAGAAAAAGTCTTGATCAAACTATTGGATCAAGACCATTTCTTGTAGCTGTATCAGGAGGTCCAGACAGCTTGGCTCTTGCTGCACTGAGCAGTACATACAAAAGAGAAAAATTAAACAAAGTTTACTTTGTCTTAGTAGATCATCGTTTAAGAAAAAACTCAACTTTTGAGTCTAAGTCAGTAAAAAAACTTTTAAAAAAAAATAAAATTAATTTAACTATTTTAACTAACAAAAGAAAAATAGATAAAAATATTCAAAGTAATGCTAGAAATATTAGATATGAACTTTTAAGGAATTATTGCAAAAATAAAAAGGTTAAATTTATTCTGACTGGCCATCATAGAGACGATCAAATAGAAACTTTTTTAATAAGGTTATCAAGAGGGAGTGGTGTACAAGGATTATCCTCAATGTCAAAGATAACTAAATTGGAAAATAATGTTAAGCTTTTTAGGCCTTTATTAAATGAAAAGAAGTCAGATCTTATTAGTTTATCAAAAGTTTTTTTTAAGAAAATTTTTAAAGATCCTAGCAATGACAATCAAAAGTATTTACGTTCTAAAATTAGAAAATTAATAGAACAGTTTGATAAAAGCGGCATTAACAAAAATCAGATTATAAGTTCTATTAATAATTTAGCATCAACGAGAGATACCTTAAATTCTTATATGCTAAAAGCATTAAAGAATTGTGTTGTAAAAAAGAAAGGGAAATCACACATTAATTTTGAAAAATTGATAATAGAGTCTGAGGAAATTCAATTTAAAATTGTAAGTAGTCAATTAAGAACTATTTCTTCAAAATATTACCCACCTAGAGCAAAAAAAGTTTTAAATTTGCTTCAGAGAATTAGATTGAAAAAAATAACAAAGAGCACTTTAGGGGGCTGTCTTATTATAAGATCTGGAAAGGAATTGATTATTTCTAAAGAGAAGGTTAAAAAAAACATATAAAATAAGTGTTTTTGATAAAATTTAATAAAATTGCCACATTTACAATCTAAATGGACATTATTAATACTTGTTAATTAAATAAAAATACCTAACTATACAGATATGAGCTTTAAAAATTTAGCGATGTGGGGAATAATAATACTTCTTTCCGTTGGTCTATTTAACATGTTTCAAAATCCAGAAAAAATAAAATCTGGAAAAAATAAAATTGCATTCTCCACTTTCTTAACAGAAGTAGAGTCAGGAAGAGTAGTTGAGGTTGAAATACAAGGAAATACTATAAATGGTGTTTTAACTGATGGTTCAATTTTTAATACTTATTCTCCTAACTATCCAAACTTAGTTGAAAAATTATCTGAAAAAGGCGTAAGCATAGTTGCATCTCCTTTAGAGGATAAGATGCCATCCTTATTAGGCATACTACTATCTTGGTTTCCGATGCTTCTACTTATTGGAGTTTGGATTTTTTTCATGCGTCAGATGCAAGGAGGAAAAGGTGGTGCAATGGGATTTGGAAAGTCAAAAGCTAAACTTTTGACAGAAGCACAAGGTAAAGTAACATTTAACGATGTGGCAGGAGTAGAAGAAGCGAAGGAAGAGGTTGAGGAAATAGTAGAGTTTTTAAAAGATCCAAAAAAATTTAGTAGACTTGGTGGAAAAATACCAAAAGGAGCATTATTAATTGGTCCTCCAGGAACCGGAAAAACTTTATTGGCGAGAGCTATTGCTGGAGAAGCAAACGTACCTTTCTTTTCTATTTCTGGATCAGATTTTGTCGAAATGTTTGTAGGAGTTGGAGCTTCAAGAGTAAGAGATATGTTTGAACAAGGAAAGAAACATTCACCTTGTATAATATTTATAGATGAAATAGATGCTGTTGGCAGAAGCAGAGGAGCAGGACTTGGTGGAGGCAATGATGAAAGAGAACAAACTCTTAATCAGCTCTTAGTGGAAATGGATGGTTTTGATGCAAACGAAGGAATTATACTTATCGCTGCAACCAATAGACCTGATGTATTAGATCCTGCTTTGTTAAGACCAGGAAGGTTTGATAGACAAGTTGTTGTTGGAAATCCTGATATACTTGGAAGAGAGGCTATATTGAAAGTACATGTTAAAAAAATTAATGCAGGACCTGATGTTAAATTAAGAACTATAGCTAGAGGAACCCCTGGTTTTTCAGGAGCAGATTTAGCAAATTTAATAAACGAGTCGGCTTTATTAGCAGCTAGAAAGAATAAAAGAGTTGTCACGATGTCTGATGTTGAAGAAGCCAAAGACAAGGTAATGATGGGAGCAGAGAGAAGATCAATGGTAATGAGCGAAGACGAGAAGAAATTGACTGCCTATCATGAAAGTGGACATGCGATAGTAGCTCTTAATGAAAAAGTTTCAGATCCAATTCATAAAGCAACAATTATACCAAGAGGAAGAGCACTTGGAATGGTAATGAGATTACCAGAAAGAGACCAACTTTCTGTTACTAGAGAAAAAATGTATTCAGACATAGCTGTAGCTATGGGAGGAAGAATAGCTGAAGAACTAATTTTTGGTCATGAGAAAGTAACTTCTGGAGCCTCTTCAGACATTGATATGGCAACAAAAATGGCAAAAAATATGGTTACAAAATATGGCATGACCAAAGAATTAGGACCAATAGCTTACGGCGAAAATGAGGAGGAAGTTTTTTTAGGTAGATCTGTTACAAAACAACAAAACATGTCTGAAGAAACTGCAAAAAAAGTAGACCTAGAAGTTAAAAAAATTGTTGAGTCTGGCTATGATAGAGCAAGAAAAGTATTAACAGAAAAAATTGATGATTTGCATAAACTTGCTAAAGCTTTATTGGTTTATGAAACTTTAACAGGTGATGAAATTAGAGATTTAATACTTAAGAATATTAAGCCAAAAAATTAGTTGACTCTGAGGACGATGAAAACAAAAAAGAGAGTTCTGCTTTAGACACGATTGGTTTAAAACCGAAACCAGCGCTTTAACAAAATTTTCATGAGAAGATATTACACAAGAGCGTGTAATTTTTACCATGGAAGAATTGCACGAAATCTAATTAAAAAAAAATTAGCTTTGCCTCTTTGTGGTAATAAAGAAATTGCATTTTCTGAAATTGAGATTTTATCAAGGAAGAAGAAAGAAAATTCAAAATTTATTAGCATAAAATCTATAAAGAATTTAGGTAAAAACTTAAAAAAAGTAGTCCAAACTGATATAAAAAAAATTATTTCAAAAAGAAAAAATCTCAGTAATAAAATTAAAATAAATGAACCCATTATAATGGGTATATTGAATTTAACTCCAGATAGTTTCTCAGATGGAGGAATTTATAATACTAAAAAAAAATCTTTTTCACATATAAAGAACATGATTAATTCTGGTGCAGATATTGTAGATGTTGGAGGAGAATCGACAAGACCTGGATCTAAAGAAATAAATTATAAAAAAGAGTGGAAAAGAATTTCAAATGTAATAGTTAAATTTAAAGCAAAATACCCTAATACTTTTCTTTCTATTGATACAAGAAAATCAGAAATTATGGTGAAAGCTATCAATAAAAAAGCTGATATTATTAATGATGTCTCTGGATTTGAATATGATCTTAATAGTACAAATCAAATAAAAAATTTTAATGTATGGAAAGTTTTGCATCATATGCAAGGAACACCAAATACCATGCAAATTGATCCAAAATATAAAAATGCACTTTTAGACATCTATGATTTTTTTGAAGAAAAATTAAATAAAGACTTTAAAATATTTAAAGACAAAAAATTTATATTAGATCCAGGGATTGGTTTTGGAAAAAAATTGAAACATAATTTGATCCTTTTAAACAAAATTTCTCTTTTTCATTCCTTGGGTTTTCCATTATTAGTAGGAGCTTCCAGAAAAAGATTTATTAATGAAATATCTGGAAAATTTGATAGCAAAGAACGGATAGGTGGAACTTTAGCTTCAATCTTATATATGCTGTCTCAAGGAGTACAAATATTTAGAGTTCACAATGTAAAAGAAGTAAAGCAAGGCATATTAGTTTATAAAAAGATTTTTTTAAATAAATGAAAAAAAAATATTTTGGAACCGACGGAATTCGTGGAA
>MDTB01109403.1_pt1 | contig 10391 bp, 12 predicted proteins | sample 811161 | NCBI WGS metagenome assembly MDTB01 (sample SAMN05326650, study PRJNA326480) | marine metagenome | isolation source: seawater | place: Mediterranean Sea | collected 2009
AAAATATAAAATAATTAAGGGCAATATTATCCATTGAATAAGTGGAATGATGCCTATGTTTATAAAAGGAAAAAGAGGCATTAAAGTGCTATATGCCCAAGATTGATGTACAAAAACATTTAGATATTCACTTAACGCCGTATAACCCGTACCAATACAAGAAATTAGAACAATCTCTTTTTTAACTATGTTAGAGAAAAAAAGGTTTTTTCTTACTAATAAAGAACTAATTAAGATAGAAGTCAAAAATATGAGGATATCGCCACCAGTGCAGTGAATTCTATCCAAAACAACCTGATTCAATGTTTTATGAGGTTCAGAATAAAAAGGGGTTTGTATCCATTCCCACATGCCAAAAAATAAGAAGGAAAATAAAATGTAAGTACCAAGTATTTTGGTAGTGTGTAAAATTTTACTTTTCATCATCACAATGACCCTCCTTAGTATTGCAACACCCTATATCGTTTTGTTGAATTGGTGGACAGGACACTGTTCCGTAAGAGCAAAACACACAACAATCGCCATCTTTAGGTTTAAATCGTTTATGGCATCGTGTACATTCATAAAAAAAGAGGCACGCATTAGTAGGCATTTTTTCTTCTTTTTCAAACCCACAGTATGGACATGTAAGGGTAGAATACCTAATCATTTGCAGCAGTCCTTTTTTAGCCTTAAAAAGGCTATCATTCCAATAAAAAACAGAAGTAAACCTAAGCCAATCACCCATTGACTAACGTAATGAAAAAAAAGTACAGATACTCCGAGAAAAGAAGCTACAGCACTCGCAATGGGTAAGCAGCATGCGCCTAGCCCTAAAAATCCCAATAGTGCTGTAATACTTCCCGAGGCAATTATCTTTGTTTTACTTACCCATTTCATGTTTATATCCTTTTATTCTATTTTTGCTTTTGGCCGTTCAAGAACAGCAATTCGATAATACCTGCCTACAAAACCAGCAAAACATCCGTTTAACTGTCCCGCTAAGTCTTCATATTGGGTAATTTCTAACGGAGTATCCCCAACCATTGCCCTTAAGTTACGGTTAATATCAGCAAATACACATTTCGTGAAAAAGTTAACTACTTTCCTACCACATGAAGGTTGATGGCCATCATCAACCATTTTTTCCATAACCACTATTCGTCCACCTGGAGCTAACACTCTTTCGGCTTCACGTAATGCTTGTGCTGGATCGGGAATGGACCCTAATGAAAGTGGAAAAAATATTTTATCGAAACTTCTATCATCTAATGTCATATGCTGAGCATCACCCTGAAAGATATTCTCTTCAGGTATATTAAGAACTGCGGCTTTTTGACGACAGGAGGTAACCATTTGATCTGAAAAATCAAACGCTCTCAGATGGGCTTTATTCATATGGTCTGGAAGATACTCCAAGTCTAATCCACTTCCTTCACCGACTAATAAGACTCGATCTGTTGCTTGAATATCCATCAACTCAATGGATCGAACACGACCGGGTCGAAAACCAGAAACCGTCCAGTCCCAGCATGTTCGTGCCATTACTTGATAACACCCATCTTGGAGTCGATGAGTAAATCTCCCCCAACATCCTGGGTCGGGGGTTTCATAGTCAGGATGTGTTGTTCGGTGAATAATCATAGATTGTGCTGATGAAGCAGCTATCAATTTTTTTATTTTGCAGCCTCCATATTATGCTCATGATGAGCACCTTCATGACCTTTTTTCATTTCATGTGAACGTTCTTCTTTTTTTTCTGTGGCAATCTTTTTCTTCAAAATATCAAGACTTTTTTTCAAGCGCACTAATTCTTGTTTAGATTGTTTGTAATTTGTTGCTTGAAGCTCTTTAGCTAAATCCTTGATTGTGTGATCTACAAAGCCCCAAGTTTCTGAAACAGTTTTGTTTTTTAGCTCTGCACGTACCTCATGTCGAACTTCTGAACTTGGTTTTCCATGTAAATTCTTACCATGGGCAAAAATTGACGAGTTTGCAACTACCATTAAAATCCCTAACCCTATAATCATTACTTTATTTTTCATTGTTTTTACTCCGTTTTTTTATTCTGATAATAATTTTTCAAATTCGTCATCAACTGTTGGATTAGCTCGTTCATCCAACAGCTGATGATCAACAACCTTTACGCCTACACCATAGTCAAATACAAGAACCCCTCCGAAGTGAGCGCCAACCGTTAAAATAGTGATACTAATTAAGCTAAGAAGAACATAAAAGACTGTTAAATTCCTCGGCCTGTTTTTAGAGTTGACGACCTGTTTTAAAAGGCATAGTCCAACAAAACACCCCAACGCAATAAAGCCAAGAAATTGATGTTTTTCAATAACTGGGTATGACCACTCACTATGTGGAACAGTTTTATGAGCTAACCATCCAGTAAAGGCAGCTAGACCAAGAGATATAGTTCCCAAATACAAAGTAACTGTTGCAGATTTCTGGATATAGTCACTTCGAATAAACAAATATAGGAGCTCAAGCCCTATCGAAAGATAGAGAAGCACTATAGGAAAATGGACTATAAGAGGATGTAAATTAGGCATCACAATGTCCCAATTTTCGACCCACAATGTGGCATGGCCGATCCATAATACGGGTTTTTAGTTCCTTCAGAATTTTGAAGCCACGATGCACCTCGGTTATTATCTACCATTGGGCAATGATATTTTTTAATTGCCATGCCATTAGGGCTACCATGATGCATGACTAACGCTTCAATTTCCTTAGAAAGTGATTCAAATAACGGTCTACTCTTATCAAGTGAGTCGGAATGATGAATGCGATGTACTAAGGGCGTTACACTGCTTTTTTCACCTAATGCTACAGCCAAGGTTTTTGCCGCTTGTTTTGCAGAAGAGAGATTATCATTTGCTAACGATTTTTGAAGGTTAAAGTACTGCTTTAGACTCTCTTCATAATTCTCTACATCCATCATTTGATGAGAAGCATGTTGATGGTCATTATGAGTATGTGTCAGCTCCATACCCTCATTTGAAGAGCTGGAAAAGGAATTTATAGCAATAAAACTTCCGATGCCTAAGCCTAGAACTGTGATAATAATCATATTTTTTTTATTCATAATAAATGTCTCCTTTTAATGGTTATGCTCTGATGGTGCGTTTCCACTTCCACCTTTAGGTTGCATCATGCTTGGCTTGGCCTGAATTTGCATGGCACTGTCAATTTTGAAATTTCCCTTCGTTACAACGTGTTCACCTTCATGGAGTCCATGCTTTACGATATAAAAATCGCCTACTCTAGACCCCAAGTGCACAACTCGGCCTTCATAAACGCCTGGCCTATCAGGTACTTTTACGTATACGATAGCTCGTTTGCCAGTGATGAGAGGGGCTGAGGCTGGGATAAGCAATGGTTTCTTAGATGAAGCTGGTCTCGCGAGCCCTAGTTCCGATGCTTTTTTTAAAGGCATCAGGCAAATCGGGCATTTTCCTGGTTTTGTAGAAAACTCTTCAGGGTGCATAGGACTCACATAAAGATCTTTAATTGTGCTGTCTTGTACCGGCCCTGTAGTTGAATAATTTACATCAATAGTTGCTTTAGCTAACATGTCTGGTTTGAGTTTCCGATGGCTGTTATCCACAATTCCTCGTACACGCACCGTTCTGCTTCTAGGGTCTACTACAGGGTCAATAAAGGTGATCACAGCATCAAACCATTCTCCAGGGTACGCTTCAGTAACAAACTGAGCTTTCTGCCCATAAAAGAGTTTGGAGATATCAGATTCATAAACATCAGCAACGAACCAAAGACGATCTAGGTTAGCCACATCATAAATCTTGCTCCCCGTTTTTACGTACTCACCCTCATTAACATGCTTTTTAAGAACGGTTCCACCAATAGAGGCACGTAACGTAAGAGCATCAGATACACGCCCCGTTTTCTCAATTTGTTTGATTTGAGAAGCACTTAATCCCCAAAGCCTCAGTTTTTCTCGACTAGATGACATGAGTCCTGACGAACCGGACCGTGCAGCTTCTAACAATTCCTTCTGAGCCACTAACAGTTCTGGGCTATATATTTTTGCCATATGGGTGTTCTTTTCAACGGTAATACCTGTGTAATCGATGAATAATTGCTCAATTCGTCCAGGAAACCACGCACTAATTGTTTCAAGTCGTGTTTCATCAACAACAAGCTTTCCTGATAACCGTAATGTTTCTGTTGCAAACGCCCTAGTCACAGGGCTCACTTCAACTTCAGCTAATTTTTCTGCTCTTGGCGATAGACGTAGTGCTTGAAGAGGTTGGCCATTATCTTCTTCTTCGTATACGGGCACCAAATCCATGCCCATAGGCGATTTTCCTGGCTTGTCTCGTTTGTAGCTAGGATCCATAGGTGCTTGCCAGTATTTTATCTTGCGTTCCGCTTTTTTCTCAGATTTGGAAAACTCCATGTCATTTTCAACGGGAATCAAATCCATCGCACAGATGGGACATTTTCCCTCTTTTTCCTTTCTGACTTGAGGATGCATAGAGCATGTCCATTGCTGCGATACTTCCGTATGCCGCTGATGAAATTCAGGCTTTGGATCTGATGACTGAATACGGGATGTAAGTCCATATCCAATAGCTAAGGCTAAAATAAAAGCCCCAATCATCACACCCCATTGTTTTGTGTTATTCATTTGGTAACTCTCCTTTCTCAAATTGCCATTTCAATGCCGATAATTGGGTGTAGTAGCGATTTTTCAAAACAGCATGTTTCTTCTCAAGTTTATACAAGGTCTGTTCGGCTTCGAAATAATCAATAAAAGAAGCTTTATCTACCTCATACGATTTTCGAAAATTTGAAAGGCTTAATCCAGCATCTTTTAGGAGTTGCTGCTCATATAACAGGACCTTTTTGTGTGTGGTGTTAATGTCTGAAACAAGAGAAACCAACATACTTCGAACCATATTAGTCGAGTCTTGCAAGGAATACTGACTGGATTCAAATTGTTTTTTAGCTTCCAACAATGAAGCACTATTTTTGGCGTTAAACCATGGTACGGTCATCATGATTTGACCACCATACTGGTTATCCATGCCAGAATTATCCCAGTATTCCACTTGAGCAGAAAAATTGGGCATATATCGATCTTTTTCAACTTGGACAGCGGATTGTTTGCTTGTTTTCATCGCATCTGCTTTTTGTACAATTAAACTTTTGTGGGCCCAGTTCTGATTAGGAGTTGGCAACGTATCTTTTAAAAAAGTTGACTCTTTAATAGCAAACGTAATATCTATAGTAGGCGATACATTAAGCATTTTTTTAAGCTGCTCTACTAAAACAATACGCTGATGATTAAGTGACAAGAGTTCTTCATCAAGCTTTCCTTTAGAGACCTGAGCTTTTAATACATTGGCTTGAAGTCCTAAGCCAGCTTGATATTTCACATCAGCAATGTTCGCTAGCTGGGTTAAAATAGCTTTGTTTTTCTTAGTGATATCGGTTAGCTCGTCATTTAACAGGAGCTTATACACCAATGATTCTATTGAAAAAACAATCTTATTTTGAGTCAGAAGAAACTCTAAATAGGCGATAGTCACCTTCGAGTCTCCCAATTCTTTTAAGTGAGTTAATTCCCCCCAAAATGGAAAGGATTGTTTTAATAAATATCGTTTCTGATCGAACGTATAGTCACTATTTTTTGCAGGAGTCCCATTCAATCGAACCCCAAGAATGGGATCTGATAAACTTCCCAGTTTTTTTGGTAACGACTTGGACGATTCCCATTGAAGTCGCTGAGCTTTTAATTGAGGACTATGCTGAACCCCATAGTGAATCACTTCATCTAAGGAATTAAATGTTAATGTTGTTGCTGTCACCGGAGGAGACAGACTTAAGAGCATGGCTACTAACAGTAACCATAATTGTTTTTTGATCATGATTTTCCACCGTCATTATTTGTTTTGAAATAGCAAAAGGCACGCTTATATGAAGCGTGTTTTATCTAAAATAACTTAGGTGAATTTCAACAAAGAAGGCGTACCGATTTAAGGAAAATAAGAGTCTGTGAAGGTGGAGATCCCCTCAGTCCAACTTGGTAGCGGACTTCCGGAGATAGCGCTCCAATTCCAAACTTAGAATAGGATTGAAAAGCAATAGTATCCAACTGTATTTTTGACTTTGATTTAGTCTCAGAATATTTTTCACTGGCAACTGGCTCTTCTATATCTGCACATAACTCACAATCACCTGCTCGTTGTTGTGTGTCTGAGTCTTCACAGCAAGACATTCTCTTTGCTTTAACTGGTGTATGACATGATTCTTTTTCTACAGAAGAAGGTTGATGCATGGTGCATGCAACATCACTATTAGGTTGGCAACCAGGACACAGATGCGCCACGGCACCAAACGTTGATGTTACGAAGAAGAAACTCATTAACAAAGTCAAAATGTACTTTCTCATAACCCCATAATACTCCTCACCCAGTAAGCCTGACAAGCCATATGAAACTTAATGCACATGCCTTCCAGAACCATGATCATGTGATTTATCTTCAATAAATACTTGTTCAAATTCTTTATCAGAGTTCATTTCTTCATGTGCATGTTGGTGATTATCTTGACCAAATCCAAAATCATCAGGATTTACGGTGTGAAGGTAACCATGGATTTGCATAATGAATAATAAAAAGCCTGCAACAATGAGTCCACAATTTGTCAGTGAACTAAACTTTGAAAAAAACGATGTTTTTCGCCAGCTTGAAATTAAGATAACCATGGCAAATAAGGCGATAATCTGACCGACTTCTACACCTAGATTAAACGACAAAATTCTCATAATCAAGCCATGGTCTCCTAATGGAAGTTGTTGAAGTCGAGTGGATAGACCAAACCCATGTACTAGGCCAAACAAAAACACAACAAAAACCAAGTTTGGGCTCTTTATGTTTAAATATTTTTTAAACCCGTCTATATTCTCAAATCCTTTATAACAGACACTTAGTGCAATAACAGCATCAACTAAAAAATAGTTGGCTGAAATATTGAAAATTGTTGCAAAAATCAAGGTAATGCTATGACCCACAGTAAATGCTGTAATAAACTTGAGGATATCTTTGAACTTGGTTAAAAAGAAAATAACCCCTAATAAAAACAACAAATGATCGTAGCCTGTAACCATATGAACGGCGCCTAAGCGTATATACTCCAAGTAACCTCCGCTTAACATGGAAGCTTTGTCGGCCTCTGAAATTACGTGTGCAAATAACTGTGACACGGGTGAAATAAAAAACAAAAATAATAATACTTTTCTTAACATAAGATGGTCTCCTTTTTAGCTCATGTATTTGTCCTGTAGTCAAATACAGGGTTCCTCCGTTTAAAAGTGGAGATTTGAAACTAAATTCCTAAATTTAGTAAAAAATTAGGCGAAGGAAGGTGGGGCGTTTGGATACAATGAGCGAAAATCCAACCTATTAATAGGAGGATCAACGCCTGATAGCTTTCCGATATAATCTTTGGATTGATTATACAATTGCTTTGTATGAGGAGTAGCAAGAATTATTAAAGTCAAATTTAATGAGTGAGAAGTATTTTTAATACAGTCTGGATCTAGGCGAACCATTGTTTCGTTTTCTTCATCTGAATGACTATTTTCACTACTACCATGATGATCAACTTCTTCGGATGTGTGAAAATGTAATTCTGTACTAAACGAGTCTAGCGAATGATACAAAGATTTAGATAAATTCAAGAAGGATCCACTACAAAATAATACTAAAACAAAAAATGAAAGAAATTTTAATCTACGGCACATAAGTAGACATTGTATCAGAATCTCAACATGCATCACATCTTTTCCTGACGAGAATATTTTTGAAAGACCGTATAGATAAAGGGTCTTTCTTGCCCCCAAGTTGTGGTATAAAGATGCGGTTGTTCTTTCAATAGTTTAAATTCAGGACCCAGGAAATTCGCCAACATCTCCGAAGTATATGCCTTAACCGGTAATCCGCTACATTGGGTAAGTCCATGTAACGCAAATGTAGATATGATGACATATCCTCCAGGTTTTAAAATGGCAGTCAGAGTCTTGAGATATAACGCCCGGTCATTTTCCTCTGTAAAAAAATGAAAAACAGCTCGATCATGCCAAAGCGACACCTTTTCGAGCGCATCCAATTTATCTGGGCGTAACACATCATCCACAACAAACGTTACTTTAGCTGCAAGTGTACCCAGTCGAGCTTTGGTTATTTCCAGCGCAGCCTCGCTGATATCAGACGCAATAATACTTGTATAACCTTCTTGAATAAGGCTGTCTATTAATGTTGAAGATCCCGAGCCGATATCTAAAACAGAGTCTGATTTTGATAAGCCACATTCTTGAATCAGTTCCAACGAAGGGGAAGATGTTTCCTCATACCACCCCAATTTTTCTTGAGAAGTGGTTTTGTATTTTTCATTCCAATGTTGTTTCAATTTGTCTTGCATACTACTCTCCTTAATCTTTTTGTCTAATTGGAATAAACCATCGATAAATTGCTGGAATAACGAACAATGTTACCAAAGTAGATGTTGCAAGCCCTCCCATCACAACTGTAGCTAACGGACGCTGAATTTCACTGCCGGTGCCACTGGATACAAGTAACGGAATCAGCCCCAATGCTGTCGTAACCGTGGTCATTAAAACAGGTTTTGTTCGCCGTAAGGCTCCTTCTAAGGACAGAGTCATGATATCCCGATCTTCTGAGCTCGATAATTGGTTAAGATAACTCACTAGCACCATACCATTACCAAGTGCAATTCCAAAAAGCGCAATAAAACCTACAGATGAAGGCACAGACAAATTCTGACCAGTAATCCACAGGCCTATAACACCTCCAACTAATGCTAACGGTATATTGAGTAGAATTAACCCAACACTTTTGGCCGAGTTAAAGCTCAAATACAGTAAAAAGATGATTAATACCAAGGTGATCGGAATGACAACCGCAAATCGCTTATTGGCTTGTCGTTGTAATTCAAATTGCCCACCCCAAACCGCAGAATACCCAGGCGGCAGTTTGATTTGATTTTGGATTAGCTGTTGTCCTTCTGCGACAAATGACCCAATATCTCGCCCATCAACATTACACTGAATACTGATAAACCGTTGATTGTTCTCACGAGTAATTTGTCGTGGCCCAACTACCTCTTTGATATCTGCTAATTGTGATAGCGGAATAAACTCCCCTTTTGGTCCTCGAATAACTAACTCTTCAATATCTGATTTAGATTGTCGATACGACTCTTCTAAACGAACTTGAATTGGAAAACGTTTCACACCATCAAAAAGATGGCTTACTTCAGACCCACCTACAGCGGTTTGAATCACATGCTGAACATCTGATAACGGAATACCGAACCGAGCAATTTTATCTCGGTTAATTGTAATCAGAAGTTGAGGTACACCAGAAACTTGATCGACTTGGACATCAGACGCCCCTTTAATGGTTCTGATTTTCTCAGCAATCTCGTCAGCAGTTAGTTTAAGTTGTACAAGGTCGTCTCCAAACAACTTAATCGCTAATTCGGCTCGAACACCCTCTAATAACTCATCAATCGACATGGCAATAGGTTGTGTGAAATTGGTCATAGCGCCAGGAATTGGCCCTAATTCATCACGAATAAGAGCTTGTAGCTTTGCTTGATCATTTACCCGCCACTGATCTTTAGGTTTAAGCAAAATATACATTTCTGCACTATTAACCGGGTCTGCATGTGCGCCAACTTCACCTCGTCCGATACGACTAACTACCCCCGTAACTTCCGAAATCTTCATCAGTCGTTTTTCGACCAAAAGTGCCATTTCTTTACTCTTTTTTAATGCAATGGACGGTGCCATAGTTAATCGAAGTACAAGTGTGCCTTCTTGGAGTGCTGGTGTAAATTCAGAGCCCAAACCACTAAACCCGATACTTCCAATAATCAATAAGCCAACCGAAAGTGCTATCGCTTTTTTAGGGGCATCAATCAGCGATTGAAGTATGCGTGTGTACGATTGCTTCAGCCGTTCAATTTGACTCCTAAATCGAGAAGACGTGTGGTCTTTCTTTTTTAGAATAAGTTGCGATAAAACCGGTGCTACAAAAACGGCATACAACAAGGCGCCACCCATAGCTAAAGCAATGGTATACGCCAAAGGACGAAAGGTTTTGCCTTCAACACCTTGAAGCGTAAATAATGGCAAGAAAACCACAATAATAATTGTAGTCGCCATTAAAATGGGCTTTATCACTTCTTTAACTGCCATCAAAATGAACATGGATTGGGCTTGATGTTCGTCACTTTCTCTCAAATGTCGATCAATGTTTTCAACGATGACAATCGTGGCATCTACTAACAGTCCAATGGCAATAGCTAAGCCGCCAAAGGACATCAGATTAGCTGAAAGTCCAAAATAA
>MDTB01112280.1_pt1 | contig 10391 bp, 11 predicted proteins | sample 811161 | NCBI WGS metagenome assembly MDTB01 (sample SAMN05326650, study PRJNA326480) | marine metagenome | isolation source: seawater | place: Mediterranean Sea | collected 2009
ACCTGAAGCTTATGTGCCAAGAACTGATACATTTATTGAAAAAGACTCATCCATTAATGAACATATAGATAGAATGAGACATTCTGCTACTCGATCAATGTTTGAAAGAAATGACGTTATTATAGTTGCATCAGTTTCTTGTATTTATGGACTAGGCCCAGTAGAAACTTATTCAAAAATGATATTTTCTCTTGATACGCAAACTCATCAATCTAGAGACTCAATAATAAAAAAATTCATAGAGTTACAATATAAAAGGAATGATACTAGCTTCATTAGAGGTACTTTCAGAGTCAGAGGGGATATATTAGAAATTTTTCCTGCTCATTTAGAAAAAGAAGCTTGGCGAATAGAACTATTCGGAGACATGGTAGAAAATATTTTTGAAATAGACCCTCTAACGGGAACAAAAAAGTCGAGTCTTAAAAAGATAAGACTTTATGCAAACAGCCATTATATTACAGCTAAACCTACATTAAAACAAGCTATACTTAAAATTAGACAGGAATTGAAGCAGAGGCTGTTAGTATTAGAAAAACAAAACAAGTTGTTAGAAGCACAAAGGCTAGAGCAAAGAACCAAATATGATTTAGAAATGCTAATTACTACCGGAAGCTGTCAAGGAATTGAAAATTATTCAAGATATTTATCCGGAAGAAATGAAGGCGATCCTCCTCCTACTTTATTTGAATATATACCTAATAACAGTTTATTATTTATAGATGAAAGTCATGTTACCGTCCCACAAATAGGAGGCATGTATAAAGGAGACTTTAGCAGAAAGAGTACACTTTCTGACCATGGTTTTAGGTTGCCATCTTGTAAAGATAATAGACCTCTAAAGTTTGAAGAATGGGATAGTATGAGACCAACTACTATATTTATCTCAGCTACACCAAGTAAATGGGAATTAGATAAAACAAATGGAGTATTTACTGAACAAATAATTAGACCAACGGGGTTAGTAGATCCTATATGTGAAGTAAGGCCTGCTAAAGATCAAGTAGATAATATTTTAGGAGAAATTAAAATTACTACGAAAAATAATGGCCGTGTGCTAGTAACTACCTTAACAAAAAAAATGGCAGAAAACTTAACTGAATACCTTAATGAAAATGGCATTAATGTTAAATATTTGCATTCAGATATAGATACGGTTGAAAGAATAGAAATAATAAGGGATTTAAGGAAAGGTCTATTTGATGTATTGGTAGGAATTAATTTACTAAGAGAGGGACTAGATATACCAGAGTGTTCTTTAGTAGCTATACTAGATGCAGATAGAGAGGGTTTTTTAAGGTCTAAAACCTCACTTATTCAAACAATTGGAAGAGCCGCAAGAAATAAAGAAGGCAAAGTGATTTTATATGCAGATACTTTAACAGAATCTATTAAATTAGCCTTAGACGAAACAAACAGGAGAAGAAATAAACAAATTAGTTGGAATAAAGAAAACAAAATTACTCCAAAAAGCATAAATAAAAAAATTGTAGATTTAATGGATACTATTAAAATCGATAATAATAAAAATTTAGAAGAAGATAATAATGAAAAGAATCTTGAAGGACATAATTTAAAGAAATATTTAACTAGACTCAAAAAAGATATGTATCAAGAGGCAGAAAATTTAAATTTTGAAAGAGCTGCTGAAATAAGAGATGAAATCAATAAATTGGAAAAAAAAGAACTAGATTTGTAATATGAAAAAAAATAGAAAAACTATTCTTATAACTGGCGCTTCTAAAAGAATTGGTGCTGGAATTGCAAAAATTTTAGCTAAAAATAATTTTAATCTTATTATTCACTATAATAAATCTAAAAAAGAGGCAGAAAAACTCTGTTCTCAATTAAATTCTAAGGAGGAAATTGCTTTTGCAGTAGATGGAAATTTAATGATAGATAAAGAAGTAAAAGATATAATATATAAAGCACAAAAAAAAGTAGGAGATATTTTTTGTCTTATTAATAATGCCTCTACATTTGAATATGATAACTTAGAAACATTTAATAATAGCTTTTGGAAAAAACATTTAATAGCTAACCTAAAAGCACCAATGAATCTTTCAAAATATTACAGTAAATCTTTATCTAAAAACTACCGGGGAAATATTATAAATATTATAGATCAGAGAGTATTGAACCTTACTCCTCATTTTCTTAGTTATACTATCTCAAAATCAGGTCTTTGGACTTTAACTAAAACCTTGGCATTACATTTAGCCCCAAGGATTAAAGTTAATGCAATAGGTCCTGGCCCAGCATTAAAAAGTAAATTTCAGACAAATAAACAGTTTGAAGCACAATGCAAAAAAATGCCTCTTGGTATAGGTACAAATCCAGAAGAAATAGGTAAAACGATACTTTTTCTTATATCTAGTTCGTCAATCACTGGACAGATGATAGTACTTGATGGAGGGCAACACCTTGGTTGGGGACAAGTAAAAAAAACCAGTATTATTAGAGATTAGTAATAAAATGGAAAAAAATATCATATTTGTTAAAAACTTTGAGACTATCTGTTTCATAGGTATATATCCTGAAGAAAAATCTAAAAAGCAGAAAGTTAATATTTCTGTAAAGCTAGAATTTAAAAGAACTGGTTATTCAGATAAACTTTCTAATACTATGTCATATGAAATAATTATTGATTATTTAAAAAATATAAAAAACTTACAACATATTAACTTAGTTGAAACATTGGCCAATAAAATATGTAATTTTTTTCAAAGTCACAAGAATATTTGCTACATAGAGATAGAGATTATTAAATGTAATCTGTTAAATAAAAAAACTGATGTAGGATTTGTCCTACAAAAAACTATTAAAGTTTAATGTTAGAGGGAAGCTTACAAAAAGGAATTGATGTGCTCAAAAATTCATCTATCACCCTACCTAAGCTTAGTGGCATATATAAAATGGTATCTACTACTAATGAAATACTGTACATAGGAAAAGCAAAAAATTTAAATAAAAGAGTTTCATCCTATACTAATCCTTCAAAATTGAATTATAGATTACAAAGAATGATATCGTTAATAAGAAAAGTTGAGTATATTGTTACTGAAAATGAAGCATTAGCTCTTCTTCTTGAAGCTAGCTTAATAAAAGAAATAAAACCTAAATTTAATATCTTACTGAAAGATGATAAAAGCTATCCAAATATAACTATAAGAATGAGTCATACATGGCCTCAATTGAAAAAACATAGAGGAAAGAAAAATAAGAACGATATCTATTATGGCCCATTTGCTTCAGCTTCAAGTGTTAATTATACTATTAATACACTTCAAAAAATCTTCCCTCTTAGAACTTGTACTGATCATGAGATAGAAAATAGAAAAAGGCCATGTATTCAATATCAAATTAAGAGATGTTCTGCTCCTTGTGTTTCTATTATAAGTAAAAAAAAATACTTATTAATTGTAAACGAACTTCAAAATTATATGCTCGGAAAAAATAGAGTAGTTATAAATAATTTGGTTTCTAAAATGAACAACCTCTCTAGTAATCTAAAATACGAAGAAGCTGGTATTTTAAGAGATAAGATCAGAGCGCTTGAAAAAATTAATTTAGATCAAAAAAGAGAATGGAAAGCTATCCAATCAGCAGATATATTTTGTATAGCAACATCTAACAAATTAGTTGCAATAGAAGTAATTTTTTGTAGAAATGGTCATAGCTATGGTTCCAATACTCACTATTTGTCTAATGAATTACAAGAAAATACAAATATTATTTTAAATAAATTTATTGCCCAATTCTATAATAATAAAATTCCTCCAAAAAAAATACTAATATCTCATGCTTTAGAAGAGTTGGATTTACTGGAAAAAGCTTTAAATATACGTGGAAATAAAAAAATTAAAATACTTTTACCTTATGATAAGGATTCTAAAAATATAATAAAACAGGGTACTATAGAAGTAAAAAGAAACTTAGCTAATAGAATTGCAAAGACAGAAAAGATAAAATCTTTACATAAATTAATGCAATCTAAGTTTAGAATTAAAAATATTTTAAAAAGAATTGAAGTATACGATAATTCGCATTTTTCTGGAAAAGAAGCTGTTGGCAGTTATATAGTTGCTAATGAAAAAGGTTTTTTAAGTTCTGATTATAGAAAGTTCAATATAAAGTACGTAAATACTAAAGACGATTATTCTATGTTAAATGAAGTCTTAACTAGGAGGTTCAGTGATGTAAAAATCCATCCAGATCTAATTATTATAGATGGGGGTAAAGGGCAACTCTCAAAATCAATTGAAGCACTGGAAAAACTTAACCTAAGTAATATTCATATAATTTCGATAAGCAAAGGTAAAATGAGAAACGCAAATAATGAGAGGTTTTATAACTTTGACGGTAAAGAGATAAAAATTGATAAAACTAATCCTTTATTTTATTATTTACAAAGATTAAGAGACGAAGCGCATAGGTATGCTATTAATAACCATCGTAGCTTAAGAAAAAAAAATTCTTTTACCTCTGATTTAAATCTTATTTCTGATATAGGGCCTAAAAGAAAGAAAAACTTATTACTTCACTTTGGAAGTATAGATGAAATTAAAATAGCTAAATTAGAAATGCTTAAAAAAGTTCCTGGAATAAATGACAATGTTGCAGAAAAAGTTTATAATTTTTTTAATACGGAGTAATACTTTAATGCCTAATTTACTAACCACGATAAGGATTTTATCTCCTATATTCTTCATAGTAGTACTGTTTTTTTTTAAAGACTCTAAAATTGAGAGTTTGTTAATTTTTACTATTTTTATATTATTAAGTTTAACAGATTTTTTAGATGGTTATTTTGCCAGAAAGTTAAACCAACTATCTAATTATGGAAAAATTTTTGACCCAATATCAGATAAAATACTAGTCTCAGTAGCATTATTATACCTTACTTCAAAATACTCTGAACTTTTATACCCTTCTATTCTTATTATATTTAGAGAGTTTTTAATAACAGGTGTTAGGGAATTCTCTATTTATAGTAAAAAAAAAGGCGTTGCCGTTACCAATCTATCGAAAATAAAAACAACAATACAATTTGTATCTATAAGTGGTCTATTACTAGAAAGTTATAGTAAAGAAATTTTTGATATAATTATTTTTGATTTTTTCTATGGATTGTTATGGATCGCAACCCTTTTAACTTTATTTACAGGTTATGAGTATTGTTATAAAACTTATAGAAAATTTAATTAAGGAAAAAAGATGAAAATATTATATTTTTCATGGATTAAAGAAAAAATAGGAAAAAACGAAGAAATAATTGAACTAAATGAAGATGTTGATACAGGCTTCAAATTAGTAATTTTTTTAAAAAGTAAAGGTAAAAATTATGAAGATGCCTTCAATACTCTTGATAATATAAGATTTTCAATTAATATGAAAAATTCTAATTTTAGGGATAGTGTTAAGAATGATGACGAAGTTGCTTTCTTTCCACCTATGACTGGTGGTTGATGATTAAAATACAAAGTAAAGATTTCTTCTTGCAAGAAGAATTAAAAATTTTAAATAGTAAGAATTCAAATACAGGAGCAATAAGCTGCTTCATTGGAGTCGTTAGAAATAAAAGAGAAAATGAAGAACTTATTTCTATGACATTAGAACATTATCCTGGAATGGCCGAAAAAATGCTATTAGATATAGAAGCAGAAGCAAAAAAAAGGTGGGATTTACAAGATACTTTAATTATTCATAGATATGGTAAGCTTCTTCCAAACGACCAAATAGTATTAGTAATTACTTTATCAAAACATCGCAAAGATGCTATAAACGGTTGTCACTTTCTAATAGACTGGCTAAAAACAAAGGGACCTTTTTGGAAGTATGAAGAGACAAAAAATAATGGTTTCTGGGTAGAAGCATTGGATACAGACAATATAGAAGAAAAAAAATGGAAATGACTTAAGCTAATGTTAATTTAGAGTAACTGTCCATAAATAATTTACAAAATTTGCCAGGAGTAAACTCAAAATTTTCTATTTTATTTACTGGTGTGACTTCTGCAGCTGTTCCGGTTACAAAGCATTCATCGTATTGTTCAAGTTCTTCTAATACAATTCTTTTTTCAATTACAGAAATATCTTTACTTCTTGCAATGGAAATAACTGTTTGTCTTGTAATTCCATCAAGAAAGCAGTCAGCTATAGGAGTATGTAACTCATTGTCTTTAACTAAAAATATATTTGCTCCAGTAGCTTCAGCAATATATCCTCTATAATCTAACATCAAACTATCATCATATCCTAAACTTTCTGCTTCATGCTTAGATAGTGTACAGATCATATATAATCCAGCCGCCTTAGTATTAACAGGTGCTGTTTTTGGATCTGGCCTTCTCCATTTAGAAATATTTAACTTTATTCCTTTAAGTTTAGCTTCAGGAGAAAAATATGAAGGCCAGTTCCAAGCTGCCAATGCGAAGTGTATCTTATTTTTCTGAGCTGATATTCCCATCATTTCGCTACCTCTCCATGCAACCGGTCTAATATATCCATCAGATATATTATTAGCTTTAAGAACTTTTCTTCTAATATCACTAATCTCCTTAATATTATAAGGAAGATCAAAACCCAATGTTTTTGCAGAAAATATTAACCTTTCTGAATGAAGATCTTCTTTGAAAATTTTTCCTTTATAAACTCTTTCTCCCTCAAATACAGAACTAGCATAATGAAGCCCGTGACTTAAAACATGCAGTTTCGCATCTGACCACTTCACTAGTTCTCCATCTAAGAATATAAAACCTTCTAAGTTATTAAAATTCAAATTATCCTCCAAGAAAACATTATCAAATTATAATATATATAATATAAATAAAAGATAATTATTTTTAAAACTTTTATTATAATTAAGACATGTTAATTGAAAAACATATATTAGTAATTGATGATGATGAAAGATTAAGCTTTTTGCTAAAAAGTTATTTATTAGAAAAAGGATATCTTGTTGACTCTGCCGTCAATACAAAAATAGCCAGAGCTAAAATGTTATGTATTTTATATGACTTAATAATATTAGATGTGATGCTTCCCGATGAAAGTGGCCTAAAATTTGCCACTCAGTTAAGAAAGAATAATCCTATACCTATACTTATGCTATCAGCTATGGGAGAAGTAGAAGATAGAATTAAAGGTCTAAAAACAGGGGCCGATGAATATCTTGCAAAACCTTTTGAACCTGAAGAGTTACTACTTCGGGTTCAGAATGTTTTAAGAAGAGATAAGCTAAAAGGTATAGAGTCAAATACAATACAATTAGGATATGGAGTTTTTAAAACTGATAAAAGGGTACTTATCTATTCAGATAATAGTATATCTCTCACTAATAATGAAAGTAAGATAATTTTATATCTTTATAAAAACCTTTCATCATCAGTCAAACGAGAGGACCTAGCTGAATTATTAAATGTTTCATATAGGACTATAGATGTTATAATTAAAAGACTTAGATATAAAATAAAAGATTTCCCCAATTCTCAAAATTTTATAATGACATCTAGAGGGATAGGTTACAAGATGGAACTGTAGCTATGAAAATTAAAGATATATTGCCAAAAACGTTTTTTGGAAGAAGTTTAGTGATAATTCTTATTCCAATGTTAATTCTACAGTCTGTCTTAATATATGTTTTTTATGAAAGGCATTGGGACGATGTAGGAAGACGATTGGTATTGGCATTGGGGGGTCAAATTGCATATCTTATAGAAGATATATCATCTAAAAATGAAAATGCAGAATTTATAATTACTAGTAAATTTGAAAAGGCTCAAAGGTATTTTTTACTTGAGTCAAAAATTCATTATAACAAAACTATAAATGATTTTTATCAACACAATATTTCATCATTATTGGATAGTGCTCTACTCAAATCCCTTAAAGAAAGAGTAAAATATCCGTATAAATTTGACACAAAGAGCATTAAAAATACAGTCATTTTATATGTTGATATAGGTAATGCGGTAATAGAATTTACAGTTCCTAGAAAAACCCTATATAGTTCAACAATAGAAGTATTTATGGGTTTTATGTTTATAACAGCTCTACTTTTATTTTTTCTTGCATTACATTTTATGCGACAGCAGATTAAGCCATTAAAAAATATTATGATAGCCGCAGAAGAATTTGGAAAAGGAAATAATAACTTTGAACTAAAACCTAGTGGAGCGCATGAGCTCAGGTTACTTTCACAAGTATTTATAAAAATGCGCGAAAGAATTAAAAATCAGGTTGAACAAAGAACTGTAATGCTTGCAGGTATTGGGCATGACTTAAGAACTCCTCTAACTAGAATGAAACTTCAAATTGCTTTACTCAAGGACATAAATGCGTCTAAGAGTTTAGCAGAAGATGTTTCAGAAATGAGAGAAATGATTGATGCTTACTTAGCTTTTGCTAAAGGAGAAGGAGAAGAAAAGACTAAAAAAATAGAGTTAAAATCTTTTATGGACAAAATATTAAAGAAAAATGTTTATGATAACGAGATAATAATTAGGAACTCAATCAAGACTAAGGCCTACTTATTCATTAGACCTCTTGCTATGAATAGAGTATTCTTAAATATATTATCTAATGCGATTCAACATACAAATAAAAAAATATTGATATCTTCTTCATTATCCTCGAGTGAAAAGATTATTATTATAGAAGACGATGGTCCTGGTATACCAGAAAATAAAAGATTAGAAGTGTTCAAAGCGTTTCATAGACTTGATAAGTCTAGGTTTTCTAAATACGGAAGAACAGGATTAGGATTAACAATAGCTAAGAATATAGTCAAAGGGCATGGAGGAAATATAAAGTTATATAAATCTAAAATAGGTGGTTTAAAAGTTAGAATATCTCTGCCAATATGATTATTTGAAAAATTGAAAATTGTTTTTAATTTTTTTTATTCCTTTATCTATAAAAGAAAATGAAGACTCATTATTATAGTTCTCATAAAGCCATTTATTAAAAGAAATTAGCCATAACCCTAATATTAATTTTATTAAAATATTTTTCTTTATTATACTTTTTTCTTTAGTAGCTTTTTCTACAAAATTTTTAATACTTTTTTTATTACTTTTCAAACTTAGTAATATGAAACTATTATTTTTAAGAGAAGTATTGATTATATTAGCAATTGCAAGTTTATATTTATTCATAAATTCCAATTTAGTCATTAGATATTCCTGCAAAACTTCATCAGAACTGGAATTTTGTATATCTTCTTCTGAAATTGACTCTAGGACTTTTTTATCTAAATATTCATTGTAAAATACTAAGAAATAATTTTTGTCAGGTACAACTTTTTTAAGCTCCTTCTCATTTATCTTAAGGCCTTTTATAGCGTCTTCCATTGATAGAACTTCCCAATCACCTTTTTCAGCGGCTCTAAAAAAGAAATCTAATATTTTCTCATTCATATTTTTAGCCTTTTTGATAATTCATTCGATCTATTTTTTGCAGCAAAGATTCCCTTTTTTAATATTTCTTCTAAATTATTTTTTCCAGAAGAAAATATCTTTAAAGCAGCTTCTGTTGTCCCTCCTTGACTTGCTACATAATTAATTAATTTATCCAGATCCTTTTCCTTTTTAATCATTTCTAATGAACCTAATGCTGTTTGTAAAATTATTTTGCGTGACATGGCCTTATTAAATCCTAATTCTTCTGATATCTTTGACATTAGTTGTATAATTAAAAAGAAATATGCAGGACCACTTCCTGATAAAGCAGTTACCGCATCTACTAAAAATTCTTTCTTTATCCATTCAACCTCCCCCATTGGACTAAAGATTTTATTTAATTGTGAAATATTATTGTTGTTCAGTTTATTTTTAGTAAATATGCAGGTCATTCCTTTTCCTACTTCAGTAGCTATGTTGGGCATTATTCTAACTATATTTGAAGAGGTTTTTAATTTTTTTTTAAGATAGTCTGTTTGCAGCCCTGCCATAATTGATATAAAAAAATTGGTTTCTATTCTACAACTATTAATATCCTCTGCTGCTGTGATAAAGTTTTGTGGTTTTATTGCTAAAAAAATATATTCTCCTATCCATTTTTTAGGGATCTTTGGAAGAACTGTATATTTTTTATATTTTTTCTTTATTGATAGTCTTCTACTGCTAGAAGTTTCCACAATACATACTGTATATTTTTTAGGTAAAAACTTATACCAAGAGTTAAGTATTGCTGAACCCATCTTTCCGGCTCCTATAATAAGTATTCGCATATACTTATTTAACTAAACTTCACCTTTTGTTTCAAGCATTAGATTTCTAATGGAATCATTAGCATTCTTTTCTCCCCATGCTAAAAATTGAAATGCTGGATAAAATTTATCGCACTCTTCCAGAGTAATTGCACTTATTTTTTCTATTTGATTTTTGCAAA
>MDTB01031286.1_pt1 | contig 10390 bp, 12 predicted proteins | sample 811161 | NCBI WGS metagenome assembly MDTB01 (sample SAMN05326650, study PRJNA326480) | marine metagenome | isolation source: seawater | place: Mediterranean Sea | collected 2009
ATGACGGCGTCGAGCATTGAGAAGAACAGCTAAGTATGGAGATGGGTGGATTGGTACTGGTAATACTCCTGATACAGTTCCAGCAGTTCTAGAAAAAATAAATAATCTACGAATTGAATACGGGCGTGATGAAAATACCTTTGAGACGATAGTTGGACTTTATGCTGAGCAATCAGTAGATCTATTAAAATCACTACAAGGGAAGGGGATGACCTCGACTGTAAATATGCCATTTGAATTTAGTCTAGGTAAAAATAGTAGTATTGACCAAAAGAAACGAGTTATGGAGCAGTATGCCAAGAAAATCATTATTCCAATGAATATATTTTAAAAGGGCTGTATAGCAAGATATGTCTAACGAATTGATACCGGATCTCCCTCCTATTGACCAAGTGGGTTTTGTGGTCGAGAACCTTCAACAATCAGTTAAAATGTACGAGGCATTTTTTGGGAAGTTTAGCATTTGGGATCCGACTCCCATTGAAGCCGCACATTATAGAGGCGAGCTGGCGAGCTGTAATTTGCATATAGCGACATCGCAGAACGGGAGTCTAGAGATTGAGCTAATACAGGCCGTTTCAGGACGAAGTCCCCACATGGAAGCAGCGAAGCTAGGCAAGTTCGGTATGCATCATGTTAGATATAGGATTAAAGAGATAGAAGAGTATATTAGTGCAGCTAAGTCCTACGGTTACCAGGTTATTTGGTACAAGCAGTGGGATGAAGTTACCAAGTTTGGCTATCTGGAGCGTGCCGAAGATCCACTGATAATTGAGTTTCTAGAGATGCCCTGAAAGTGTGTCTCGGTGGATATCTTGAAAGTGAGAGTTTTCCTTCGTGACTCAGATACTGAAGTATCCGAACCGAAGCGTGGTAAAGATAATACTGGGAGGGTCAGCTCGTGATATCCCAGTGACGTATTTATTTAATCCCGCCAATATAGGGATTTAAGTATCTAGATTTTAAGGGGAGTATGCTAGGCGGGCTATAGTTCTCACGTTACTAGAAATAAGCTACAAGATTTTACTAAATGTAAGATATCAAAATTATTATTCAATAGCGTCAGCGGTGACAAGGAAAAGCTTGAATTTAGGCCTTAAAAAACTGATGCGCAGCCCGACTAAAGACAGATAGGAGTATGGCCCCTGCGAGCCCGCCATAACACTTAATGGCAAATATGAAAAGTTCGTTAGAATTTTTACTATCGAACGGATAGGCTTTATTTAATGCAATTTCTTTGAGCGATCGGCTTTGATCTTTATTAAAACTCTCCCAGCAGCTGCTCCAATTCGACCCCTTGGATTCGCAGACACTCATGAATGCAACTCTTTGTTCCTTGTACTCCTCCCATGCTGTCTCATATTTCTTCTTGCCATAATACAAACCACCGAGAGTGATAGTATTTATCGCGATTAGCACTACTAATAATTTGATCCAGCTTCTATAGCTCATTTTATTTTCCCTAAAAATAATCAAGACATATGAGGAGGAAAACAAGTATTGAAAGACTAGCTGCTAAACCATATGCCACTATAATCGACATTGAAATAACGTCATAAAGTATACTCGCGGTAGCATAAAGATTTATAGATATTGATGCAGTTATTTTGGCACCAAGCCAAGACAAAAAAGTCATTGCTAGAACACCCATCACCTTCTCCACTCAAATCTTGCGTGTAACTTTAAGATAGTTGTGTTGAAAAAAAAACTAACTTTTGTATTTTTCTACTATAAATAATGATTTACATCAAATTAGAGTGCGCACTTTTAAGAGTTATTTCACCATCGAATTATGGCGGGTAAGACAGACATGATAAGTAGCGAGGCCATTGCGATATTGAAGATGGTCAGATATCTTGAGCTTTGCAATAGACCACCAAGTTTTACGCCCATCAGAGTCCATGCTGTGACACAAGGAAAGTTTACCGTGGCAAACGCGAAAGTAACTAGCATAATACTTTCTAAGGAATTGACTACGGAATATAAAGTGAATGCAGTAAGGGTTAGGGTCCAGGCCTTGGGATTAATCCATTGAAAAGCCATTGCCTGGTAGAAGGATAATGGACTTCCCTTAATTGTATCAGTTGCTTCGTCGCTTAAGGATGTGCTGAAAATTTTCCATGCTAAGAAAATAACGTATGTAATGCCAAGGATCTTTAAAACAAGACGGATTTGTGGGGTAGAGTGAATGATGGGAGAGACGCCCATCCCCAAAGCAACGGTCATTAGTGCATGACCGACGACCACTCCTAAAAGGTGGGGAAACGTGGCGCGAAATCCGAAGTTGACACCAGAGGTCATGAGCATCAGATTATTGGGCCCAGGGGTAATTGAGCTTACGAAAGCAAAGATCAATAACCCCGAAACCAGGCCACTATCCATCTATCCTAGACCTTTAGATTTCCAATGTTGCCGATGTAACCTTTCCAAATCGATCCGAAAATATTAGATTCAACGGGATAATGGCATCATGATGTGTTCATAATCAGTGCCTTTAAACATTACATATGGTAATCCTAGGTAGGGATCATTAGTAATGCCTTTAGCGGATCCCTTTGGACCTACTATCATTATATGAGGACCTTCTGCTATCCAATTGCCCTTCGTGGGATCTGTCTCAAATGGGTCATCATTATTGATACTTCTATCTCCTTGAAGCATATAGGAGAAACCAAGCCGCTCTGTAGAAAAAGGTGTTTGTGATAAAACAGCTTTCATGAGAGCTGTCCAAACTTCGTCAGAGCAGTGAGGATCTTTAAAATCTTCTTGGCTACCCGGGCTACATGTCCAGCCATTACTTCCCTTGACGAGAATAGTGCCATCTATATCAACAATGGTGGCCTCTTTACTTACCAGCGTTGGCCCGGCGGATCTCGCAATAGCAATTCGTTTGTCCCTATTTGATGATGTATCATCAGCAAGCACCGAGTTTGCCAAAACAGAAGTAGTAAGTATTAGTAAAGTTAAAATAAAATTGTTTTTCATAGACATAGCTCATTAGTCGGCAATTTGTTGCATAACATAGCGTTCGCCGTGATTTATGTACAGGAAAAATAGATCTAGATTTTAACTAGTCAATGCCGTCTTTTTTTTAAGGAATTCTTATGAGGATACAAGATATATTTTTTGCAATTTTGAATCCGATCATACGAACCCTATTAAAGTCTCGGTTTCACAAATTAGCTAGCAAGGATATTGCTATCCTTTCTTATGCCGGAAGGAAAACAGGTCGATGTTACGAGACTCCGTTGAGCTATGTTCGACGAGAACAAAATATACTACTTCTATCCAGCTATAACACTAAATGGTGGCGAAATTTCACTAACGAGCCTTACCCTGTCGACTTGCTGGTCAAGAGAAAGACTTTAACTGGTAATGCGATGCTATATACAGGTAATACAGAATTTTTATCTTCGAATATAACTTTTTTTCTCAAGCAGTTACCGAGAGATGCCTCCATTTATGGAGTTAAACTAGATTCAGGGGGCTTACCAACTGACGCTACGATGGATAAAATTGGTGAGAGGGTTGTTTTGGTGGTTGTCGAGCTAAAGGCTCATAGTGATAATTAGGTATGCACTTTCCCTAGTATAGGGGAAGATTTGTTATTCTTGATGGGAAATTTGTAATGGTTGAGGAAGATAAAATTCAAAAGTTATTTGATCGGGAGGCGATTAGAGACCTGGTGAATTTATATTGCCGAGCAGCAGATCGACATGACCATGACTTGATGAGAAGTCTCTATCATGAGGATGCGATAGACGATCATGGATCCTTTTTTAAAGGGTTAGCAATGGATTTTATAGCTAAGCTTCCAGAGATACAGGCACCAATGAAGATTTTGCACCACAATGTAACCACTCATATTATTGAATTGGATGAAGACGAGGCAGAAGGAGAAGTATACATACTTGCATTCCATCAAGTCGCAGATAAAGATATTTCCTATGATGTTTTAATTGGTGGACGTTATTTTGATCGCTATTCTAAGAGGGATGGAGTTTGGAAGTTTTCAGAGAGAGCTGTAGTTGCTGATTGGGCCACAGTACAGGATCCCTCAGTAGTTAATCTTGGTCACCCTATGATACAGGGCGCGCATTTGGGTTGCCCGGGATCAAAGGATCCCTCATACAGCTTTTTCAACGGGTTTTTCCGAGGGATTAGAGTGACCGATACTTGAATGATTTAATCAAAAAGCGCTTTATAATTTTTCAAGTCTTATTTAGGGCGCCATGTATTGTCCTCCATTAACATCTAAAGACCCTCCGGAGACAACTTTAGAATAATCAGAAACAAAAAATAGCACAGCTTTGGCACAATCATCTTCAGGGGGAATTATACCAAGAGGAATCCGCCCAGTTATCTCGCCTACAACTTCATCTCTATTTTTACCAGCATCAACCATGCTATCAATGTATCCAAATACAGGTTTCCCACCAATCCAACCCATCCTTGCAGCATTTACTCGAATATTAAATCTTCCATAATCTTTTGCCATATGGCGAGTTAAAACGTTCAAGCCTCCCTTAGCTGCAGCGTAGGATGCTTCTCCTGGGAATGGATTCACTGTCGCCATAGTTGACACATTAACAATTGCACCACCCCCATTTTCTTTCATAGAGGACAAGCACGCTTGCGCCATTCTAAGCGCTCCCAAACAGTTTACATTGTAAGGTTTTTGCCACCCCTCAGGATCAGCAAGATCAGTAGTGGCCCACTCTCCATGGTCGTATGCACTATTTATCAATCCGTCAATATGCCCATACTCAGCCATCACGGTGTTTGCCAGCACTTTACATTGATCTGCACTAGTAACATCCGTTGATACAGCAATTGCTTGACCACCACCACTGATTATTTCTTCATGTACGGAGTTGAGGAATTCTTTATTCCGTGCTCCAAGACCGACTTTAGCGCCCTCCTTAGCGGCAATCTTGGCCATCGCTTGACCCATTCCTGGTCCTACTCCGCTTACAATTATGACTTTATCTTTTAATAACATTTTCGCTCCTAGAAATTCTATCTTGCACGTTTAGCAGTTTTTATAAAAGAACCACCCTCAAATCCATCAGCTTCAGAGTCAAGTATAATCAAATCTTTGGGGGATAGTGGATTTTAAAGTCAGGTCAGAATACGATATAGCCAGAGGGTGGTTTTCTTAATACCAAGAATTATTTTAAAGCAGCTTGTTTAAGAGCAGAGAAAAACCGACTGGAGTTTGCGATGGGAAATACTGGAAATATGATTATTGCTGGTGGTCAGATTGTTGACGGTACTGGTGCTGAACCGATAAAGGCTGACCTACTTATCCAAGGAGATCGTATTGTCGAGATTGGTACTTCGCTAAAGTCAATACAGGCTAAAATAATAGATGCTAGTGGATGTTTTGTTTGTCCTGGCATAATTGAGAGCCATACGCATTTTGATGGGAGTATGTGGTGGCAGCCGGGTTTGGATCCACTACCGGGATGTGGTATCACGACGATGATTATGGGTAACTGTGGTTTCTCCCTGGCTCCTTTAAGTGATAATGCAGCGGCTCGAGAAGAGGTAGTAAAAATATTTTCTTTTTTTGAAGATTTTCCAGAGGCACCTTTCTTTAGCGAGCTACCTTGGAACTGGAAAACTTGGTCGGAGTACAGTAGCGCTATGAATCATGGGACCAGTGTGCCTCTAAACTACGGTGCGTTCGTTGGTCACATCGCTCTGCGTCTTGCTGTAATGGGTACTGAGGCTTGGGAACGGTCTGCGACATCCTCTGAGATTGATCAAATAGTATTTCTCTTAGAAGATGCTTTGAAGGCCGGAGCTTTAGGTGTCTCTACTAATTTACTAGACCATGACGGAGAAGATAGACCCATACCTTCGTTAATGGCCGATGATAATGAGTTCTTGGCGATCTTTGAATGCGTTTCAAGATTTTCAGGTGCGACAGTTCAGGTTGTAATTGATAGTATTATGAGAATGACAGCCGTACCAGCTATGGAACGCATAGCCCGTTTAACAGAGGGAATGCCTGTTAGGGTTCAGTGGGCGGGTATTCCCACGCTGGAGTGGCAAAAGACCTATGGACTCCAGCAACCACTTGTCGAGCTCCATGAAAGATTTATCGAAGAGGGTAGAGATTTTTGGACTGGCTATGCACATGTGCCAGTTGTGGTCACAGCGAGCATTCAACAATCTCTTTTATTTGCGCAGTCTAATGAGTACGTTTGGCACGAAGTTGTCTCAGCGGAGACTGATGATGAAAAGCGATCATTACTGAATGACTCTGATTGGCGCGCGCGCGCAAGATATTCATGGGAGAATGATTCGTTGGAGACTTCTTTCTTCCGAGAACCGTCAGGGATGATGTTGGATAATTCAGAAAATGATTCTGATCCGATAGTATCTCTTGGTGATTACGCGATGAAGCTGAGATTGCATCCTTCTGATGCGCTGGCTGAGTGGTTCCTAAAAAATGGACTATCATCTACTGTGAGTATGCCTCCATGGGATCAGGATGATGATATGGTTATTCGATTAACGAGGGATCCCAATGCAGTTGGCAATATCAATGATAGTGGAGCTCATGGCCAAATGTTCTGCGGTAGCGGAGATAGTATTAGATTGTGGACCGACTATGTTTGTTCAGGAAAATTAAAAATAGAGGAAGCTATCCACAGCCAAACTGGAAAACTAGCGAATCACTTTGGATTCTCTGATCGAGGTGAGATAGCAGTAGGAAAGCGGGCAGATATAACAGTTTTCGCATTAGAGGAGGTTGAGCATCGCGCGAAGTATAAAGTTTACGATGTGCCTAATGACGACGGTGGTTTTACCTGGAGATGGACTCGTGATCCAGCACCCGTGCGTCTAACACTTTGCAATGGCATACCCACTTTTGATAAGGATGGTGTGACGGGAGCAATGCCGGGGGAGATGATTTCTCCGAGCTAGATAAATAACTAGTTCAACATTTTGAGATTACTCAGCTTTTGTATCTGCAGCCAAAAGTTGGCTCGCATATTCCGAAATTTGCTTGTAATTAGCTTTTCCATTTGGAGCTCTAAAGGGGGGTCCTCCACTAAAAATTGCCTTTGGTAATTTGTATCTGGCGAGAGTTTGGGAGGCAAAGGCTTTTAAGCGTTCTTTGTCTAAGGCTGATCCATGTTCTAGCTCTACCACCGCGACTACTATTTGACCCCAGCGAGAATCTGGCACTCCCACCACCAGTGCATCTTTAATTCCCTGGTACTTTTTAATGACTTCTTCTACCTCTTCGGGGTAAATCTTTTCTCCTGCTGAATTTATGCACGCCGAACCGCGGCCTAGCAGCGTAAGGGTGCCGTTTTTAGTAACTTTACAGTAATCTCCAGGGATAGAGTAGCGATGACCATTTATTACTTTAAAAGTCTTGGAGGTTTTTATTTCGTCACCATAATAGCCTAGAGGTATTGGCCCTCCAAATGCGATGAAACCTGGCTTATCGCTTCCTCTTGGGATTTCGTTGTCATCTTCGTCAAAAACTTTGCAATAGTCGTTAGTCAAAAATTTTGCGGTAGAGGCGGAATGTTCATTACTCGTTATAGATGTGCCAAATCCTAAGGCTTCCGATGATCCAAAGGCATCTACTAGGGTTGCTTGAGGAATATAATTTAGCAACCGTTTCTTGCTTTCTTGAGACCACATTACACCTGAGGAAATAACGCTCGCTAAGCTCGTCAGATCATATGACTTTGGATGTGCATCCAACTCAGCGAGAATGGGTTGAGCAAAGGCATCACCAACGATTGTAATCGAATTTACACTATGCTGCTGAATGGAACGTAAGATTTCAGTTGCATCCAGTGAAGCAGCTTCTAGTGTTACCACCGTCCCACCATTGCAGATTGCGTTTATTGCGGTTAGAAGGCCGGTGCCATGCATCAATGGACAGGCGGGTATCATGACTTCTCCTGGCCCGTCATGAAAGACTTTCTCCTTGAATTCTTCGATATTTTCAGGTACCGGACCAATGGCACGTGCGGTAAGCAAGAGTGCTTCGCGGAGATTGTGATGATCCCACATTACCGCCTTTGGTGGTCCTGTGGTGCCTCCCGTATAGATGAAGAGTTGATCACTGGGTGAGCGCTTAGTTGGCTTCCACCTGCCGTGAGAATTCTCCGCGAGAACTTCATATCCCGTTCTCATTGTAGTAGAAGATTGATCTGCAATCTCGATCCATTGTTTTACATTAGGAAGTTGGTGTTGGACAGCGGTTATGGTTTTTCGAAATTCTTCGGCATAAACCACCACATTGGCATCGGAGTTTTCGAAAATATATTTAATTTCTTCTGCTACGTATCGATAGTTAACGTTGACGTGAGTTAGGCGCCCTCGAAAACAAGCGATTAGCATTTCCATATATTCAGATCTGTTCCTCATATAAAAGCAGACGCGATCGCCTGCCTGCGCACCGTTTTCATACATGGATTGCACTAGATTATTTGATCTTCTGTCGAGATCGCCCCAACTGATAGATCGATCTCCATGAATTAGGGCAGGGTGCTCTTTAGGTAACACCTCCACCAGCGCGTCGAAAATGTCGCCAAAGTTCCATATCACGAGTTTTTCCTTAATATCATTTTGCTAGGTTATTTTATGGTCGCTCATCTCAAGGTCAACTGATGGATACTACTCATGAATTGTCACCTGATTAAACGAAGCTTTGATGAGTATTATGAAAATAAATTATCGCCTAGTGAAGAGCAGTTAGAGTAATTTTTGGTAACTTTAAAATGAAATATTCCTATTTTCAATTTACTTAGAGTGTCTGAAAAAGAAGCGTATCTAGAGGACAAAGGTGGTACCTAGGTGTAGGAGAGGGTGATGACTTTTATAGTTCACAAGTGAGAAAAATTTTTCCTTGCAAGGGTGGAGAAATATAAATTGCATCTGATATCTTTAGATAAATGCAAGATGAGTTTTTTGAGTTATGACATTCAGTATTGCCGTATGAGGCAGTCCAAAAGAAGATACAAAGTGAAGCGAAATAATCAATATGCTAGCTAAGCGAATTTGTCCAAGTTATCAAGAAGCAAATTATAATGGTTGATGATGTCTTTTTTCGAATTGTTATGAGGACACATTGTACTCATGTCCCCATAAATCTCCGATTGTGCTGACAGTTGGTGTATAGTTATCCCAATCTACCAATAATCCATCGAATCCATATTCGATGGCAATCCCACCGGGAGCTACAACGTAGAAGCTGCACATATTGTCATTGACGTGACGGCCCAAAGTCGCCATGAGCGGCAATCCCGCGTTTTTTACGCGATCTAATGCGGATCCAACTTCATCTAAAGAACTAACTTCAACCATTAGATGGATTACGCCAGCGGGGTGTGGATGATTAAAGAGAGCAAGTGAATGTTGTCTAGGATTTTCTGCGTGCATAAAAATGACTCGCGCCGGAGGCGCACCCTCAGGCATCGGTGGTGTTAAATCATCACAAACCGGCATATGTAATAGATCTCTAAAAAAGCTCAATGTTTTTTCAGTTTCGGTGGTAGGTAGTACGGCGTGACCAAACCCTAGATCGGTCGATGAAGCATCTCGAGTGATGAATTGACTCTTTGTAGCGGAGATCATTGGTTCTTTGGTTAGTTTTCTTCCATAATATAGCTCGATAGTGTTTCCTGATGGATCCTGTCCCACCGCCAGTTCCGTTACCGCGCGATTAATTGTCTCCTCAGCAGAAGATTTTATAAATGAATATCCGGCATCCGCAAGAACATCGATATTTGCTTGCCACTGGATCTGTGACCCGCAATCAAGGCCGCAGGCCAAAAGTCGATCATTTTCTCCTGCCTGAACCAAAAAACGAAACGGGTGATCGTCCATACGTATCCTTAATAGATCCTGAGAATGGTTATTTCGTATTACCATCAAACCTAGGATTTCACTCGCGAAGTTTTGCCACGCATCCAAATTGGTGCTTTCAATCCTAGCGTAGCCAATACTTGATACGCTCATCTGTTTACTCCTATGCTTACCAAATTCCTATCTTAATTAACGCAGACTATATCACGAGGCTCACTTTTCAGAATAATTTGATTGGATCAAGACAGTTAGCTATCTTGTTATCAAGGAAATGCTTTCATCGTTTCTGTCAGGGATAATCTTCGCTATACCTCTACCTCGATTATCAGCGGCTGCGCTTACTTTACCTGCTATGAGAGATACAGCTTGAAGATCACCTAGATCCCCCCATGAGTTTCTTCTGAGTGTGTAACCCAAGTGAGTTAGCTCAGCTAATGTATCTTTGTTTACCTGTCTCTGATCGTGCCGGATAACATGGGTTTCAGGAAGTTGATGATGAAAGCGAGTGAAATTAATAGCTGCTTGCAGTGGTAGTCCAAAATCA
>MDTB01035209.1_pt1 | contig 10389 bp, 9 predicted proteins | sample 811161 | NCBI WGS metagenome assembly MDTB01 (sample SAMN05326650, study PRJNA326480) | marine metagenome | isolation source: seawater | place: Mediterranean Sea | collected 2009
TACCGTGAAGGTACAGGTGGTGCTATTCGCATCTCTGCTGAGGCAACTATTGACCCGGCGACTGTGACAGGTGTCAGTATTCCAGAAGTGACTGCAGACTCGGGTTCGAACCCTCTTGTCGTTTCAACTGACCTGACGATTGACGTAAACAACTCAGAGCCAGCTGTTGGGCAGGTTTACTACTACGAAGGCGCACTGTACATCTACGATGGCGCAATGACGGACGCTGAAGTTCCTGAACCTGAGCTTGGTACAGAAGCCACTGTTGTGACCGGTATCAATGTTGCTGAAGGCGCAACACTGACCTTCTCCAGTAGCTCAGACATCAGCCTGGAGATTGATTTCGAAGATGACGTTATCAACAGCGGTACGATTACAACAGCTAACTCCGAAGACGACACCACCTTCCACCTGACCATCAGTGCCCGCGTATATGAAGGTTCAGGTGATGTCATTCAGCCTGGTAGTGCCTTCAATCTTTACGCAGACCTAGTCATTAACAACGGTACCATCAGCACCAAAGGACCAACAGATACTAGTCGTGAAGGTGGTAGTGGTTCCATCGGTATTTCTGGTGGTGCTATTTCAAACACCGGTAGTCTGATCTCTGAAGGTTTTGATAATCCGACAGGAACGGCAGGGGCTGGTGCTTCTATCCAGCTCGCCGGCTTTGTCATTTCCAACAGCGGTAGCATCGATGCAAGTACCGGTGTTGGTGCAAATGAAAGTGTGATTGGTGGCGGCTATGTAAGCCTCCAGGGTGCATACGCTGTCGCCAACACGGGCAGCATCGATGTATCCGGTGAAGACGGTATTGCTGACGCAGATGCATCCGGCGGTGCAGGTGGCTACATCGGCATGATACTCGCGCCTATCAACATCGATGTCATTGTTTCTGAAACGGAAGACGAAGAACTCAACGAAATTGCCGAGGAAATCATCGCATTGTATGGTGACGACGTTGCGCCATTCATCCTGAACATTGGCTCCCTTAACGCTGAGGGTGGCGCGGGTGCTGGCACGGGTGACGGCGGCGAAGGCGGTAGCATTGGCTTTGCAATTGAAGAAGATGGTGGCTACTTCGGTCCTCGAATTGCTGCTGAAGAAATCATCGTCGAAGAAGCAGAAGAAGAAATTGAACCGGCACCACCTGCTCACGTTGAAATCACGGGTCAATTGAGCCTGAATGGTGGTTCAGCAGGCGTTGATGGCTACAGCGGCGCGTCAGGCGGTAGTATTTACGTCTACCAAACTGCGAGCGTTGAGTCGACTAACGATCTGCACATCAGCGGTATCACTGAAATCAATATGAATGGTGGTAACGGAACTACAAACGAAGGCGGCGAAGGCGGTTATCTGGATATAGAAACTGACGCCTACTTTGATGATGAAGAAGAGCTGGAAGAAGGCCAGACTCTGAACGCTCCGAATATCGTTTTCGACACAAATATCAATGCTAATGGTGGTAACTCAACAGCAAGCGAAGGCAGCTACGTCTACGGCGCGACTGGTGGTTACATTGACATTGAAGCGTACAGTGGAAGCGAAACTGGCGGTAACGTTGATTTCAACTCTGCAGTTGAAATTAACTCTGGAAGCGTAAACGGCACTGCTAACAACGTAGAGATCTACTATACCTATTTCGACGTTGACGCTACTAACGACATCCTGGTAGCGGGTTCTATCAATGGCCGCGGTGGCGACGTTAACATCACCCCAGCAGCTGAGAGCTCCGATTCATACATCGGTGGCTACGGCGCATACATCTATATGTACTCAGAGCAGGGCGATGTCACCCTGTCATCCGATATTGATGTTTCAGGTGGCAACTCACCTAGCGATGGTGGCGAAGGCGGTAGTATCGAGATCTATGCTGATACTGGCTCAATTGCAATCACTGGTAGCGTAACTGCAAACGGTGGTGACGCAGACAGCACAGTTGAAGGCTCTGTCGGTGGTGACTCAGGTGAAATTTACCTTAACTCTTACCTGCCATTCGACACCGAGAACCTCTACACCATTCCAACTTCTTTCAGTCTGAATGGCGGAACCGGTGCAGAAGCGGGCGATGCTGGCGCAATCTTCGGATGGAATAACGACCTCGAGATTGACGTATGCCTTGCGGGCACCTGTCCAGTTGAAGAGCCAGTGGAAGTTATTGAATAAGCATCCGAACTACCACTGCGATTAAGGGGAAGTTATGCTTCCCCTTTTTTGTGCCAGGAGAAATATAATGAAACAGTTTGCTATAGTGGTCGTATTACTCTGCAGCATACAAAGCTACCAGGCTACAGCAAGCGACCATATCGATGATGTCTCAGCGATTCAATTTCTGAAAACTGTCGCAGAAAAAACGGGACTCAATGTAAATTACGACCCTGCCATTTATAAAGAGACGCTGTCGCGACCTGGCGAAATAAATCAGGAGCAAACACTCCGCTTTCTCTCCAGTCGATTTAATGTGATCTCACATTATGAAGACGGCGAGCTCCATACCATTGATATATTGCCTACAGGTAAAGCTGACAGATCTGGACTGAAGCCAATTAACATGGATTACAGTTCTGACAACATTTCAACCGGACGATACTCGCACCCTAATTGGGATTCGCTCTCTGCAAAAGAAAAAGCGGTTCTGATAAAACAAGCATCAGACACACGCCGTGAGAATATGATTCAGCGCTCTAAGGCCCATGAAAAAGAACTACAGAAACCCATTGTGGGTCACCTGCGCAACCTGAAAGCGAATAATCCAGACCGCTACAATAAGGTGAAACATCGTTACGGCAGAGAGATCCTACTTCAGGTAGAAAAAGCTCCAGAGGACTGAGCCATGATTCCTATTCCGGAGGGTAACACGACCCTCGCACTGGCCATGCAATACCGACTGCAACAAACACAGTCGGTTAATGTGAGTGCAGCCAATCAACTGCGTGAACAATCACTCCAGGCGCTACTGAAGCATGCTCTGAGTACGGTCCCGTACTATCGTGAGCATCCTGCGATCAAAGCGATGGGTAACCAGATACACTGGGGCGATTTCCCTATCCTCACCCGATCGGCACTTCAGGCAAATGAGAGCCGGCTTCGTAGCACAGCGCCACCCAAGAATCATGGAAAAATCATCGAATTCCGTAGCTCTGGCTCTACGGGCAGACCCGTGCATACATTCAGCTCTGAGTATGCTCAGGTGTATTGGCGTGCGATGACGGTCAGAGATCATCTCTGGGCGAGGCGTGACTTTTCGAAGAAAATAGCGATCATCAAGTTCTTACCCACTGGCCAATCCATGTACCCAGGCGTCGACTCGAAAACATGGGGGCCTTCAGCAGCAGCTCTGGGGTACCAGGGCCCGTCAGTCATGCTGAACAGTTCAGAGTCGACAGCGACACAATACCGATGGCTAACGGAGCAACAACCCGACTACCTGCTTACCTACCCTAGCGCATTGCTTGAGCTGGCCCAGATCGAACTGCGAGAAAAGAAAATCAGTCGCCTCAAGAGCATCTCCACCCTTGGCGAGAACCTGTCAGATGAAACGCGAAAAATCGTCGAAACAGCCTTCGGTTGTCGCATACATGACATGTACAGCTCTCAGGAGGTTGGTTACATCGCGCTTCAGTGCCCGAAGCACGACCACTACCACATCCAGCAAGAGAGCTGCATGGTCGAAATTCTAGACGACAATAACCAGCCATGCCCACCAGGCACCATGGGCCGCGTAGTAGTCACCACGCTCCAGAACTACATTATGCCGCTCATCCGCTATGAAATCGGTGACTACGCCGTTCCAGGGGAAGGCTGCGACTGCGGTATCACTTTGCCGGTTATTAAACATATCGCTGGTCGAACCCGAAATCTTCTGACCTATCCCGACGGTCGCAAAACCTGGCCCTCATATAATCCGATGGCGTTGATGGAAATATTTCCTTTATCACGTTTTCAGCTTGAACAAACTGCGGTCAATGACATTACCTTCCGCGTGATGACTGAAGCAGAGATTTCATCAGACGATAAGCAGCAAGCCATTAAGATAATTCAGGATGCTATGCAGCACCCATTTAATATCACGGTAGAGAAAGCAGACGATCTCCCGCGCTCAGCCGGTGGTAAATACGAAGAGTTTAAATCGGTACTTTAACTATGTTTTCACCGGAAGATTACGCCTCTATTTTTAATGCTCGTGCCGACGCCTATCACGAAGCCATGCGGCGTTGGCCCGACGCAAGAAATACCGAGTTCACCACCTTGTTTAAAGGTATGTCTCTGAAAAAAGGGATGCACATCATTGATGTACCTTCCGGTGGCGGATATCTGGCTCGATACCTGCCCGACGATGTCAGCCTGCACCACCTTGAAACCAGCGAGCTATTTGCACGCCTGTTCAAAGAAGAAGCACACTCCGGAAGCAAACACCCGCTTACGCTCTGTGAACTTGAAAGACTGCCAGAACAGGATAACTCGACCGACCTCGCCTGCAGCCTCGCCGGCTTGCATCACATTGAAGATAAAACGCCATTATTCAAAGAGTTGTTCAGGATACTTAAGCCCGGAGGCTGGGCCAGAATAGCGGATGCACACTCAGAGTCTGCCACCGCTGCGTTTCTGGACGGCTGGATGGGAAACCACAACAGCATGGGACATCACGGCTGGTATCTGAACGAGGACACGCTGAGCAGCCTACGGGAAACAGGTTTCACCGACATCACTGCCGTCAATGAAGAGTACCACTGGGTTTTTAACTCTGAACATGAGGCCGCCGCCTACTGCAAACGCTTGTTCGGCATTGATCTGGCCAGCACCGAAGAAACCGAAGCTGCCATTCGGGAGCTACTCGGTTTCGACACCCTGGAGAGCAATCTCATTGGTATGCGCTGGTCCCTGTACTACCTGTCTGCTCGTAAGCCCTGAGCAAAGGTTATGAAGCTGGCTGCTCAGAATCCAGCCAGATTGAAAGCGCCCCTGTGGCTATGCGGGTCAGAGCATCTTTCCCGCAAACTTCCCACAAAGTTATCCACAGATACTGTGGAATACCCACAGGACAAAAGAGATCAATTCTTAAACAGGTTTTTACTAAAAACCTATATATTTCATCGCCTTATAGTGTTTTTTTAAGAGAACGACAGAATTACATCGCGTCAACACAAAATATTCTGAAATCTTGGGCTTGACTTATCCACATCGCGCAAAGAATCACCAGAAGTGAGTTCCTGCTCACGCGCCAGCAAGCGTTCTTTCAGTTCTGTTCCCCAGCGGTAACCGCCCAAAGAACCATCCGAACGGACGACCCGATGACACGGAATCAATATCCCCAACTTGTTAGTGCCACAGGCATTAGCCACCGCGCGAACAGCGCCCGGCTGACCAATACCCTCGGCCACCTCGGCGTATGTCCGGGTCTGGCCTACAGGAATCGTTTGCAGATATCGCCACACCCGGCACTGAAATTCCGTGCCCAACATATGTAGCGGGGTTTTCAATGTTCGCTTGGGCGACTCCACCGACTGAAGCACATCATTGAGAACATGTGCGGCCCGCTTTTCAGAGGTAAGTGTGATGTTGGGGAACAGATGCAGCAACTCATCCAGGAGTTCTGTACGACAGTCTCCGGGGAGCACAGCAAAAAGCTCTCCATCACACACGGCCGCTGCAATAACGCCGTACGAGGAAAGCCCAAAGGCGACATCTAATGAAGGAATATATTTACCGGGCATAAATCAGTTTAGGTTAACGTTTCTGTAACCTTATCAGGTGAGGAAGAAGCTGTACGAAGAAACAGAAGAAAGCACAGGAATGTCCGGTTTGAAGACGCTTTAGAGCGCGCCTTCTGCTCAGAAAGTTAGTCAGCAAGTAGCAAAACCGGACATGTGTTCACAATGCGGAATGGCAATGTCAGGGCGAACGTCAGCTCAGCCCTGAATCGTATAGCGAATCACCTCGACCACCTGCTCTGGTGTTGTCGCCCATCCCATGGCAGCGGCATCCACCTCTTTCAGCGGGTGAACGATGTCTTCGCCATGCAATGTTACGTAAGGCTTACCCAGCGCGGCGCAGAAACCGGCATCAAAGGCCGCATTCCATTGCTTGTACTTGTCGCCAAAACGGATCACTGCCATATCGCAATTCTCAATTAAGGTTTTAATACGGATCGCGTTAATCTTCGCCGATTTATGATCACGCCAGAAACCTTCACACTGAGGCCCAAGCACATCGCCCGCAGCATCGCTGGAGTCGTGATCGGTATTCGCTGAAGAAAAACTCACCGGCAGATCCAGTGCCTCACATCCCTTAATGATCTGTTCGCGCCAGTCGGTGTGAATTTCGCCTGACAGATAAATATTCCAGTGCATACTCTCTCTCGCTATCGGTTATAAAACGGGCTGTAACATCGGATACAGAAGCCGCTATTATGCCTGACTGACACTATGATTCGAGGTCCGGCTGCTGTGATCCGCTTTGCACTGACGATTCTTTGCCTGCTCCTGCCCTCTCTGAGCAATGCAGACTTGTTGCGCATCGCCGTGGCGTCAAACTTTACGCACACGCTTAACACACTGCTCCCTGAGTTTGAAAATGACACCGGACATGACGTGGAGATCAGCAGCGCCTCATCCGGCAAGCTCTATGCTCAGATTCTTCACGGCGCCCCGTTTGATGTCTTCCTTTCGGCAGATACCGACAAACCACAACAGCTCGCCGAACAGTTTCCGAAGATAGAGTCGACGCTGTTCACCTACGCCACCGGCAGGCTGGTTTACTGGTGCCCGAAGGAATGTGAGTACCCACTCTCAGGGATATCAACGATGCCCACCACGCTTGCTATCGCCAACCCACGGCTTGCCCCGTACGGGCTTGCGGCGAAACAGACCATAGAAGCACTCAAAGTCAGTACCCCAACACTGGTGACCGGCGAAAACATCGGGCAGGCTTACCGCTTCATCGAAAGTGGTCACGCACAGGCCGGATTTATTGCACTGTCGCAAGCCGTCGCAGCAAGGCTTCCTGCCAGTCAATATTGGTTGGTAGCAGAGCATCATCATGCAGCTATTCAGCAAACTGGAGCTCTGACACCCCGGGGCCTGAACAACCCCGCGGCACGCACCTTTATAGAATATCTTCGCCGCCCCGAGATACAGGCACAGATTACCCAACAGGGGTATGCTTCGCTCTATGACTGATTTTCTTCTGACACCGGCCGATATCGAAGCACTCTGGCTGACATTCAAACTGGCGAGCGTAGTAACCCTTCTGCTTCTCGTCATCAGTACACCGCTGGCACTCTGGCTAAGCAGCGGACACAGTGGCAGCCATCGAATGGGAACGCATCGCTTAAAAGGCATGGTGCAGGCTATGATTGCCCTGCCATTAGTCCTGCCACCGACGGTATTGGGCTTCTACCTCTTAATCGCATTCAGCCCCACCAGCGGGCCCGGACAATTTCTTCATGGTATTGGGCTTGGATCGCTCGCCTTCAGCTTCACCGGGCTGGTGATCGCATCTATGATCTACTCCCTGCCCTTTGTGGTGCAGCCATTAGTGAATGCATTCAACGCCATCGGCGTGCGCCAGACTGAAGCGGCATCAACACTCGGCGCCGGACGTTGGGATACCTTTCGATATATTACCCTGCCATTGGCACGCCCCGGGTTCATCACCGCTGGCGTCCTGGGCTTTGCTCACACCGTGGGTGAGTTTGGCGTGGTGCTGATGATCGGCGGCAATATTGCGGGTGAAACCCGTGTTGCCTCTGTTCAGATCTACGACCATGTGGAAGCACTTGCTTACCCACAGGCCCATGCCCTGTCTGCCATACTGCTGGTGTTCTCCTTCGCGGTACTGCTATGGATCTATGCCCGGCGCACCGGCGCAACAGGAACGTCGGGGGCGAAAGGATGGCTGTAAGCGAACTTTCCTTACGTATCAGAGTCGGCCTCGAAGACTTTGAACTCAATGCCGATCTCGCTCTGCCAGGCAAGGGCGTAAGTGTGATTTTCGGGCCATCGGGCTCTGGCAAAACGACATTACTGCGGGCCATAGCGGGGCTTCAGATCAGCGAGGGTGAAATCTGGTTCAACGGCGACTGCTGGCAAGGCAGCGGCGAGCACCGCAAAACATCAGAACGCCCACTGGCGTATGTCTTTCAGGAAGCCAGCCTGTTTCCGCATATGACCGTGGCAGCAAACTTCGATTTTGCCGAGCGTTATGCACTGCACGCCGACACACCCTCGTTACGTGATGACTTGATTACCTTGTTCGACATCCGTCATACCCTGTCGCGTAAGCCCGATCGCTTATCCGGCGGCGAACGCCAACGTGCCGCCATCGTCAGAGCCTTGCTACGCCAGCCAGATATTCTATTGATGGATGAGCCACTGGCCTCTCTCGATGATGCACGCAAGCAAGAGATTCTTCCGTATCTTGAACGGCTGAAAAGCGAATTCGAGCTGCCCATCATTTATGTGACACACTCCGCCTACGAAGCGGCACGCCTTGGCGACTACATCGTTGCACTGGATAAAGGCAAGGTGGTCAGCCAGGGCACACTTTACGACGTGATCGGCGATCCGGAATTTCCGGGAGATATCAGCCGCGAAGCCGGTACCGTGGTCACCGGGACCGTCGACAGCATCGACGATCAATGGCACCTCGCACAAATCAGAACCGGCAGCTCAACGCATATCAATGTTCCTGCAAATAACCTGACTCCCGGCGACTCTGTTCGCCTGTGGATACGCGCCAGTGACATCAGCCTCAGCCACCAACCGTTAACAGACAACAGCATCAGCAATAGCCTGCTGTGCCAGATTGAAGATGTCCGTCACGACCCCAACCCGGCATTGACGATCGTCAAACTACGAACTGAGAGCATGGAACTCATCACCCGGATCACCCGACAGTCGGCAAGCCAGTTAGAGCTTGAGCCCAAAATGCAGCTTTACGCACATATCAAAACCGCCGCACTGATCTGACCACCACAGGCTCCGCGGCGGGAGTAGAGCCCTGATAAAAAACCATATACAATGCAGCCACTTACAGAGACCTGTTCACTGTAAACCGCCCGTAGCTCAGCTGGATAGAGCGCTGCCCTCCGGAGGCAGAGGTCGCAGATTCGAATTCTGCCGGGCGGGCCATCAGTGTAAGGCCTGCCAAGTAAGTGACCACTTACAAAATCTTAGCTGTGCCCTAAATGTGCCCGATTTGTGCCCAAGCAAAAAATGACATTTCACTGCTATCTTAATTTTTGACCTCTACCCTACAAAATCACAATACATTTTTACGTGTTTTGTTAATCAATCTACCAGATCTCTTTTCGGGGGGGGGGAATCGGTGTAAAAGCTTCGAATAGATGAGCGCGAAACCATCGGCGACGCTCAACTTGACGAAACTCGTTCAAGACAAACCGATAGTCACACGAGCCAAGACGATCACCACAACCACATGGACAAGGTAATTTATTTGCCTCACGCTTGCGCAAACCTAACGCTTTCAGTGCCCGTAGAACCGATGCTTTACCATTAACATTGAACAACTGAGAATAATCATCAATCAGGCCTTTCTCACCATGGTCCAGTTCGCCATAGGGAAAGTTGCCAAATTCAACCCTATGGGACACCGAATAAAGAAACCTGACAACAATCTTTTCGAAAAAGGTTGTCAATGACGAGTCGGCTTTCAAAATTGACTTAATTTTCAGGTCTGAGCCAAGACAAAATGATCCATCAGAGTAAGTATGGAAGTCCTGATTACGAGGAAAGTAACCAGCTGTATCAAACACCACTGGTAAAGCCCTAGGATACTCACTTGGGCATACAATCCTTAGAGAAAATGTTCGCTCAATAAACCGACTTCCAGCTAGCTGTGCTTTTAACTGATACTCTCCCTGCAACTCAATCTTATCTGCATGGACATCTACTAATCTAATGTTCGGATAGGCCGAGAGAAAAGCCTCTAGGCCCACAGCCTTCCAGTGCTTCATCTATTGCTTAAACCATGGCTTTGGATCAGATGATTGAATTGCGAAAGTTGGTTTTGTTGTCACCGCAGGAATACCCAATAGACGTGCTACCGAACTTGAATCAAGCTTCAAATCCAAACCATTTTGCGCCGCATTTACTATTCGTTGCGTATCATCACTTGAGCAAAGAGCACTAAAGTCAGCTCTAGCTTGATACAGCCATTTATAAAAGTTTTCTTGTAATCGGTATTGAGCAGATTTTTCGTCATACCACTTGTCTGCAAAATCTTCGGCTGGGTTGACTGGGTTCGGAATCATTGGCGCTTGTGCAGAAATATGGTCATCCATCTCGGAGAGCACCGTATTCAACGCTGAAGCCAAATCACTTTCACCTTTATACGATTTAGCCGCCAATGTAGTGATGATTACCGATA
>MDTB01145568.1_pt1 | contig 10389 bp, 12 predicted proteins | sample 811161 | NCBI WGS metagenome assembly MDTB01 (sample SAMN05326650, study PRJNA326480) | marine metagenome | isolation source: seawater | place: Mediterranean Sea | collected 2009
GTAGAAGATATAGACAAAGCATTAGATATTTTTATTAAAAAAAGAAATAAATATGATAGTTTAAGAAGTGTTGTCGAAGTAAATAAGACTCCTTTTAAAATGTATACAATAGATAATAACAATTTAAAACCATTATTTAGTAATTTAAATGGAATAAAAGAACCATTTAATAAGTGTAGACAAGAACTTCCAAAAGCATATTTACACAACGGTTGTATTGATATTCTAAATTATAGCACTTTATCAATTAAAGAAGGTACTATATCTGGAAATAATATTTATCCTTTTATTATGAATGAAAATGATAATATAGATATTGATACAAATGAAGACTGGAATTTGTTAGTCAAAAATAGATGATTTTGATTTGATTTAAAGATTCAAAACTTATTCATTTAAGAAAATGATTTTTAATGACTTATTTATATTTGAAATGGCTAATAATCATCAAGGAAGTATAAATCATGGTAAAAAAATAATTGATAAGATGAGCGAGCTTACAAGAAAGTATAATTTGAGTTCTGCTGTAAAGTTACAATTTAGACATTATGATACTTTTATTCATCCAGATATGATTAATGACAAAGATAATCCAAAGGTAAAAAGATTTCTTTCGACTAGATTAAGTGATGACGAACATAAAGAGCTATGTAAATATATAAGAAGTAAAGGAATGTATGTTATGGTTACACCTTTTGATGAGCTATCAGTTGACTTAACTAGAAAATGTAATGTAGATATACTAAAAGTTGGAAGTCCATCACTATTTGACTTTAAACTTTTAGAAAAGATAAGTGCTGAATACAAACCATTAATTTTTTCATCAGGAGGTTGTGATTTAGACCATATTGATAAAATTTATAATTTTTTCAAACATAGAAATAATGAATTTGCTTTAATGCATTGTGTATCAATATATCCTACTCCTCCAGACCAACTAAATTTAAATACAATTACAACATTTAAGAGAAGATATCCAGATATAACAATTGGATTTTCTACTCACGAAGAACCATCTAATTGTGATGCTATAAAAATAGCTTATTCATTAGGAGCAAGAATTTATGAAAAACATATTGGTGTTGAAACAGAAGAAATTAAATTAAATAAATATTCGACAAATCCAGTACAAACTGAAAATTGGATTAAATCGTTATTAATTACTAAAGAAAGTATTGGTGAATCTAGAATAATATCTAAAACTGAAAAAAATGATTTGAATTTATTATATAGGGGAATATATATTAACAAAGAATTTAAAGAAGGCGAAGAAATTAAAGAATCTGATATATATTTTGCTTTTCCAAAACATAAAGATGGAGTTTTAACAGGAGATATTAATTTTCCTATTATTGCCAGTAAAGATTACAAAGAAAATGATCATATTCATTTTATTGAAATTCCGAAACAACGTAGAGATAAAGCGAAAGATATATTAATTTCGTATAATCATAAAGTTAAAGGATTATTAAATGAAAGTTCTATTAAGTTACCATTAGGAGTAAAAATGGAACTATCTCATCATTATGGAAAAGAATATATATTTAATAATGGTTGCTTTATTGCAACTATCTTCAATAATGATGAATACTCTAAAAAAATAATAGTATTGTTACCAAATCAATCTCATCCTGAACATTATCATAAGAAGAAAGATGAAACCTTTATAATAATGAAAGGAGAGCTTATAGTTAATCTTAGTTCACATTTAAAAATATTAAAAGAAGGAGACATATTAAGAATACCTAGATTAACTAAACATTCATTTGAAACAAATAATGGTTGTATTTTTGAAGAGATATCAACAACTCATTTTGATGATGATTCATTTTATACCAATAGAGAAATATCATCAATAGAAAGAAATAAAAGAAAAACAAAGTTAATTAACTGGGTAATAACAAATTAAATTTTTATTTAAGGATATCTTTTATTTTTTATCATATGGATAATTATTTAGAACAATTGATAAAAAATAAAAGGGTAGCTATTGTTGGACCATCTGAACATGTATGTAAAGAATTAGATAGTAATCACGGTGAATATATAGATTCATTTGATGTTATCATAAGATTGAATGACTTTTTTTATCTACCTAAAGAATTAGAAAAATTTTATGGTTCAAAATATGACATTATATCTAGTTCTTTTTGGCATAGAGCGAATGAAGATTTTGATGATAGAAATACATTTTGGAAAAAATTAAGATATTGTAATGAAGAAGATTATAAGAATATTAAAGATAAAACTGTATTATTGGAATGTTTTGCAAGAAATGAATTTTTAGAAATATATAGAAGATATAAAAATACAATAGATGATAAACAACATATTTATGGTAATATTTCTCCACAGAAGTATATGCAAGTTTTGAACTTATTAAGAAGTATATATCCTATTACTAAAAATCCTACAACAGGATTTATGACAATTGGCTTAATTTTAACTTTACAACCAAAAGAATTGTATGTATGTGGTATGACTGCATACCAAGATACAAAATATAATTTGCATTTTGATGGATATAGCAGAATTTCTATGAATGATCCCAAATATTGGCCCAGAAATGGTTTTAATGGTAAAACAAATAATGATGAAAACGGTAATGAAAATCCAGGTGCTCATCATAATTTTCAAGGAGAAGCAAAGATTATGAAAATACTAGTTGATAAAAATATTGTCAAAGTAGATAAATACATGAAAGAGTTATTCAAAAGTCCTTCAATTAGTTATAGTATATAGTATTTATATTTATATTTTTATAATCACTTTTTTGGTCTATTTTATAGTGTTCAATAGTTGGGTTTAATTTATTTACTAACTTATCGAATTTATACTTCCATTCTTCTAACATATTATTTATTTCTAAATGAGCATCTTTGTTAAATACAGGTTGTTGATAAAATTGAATTAATTTATCTTTATCTTCAACTAATTCTTTTACTTTTCTAAAGCATTCCATTAAAGATTCATCATTATCAGGATCATACCTAATAATTCTTTTTTGATTAAAGATTTTACTATCTTGGATATCATTGGTATGACCATAATAAATAGGAATACATCCTGATGCTATAGCATCTGGTATTTTTTCACTAGTATATCCTTCATGACCTTTATGATTTTCAGGACATATATTAAATATAAATTTTTTTAGATAATCACGTTTACTTATTCCTTCATCGTCGAATGAAGATACATTATTAATTAATTTACCAGGACATTCTATGAAGTTAATTTTTGATAAAATATTATAAATAGGAACTCTGTTATTATACATATCATGTCCTGCAATTAAGCTACAAAATTTTAGTTTTGTAGGATCTGTATTTTTTACATAATCATTAATACTTTCCATAAATTCTTTTGAAGGTTCCTTATAATTAGCACTATGAATATATAAAGGATGTTTACAAAATTTATCATGGTTTAAAATTGGTAAATTACCAATAACTAAATCAAAATAATTTTGTTGAACTTTAATCCATATTTCTCTAAATCTATTAATATCTTCTGTAATGTATCCTATTTTAATAGCATTCCCATTATATGTAATAGGACCCCCAAAAGAATTAAAAAATACGACATCAGGATTTTCTTGATTCAATTCAAATTCATATCCATTATCGATAAGATACTTGGTAAAAGATCTTTCCAATAATTTAAAATGTCCCCAAAAATTATAATACCAGATTTTTAATTTCATTACAATAAAATAAAAAAATGTTTTAAATAAAAATCCTATTAATAAGTAATGTCAAAATTAGTCGATCATGTTAAATCTAGTTTAGAAAAAACAGAAAATTTAGAATCAAACTTAACAGATGAGGTTTTGAATATGGAAGGTATGTCTGGTAAAAAAACAAGACATTTCTATAATAATTTGTGCAATTTAGAAAAAGCTAGATATTTAGAAATTGGAAGTTGGAAAGGAAGTTCATCCTGTTCTGCATTGTGTAATAATAAATTATCATGTTTATGTATTGATAATTGGAGTGAATTTGGAGGTCCTAAAGAAGAATTTCTAGCTAATTTTAATAAGTATAAGGGAACTAATGATGCACAATTTTTAGAAAGAAACTGTTGGGATATTGAAACATCATGTATTGGTAGATTTAATATTTATATGTATGATGGTGATCATAGTGAACAATCTCATTATGATGCTTTGGCAAAGTATTATGAAGCATTAGATGACGAATTTATATTTTTAGTTGATGATTGGAATTTTAATGATGTTAAAGTGGGATCATTAAGAGCAATGGTTGATTTGAAATTAAAAGTTTTGTATGAAAATCAAATTAAAACTGAAAGTAATGATCCAAACAATGATTGGCATAATGGTATTGGTATTTTTGTATTACAAAAGGAAAAATTAGATGATTTTGAATACAATCCGTCTGATACTGATGTTTCAAATTATATTTAATTACTTAAAAATATTTTTTCTATTCTATTATAATTATGGAAAAAATGTTGAGTATTGAAGATCTATTCAGAGATGAAGCAAAAAATCCTTTCCACTATGACCTAAATTTAGCAAATTTAGATGTAAACACTGGTCCCGAAATAATATTTGAAAATGTAAAAAATATATTTATTCAAGGATTAATAATAATAAGTAATGGTGATGCATTAGATAGTAAAAATAAAAATTCTGTATCAATAGACAAAATGACAGAAACTGATTTTAAAAAAATTAGAGACAGGATGTTAAGTATCGGAATTGAAGCTAAATATAAAACCTATGATACCAATGATAAGGACTATTATTTAAGGGGATTAATGTACAAATTAGAAAAAAAAGAAGGTATTAAAATGACTGTTTCTATGGATTGGCATAGTCAACTTATTAACAAAGTAGATTTTCATTTAGAAAATAAGGAGATATTACCTTCTTTAATGGAAACTATTTGTAATTGTCCAGAGGCTAATTATTTTTTAAATATGGTTCCTCCTAAAAATCTAAAAGATTACAATATTAGATATATTAAAAAAGAAGAACCTGATAAATTACATGTTATTTATTTTGATGCAGCCAAAATATCTGATTATCATTACCAACATAAATTTTGTAGTATGGATACGAGACATATAAGATAAAAATCTAGAGTACATTAATGTTATCAGTATTTAATCTAGAACATGGTTATAAAGGAAGAGAAATAAACTTTAAAAATTATTTAGATTATGATTTGAATGATAAAGAAGAATTACCAACTTCATTTAAGTATAGAGCTAATATTGGTGATTTTGAAATTTTAAATGAGGCCGATTTAATCAAAATGCTAAAGTTTAAAAGAGTTCATAAAAAAAGATATGTCAAAGATATCAAAAAAATAAAATATTACGAAATGGGAGATACTTCAAAAGATGAAAGACATGATTGTCATATCAGATATAATCCTTATAAATGTGGGTCACAATCAAAATGGGGTAAATCCAGTTATGATGATAATGCTAAATATAGGTATGAAAAAATTCATGGTTATTCAGTTCATACCTTACTTTTTGTAGGTAGTAAAGTATCAGGTTATAATAACTTATTCAAAGGAGAATATATTGAAAATTCAAAAAGAGATGATAGATTTTATGGTGAAAAGAAATCAGGAACTATTTATTCTGTAGTTTTTAAAGATAAAAGTTTTGAAAGTAAAGATGGATATACAAAAAAATATCATAATAGATATTTAGTATTTTTTTATAAATCCTTATCAGATGCAGTTAATAAAAAAGATCCTATCGATTTCTTCGAATTATATTATCAACACACAAAATATCCTCCAGCAAGTATATGGTTAATATTATCAATTGTATTAATTTTTATTATGCTAGCAATGGGATCAAGGGCTTTTGCTATGTTGAGAAATCAATGTCAAATGAATTGGGGTGAGTTTTTCCTAGGTAGATGTGGCAGTGTAATCACAGCTAGATAAGTTTTTTACATTCAATATTTAAACTTATTAATGTTCCATTATTTTTATCCATGTGTGGCAAATATGCTTGTGAATAATCATCATATTTACCATGATCAACTTCTTTCCAATCCCATTTTTTAGTTTCACTAAATCCATTATCCTCGAGAACTTTTTTTAAGCTATCGTAATCATAAATTGTTTTATGATAGATAACTTCATCTTTTGTCATTGACCATTTTCCAAAAATTGGTCCCAAAAAATTTGATAATGGATATCCTTTTTCTACATAGAGTTTTGCACAAGCTTCAAAATCAGGTACAGCCAATCTTAAGATTCCTCCTACCTTTAATATTTTTTTCCAATTTTCTAAAACAATAATAGCTTCTTCTCTATCAAAATATTCAAAAACATGAGATGCATATATTAAATCAACACTATTATTTTCATAAGGAAGATTAATAATATTATGGCTTTTAATATGTGGATAATCACTACCATCAATATGATCCCAATCTTCACCAAAGTCTCTTCTTCCACAACCTATATTTAATTTAATAGTCATTAGTTATTTTTATATTTTTCTTTTTAAATTAATTGTTATTAACAAAAAATTGAATTAGTTTAGTTTATCTTACAATTAAATTTATGTTTGATAATTGCCAGTCTCCGTTTGTAGTCATTAGGTCTCTTTCTAAATCAATAACATCTATTCTATGATCAAAAATGTTTGATTCTATCGATATTCTAACTTTTTGTTTAAGTGATCTTTGATCCCAAACAGATTGAATTTCTGGTCCTATTATTCCTGCACTTAATTCATGCATTATTTCTTTATCATTGTAAAAACCAAGAAATTTGGTTATATTTCTAATTGATCCATATTTTATCCTACTATTTAATACTTCTGTTTTATTTATTTTGAAATCATCTTGAAGATTATCAACATTAGTTTTTGATCTTAAATAATTTAGAGCAATAGCAAGTTTTGGACATATAACAGTAGTATTAAGAAAATCATAATTATTTAAAAATGCATAATAAGTTTTTGAATATAATTCTTCAGCATACTCTCTAATTTTATATTCATGTACATATCTTAAATCATAATTATTATTTAAATGATCAATGTTTTTATCTAATGATTTTATTGGAAATTCAATTATTTTCTTGATTTGAGAATCTGATTTCCATCCCCATGGGTAACTTATATAATCAATATTGTGACAAAAATTAGGCTTATGAAGAATATTAAATATTCTTTTCCTAAATGTTCCATGGACCATTATATTTTCTACCTAGAAATTATAATTTCTAAATTTTTTTAATGTCAAAAAATTGAATTTATTAGAAAACAATAAGATTATCAGTATAATAGGTTTTTGTATACATCTATTCGGCATATTTTTTTATTTTATATTGCTAGTATTTTTACACATGGCTGGATTATGTAAAAATGTTAATATACTTTTTCTAAGCATCTTAATTATTATTAATCAAAAATAGATAAATAAGAATCTATTTTCTCTGTATTTTTATATATGTCTAAAAATGAAAATTCAGAATTAAAAAAATTAATTAATAATAATGCCAAAGATTTATTAAAAAATAACTCTAAATATTATATTGTATTGATTTATAAATCAAAAAAAATGATATTAGCTTCTAATAATTCAAAAAGTAAAGTTGATAAAGAAGCAAAGGACAAATTAGATAGTTTATTTAAAGATAAATTATCAGCACTAAATGAATTTAAGATTTATAAATTGAATATAAGAAAGACATCAAAAGAAGAAATTGAAGAAGATAATAAAAATAAATCTTTTGATTTAGTAGGTGGAAAATTAGTTATGACTATTCAAGGAATAATAATAAAAGTAAATGAAGATAATATATTAAAATTTACAGTTGAAAATAAAGATTTTGCTCTCAGCGAAAAGATTTTTTTTGATAATAAATTCCTTAAAGGTAATAATGTAATATCAGAAAGTGATATTCTAAAAATGGTATCTAATTTTAGGAATGATAAATGGTCAGCTGTTAGTGTCGTCAAATTAAGTAAATATATATAATAAAAATTGATTTTTTTTTAGAATAGACATTCAATTATTACTTATAATGAATATCCAGCAAAAAATCAAGTATCTAAATAATAACCTTGTTTCCGAACTACTTACTATACCGAAAAGTATTTTGGATACAAACAAAAATGATAATGAAAAATTAAACTTATTTTTCAATTATATGGTTGACAGAAAGATCAAATTCACAGGATCAAAGCAACCATTGCATCCTAACTTAGTTAAGTTTCTAGTTGATAATGAAATTTGTAAACCAATAAGAGAGAATAATGAGTGTTATCTAGAAAGTTGTAAAAGTAAAAATTTAAGAATTCATATAAGTAAGTGTAATTTATTTGCTTATGAATTAGTTGGTATATTGAGAAAAAATATTAATAAAAAGAAAATATTAAAGAATTTCTTTGACGAAGAAAATTATATTCAAGGTTTAGAAATGGAAAAGTATATTAAGTCAGCTACAGGAATCCAATGTTTTTCAAGAATAGATTTAAGACTAGATGTAGGAGGTAAAGATCCTGTTGGTAAATACATATCTATTGAGTTTTTAGAAAAGAATCATGAAAATGAAGGGAAGTTTGGTTCAGGATATCAAGCAATTAGAATTGCAGATATTATTCATTCATCATCTGTTGATAGTGATGATCCATACCTATCTTTTTTAATCATCTGGGATAAATATTGGTCAATGGAAACTTATAAATCTAATTGGGTTGATATTATTTGTAGAAAGTTAATTGACTATCAATTAATTAATAATGAGGATGAAAGAATTGCAACTAAATTTAACGAAGAGATTCAAAGTATGAAGATATCAAAAATTCTAGTAAAATCATTCAAAAATAGAGGTAAAGCATGTATTAATGCCGAGGATTTAATCGAAGGAATTTATAATATAAAAGATGATGATAAGAAAAATAAACTAATTGATAAATTTAAAAATAGGGTTAAAAGATTAATAGATGATGTTAGTGTTTCTATTGATTTGGAAGACCAGTTAGACAGTTTATTATTGACAGATAGCGATAAAAATACATATGAAGATGATACTGTAAAAGCATCAGATTACTATTTAGAAAAAAATGGAGATATTTATATAACAAGTAAGGGATGGAGTAGTATGGATAAATGTTTGGACTTCGATGATATTTCATCAAGTTTGCATAGAAAGATAGACTCTTTACAAGAATTATTAGGATATACTGCTTATAAAGTTATTAAGGATACGAATAAAATAAAAGATAATTTAACGAAGAATTTAATAATTGGTCTTGATCATAATGATTACTTGCCAGAGAAATTTAAGAAGATGAAAATAAAAGTTAATAAAAAGAAACTAAATATGGTTGTATAACAAAAAATTGATTTTGGTATAGAATTTTTTGATTCAACAAAGTTGAATCAATTCAACAAAATCAGAACTTTAATTCTAAAAGTCTTGCAAAGACTTTTATAATTAAAAAATTGATTTATAGAATGCTAATTAGATGTTTATATACTATGGAAAGTTTACAGTTTTTTAACATAGATACTGAGCATATCGAAACTATTAGCACTTTGTGTAATAATAAATTTTTGGTGATTGATTTTTGGCATACTAAGTGTACCAAATGTCCCCTTGCATTAGAAAAATTAGATGAAATGAGTAATAATTATTCTAATGTAAATTTTGCATCGTGTGCTTTGAGTTTGGCAGAAAATGATTTAAATATAGTAAAAGATATTTCAGAAGATAGTTGGGATAATTTGATGAAACTTTATTTGACAATTGATGGTAAAGAAAAAGCAAAAGAATTATTTGGATTTAAAGCAGTTCCATTTTGTGTTGTATTTTCAACAGATGGATCTTTAATTGCAAGTGATGATCCAAAAAATATTAATTTTGATTCTTTGTTCAAATCATTTGAAACTGATGAAGATTTTTAATTTAAAATTCAATTTATAAACAAAAAATTGAATTTTGAATTATTGTAGTATAATCATAATTATATTTTAGTAAAATGGCGCTAGAAATAATTGGGTTAGGAGCATTTATATTTGGAATTTTCAAACTAAAAGATTTTCTTGATGATGTAGAAGATCAAGAAAATGAAAGGTTTTGGGAAGAATATGCAAATACGTATGGGGTTGAAAGAGCAGTAAGAGATCGAAGAATTGAAGAAGGAAAAATTATAAATTTTCAACAAAGATTTCAGAGAGATTATCCTAGATTGCCAGGCGATGGTATATTAATTCATTATTAAAAATTGAATATTTTATTTAATCTATTAATTAAAAGTTTCAATTAAAATGTCATTTTTGTTGGGAATTGGAGTCATAGGAACAATTTGTTATGGTATAAAATTAATATCAGAAGAAGTTAGTAAAGGAGCATTAGAAATGTATAATGAAAGAAA
>MDTB01224842.1_pt1 | contig 10389 bp, 13 predicted proteins | sample 811161 | NCBI WGS metagenome assembly MDTB01 (sample SAMN05326650, study PRJNA326480) | marine metagenome | isolation source: seawater | place: Mediterranean Sea | collected 2009
AAAACAAATATTGTCGTAATCAAAAAATGAATAAAATGCTTCATGGCTCAATCCTTGCAATGGGGATTCCTGAAGAAATTAAAGATCAATATGTTGATAATGTCTTGTTCGAGCAAGTATAACTTTTGTCTAAGTATTTCCAAATATTATAATAAACCTTAACAAAACCTTAATACAAAAAGTGACTTGTGCATTATATATAATTATGTTACCAAGAGTAACAAATCAAAATTTATTCCCCCACAGTTAAAAGGAAACACAACATGAAAAACTTTGTAGTAGCAGTTAGTTTACTGTCAGCTGGATTTATGTCTACAGCATCTGCTGAACCAAAAGATTACGTAGCAAAATTAAACGACGATGGCTTATTTTGTGCAAAAGTACAAGTACAATTAGTTGGCCGCGGATATATCAATAAGACAAAATGCCGAACATTAGACGAATGGCGCGAAGCAGGCTATATCGTAAATACTAAAGAGGTTGCTGAGGTAGAGTAATGACCACTTTAAAAACAATACGAAATTGGTTTTTAGGTATATTATTTGTAGCACTCTGCATGGTTGGATTTGCAGCTCCAGTCATTTGGCCAGAAACATACTCGCCCATGTACTATCCTGTATATGGCACAGGAACTCCAATGGTTCAACACCATGTTGAGTTCTGTCAAAATCCTTTGTTGATAATCGACGAATATTGCGAAACAGATTCTGAAATCTTTATAGTATAATTGTTGACAAACACGGCGTAACGTGTTATAATAAATAATCATTTAGCAGAGGGGGAACTTCGGTTCCCTCGATGTGTTATTCATAAAAGTAAAATAAAGGTTGACAAAACTGTCACAACGTGTTATAATATATGGGCTTAATGGGATTGAGCCCATTTTTTTATCCACTAATACTAAAAAACATGTTGACAAACTCATCATTTTAGTATATAATTACAGGTAAATATGAAAAAACAAAAGACAGGAGAAACTGATATGTCCGTGGTCGCATTGACGCCAGACAAAATACATCATGAAATTTCTTCTAAATTATCAAGGGGTGTTCCGTATATTGACGCTCTTGTAGATTTTGCAGAAAAGAATAACTTTGAAATTGAAACCATAGCTCAGATTGTTAAAAAGTCTTCGATACTAAAAGAAAAAATCAAGACTGAAGCTGTAGCATTGAAAATGGTAAAGGGCGAAAAAGAATCAAACTTAGATGAACACATTGATAACTGATCAAGGATTTGAAACATACATTAAATATCTAGCACTAAAGAAACATTTTACTAGTGATGGCTATGACTACCACAAATACAATGGTAAAGTCAGAGCTTCAATGGATAAGTTTCGTACTAGAAACGACGCATATAGTTTTGCAAAACTGTCAAAAAAAGACGATGTTGTTAACTTTATGCTAGCAAACTTTATAAATAATCAAAATATCTGGATTAGGCAACTACTAGACTATGAGGCCGAAAACAGATATAACGATTGGAGGAAAAAGATTGAGTCACTGACTTATACTTTTAAATCCGAGCTGAAAAATCTCGATGAAGATTGGACAGCAAACTTTGTATCACGGGATGGTCAACATCCATACATTATGACTCAGTATAGTCAGAAGAAGATTTCATTAGAGACCTTCACCATTCTGACACATACTGCCAATATTTTTGAATATTGGAGTGAAAAAATTGTTGACAAAATTATCTCACGTGATATAATAAGACTATCTAGAAAGTATAAACCCTTTCTAGTTTATGATGAACGGAAGTTTAAGGACATTATACGTGACCACTTCCAATTGTAATATAACGCTATATAACGCTATACAAGGAGAAAACTATTATGGCAACTAACTTTGCTTCTTTAAAGAAGAATCGCACGAAATCACTCGAAACGCTCAACGCACAACTCGATAAGATTTCATCTAAATCATACTCTGACCCAAACGAAGGGAAAACATGGAAACCAACGAGAGATAAAGCTGGTAACGGCTTTGCAATCATTCGTTTCCTACCTGCCGCTGAAGGCGAGGAAATGCCTTTTGTAAGAGTATGGGACCACGGTTTCCAAGGACCAACAGGACTTTGGTATATCGAAAACAGCTTGACTACTATCAATCAAGACGACCCTGTATCTGAATACAACGGAAAGTTGTGGAACTCAGGTGTCGACGCTGATAAAGAACAAGCTCGTAAACAGAAGCGTAGATTGAAGTATACTTCAAACGTCTATGTTGTCAAAGACCCAGCAAACCCAGATAACGAGGGTAAGGTCTTTATGTACTCATTTGGTAAAAAGATTTTTGATAAGTTGAATGACTTGATGAATCCAACATTTGAAGATGAAGATCCAGTAAACCCATTTGATCTCTGGGAAGGTGCAAACTTCAGACTGAAAATTAGACAGTTCGAAGGTTACCCAAACTATGATAAGTCAGAGTTTGATGCACCATCACCGCTATTAGATGATGATGACGCACTCGAAGCTGTTTGGAAACAAGAACACAGTTTACAAGCTCTTGTAGACCCTGCTAACTTTAAATCATATGACGAACTCAAGCAAAAGCTCTATAGAGTACTTGACCTCGCAAATGAAACTACTGAAGTAGCAGCACCATCGCCTTATGAATCAAAAGACGATGATCTTGACATTTCAAGCACTATTGCCGAAGCACCAACTCCGGCACCAGCAGCTGCTGAATCTAACGCATCTCAAGTAGATGATGACGACGATGATCTTTCAATATTCAAAGAACTCGCTCGAAACTAATCTAAGGTGGGGATCTTCGGGTCCCCTCATTTACAGGAGAAAGTATGTCAACTAAAGAAACAATTAATATGGTAAATTTTGACTTTGGCTTTACAGCCATGACAGAAGACGAATTATCAGTAGTACAAGAAAGTAAAGCTCAAGCTGAATCTGCATCGCAGACAGCTGAACAAGCATCAGCTAAAGCTCAAATCATGTACGAAGCTATTATTCCATTATTAAATAATCTCAAAGCAAATCCAGAAAAAGACTATATCTACTGGCCAAATCGCTACGAGAAACTTGACACTTTTGCAGATAAACTACATCAAATACTTAGCGGAGATTAAATTATGAGTCTACTTGATAAAATGTTGAAGGCAGGTTCAGTCAAAGGATCGACTGTTCTATCAAAAAGTTCCTTCTTTACAACTAAAGATCCTATACAAACAGAACTACCCATTGTGAATATCGCTTTCTGCGGCTCACTTAAAGGTGGTTTATTGCCCGGTTTGACTGTGGTAGCTGGTGAATCAAAGAGCTTTAAAACTCTTCTCGGCCTCTATTGCATGAAAGCTTATTTAAAGAAATATCCAGAAGGTATTGCTATCTTATATGATTCGGAGTATGGTATTACTCCAGAATACTTAGAGAGCTACAATATTGATATTGACCGTGTCATTCACGTACCAATCGAAGACGTTGAACAATTAAAGTTTGATTGTACAAATCGCTTGAATGAGATTGACAAAGGAGATAAAGTCTTTATAATGATTGACTCTATTGGTAATCTTGCTTCTCGCAAAGAAGTTCAAGATGCTTTAGATGAAAAATCAGTTGCTGATATGACAAGAGCAAAACAGCTCAAGTCATTATTCAGAATCGTTACGCCTAAACTAACGGGTAAAGACATTCCATTGATTGCTATCAACCACACTTATAAAGAAATTGGCCTGTTCCCAAAGAACATCGTTTCAGGTGGTACTGGTATTTACTATTCGGCAAACCAAATCTTTATTATTTCTAAATCTCAACAGAAAGAAGGTACTGACCTTGCAGGGTTTAAGTTCACAATTAATATTGAGAAATCTAGATATGTTAAAGAAAAAGCTAAACTTCCATTTACAGTACTCTATGATACTGGTATTCAAAAATACTCAAGTCTATTTGACTTAGCACTCGAATCTGGGCATTTGACAAAGGCTAATCAAGGATGGTATAATGTAGTTAATATGGAAACCGGTGAAATCATTGAACCAAAACGTAGGTTAAAAGATATTGAAACAGACGAGCCATTCTTTGAAGGCTTGATCGTTGATCCAAAATTTAATGCATACGTTGAAAAGAAATTCAAACTAACTACTTTAGAAATGGAGAAGACCGAAGATGATAGAGAAGACGATACTATCGAATCTGATACTGAATGAGGAATATAGCCGAAAGGTATTTCCTTATCTCAAAGATGATTATTTTGATGATCTGTCTTATCGTAAAATCTTCAGCACCGTTACGGATTATGTAGAGCAATACAAAGAGCCTCCCACCATAGAGGCTCTTAAGCTCTCACTCGAAAAGCGTAAAGACTTAAACGAAGACACTTACAATACTATACAAGAAGTCATCAGCGATTTTGAGATTGATAAGACAACCAATCCTCAATTTCTACTTGACGAGACTGAAAAGTTTTGCCAAGACAAAGACCTCTACAATAGTATTCGTAAGTCTATTCTAATTCTTGATGGTGAAGGTGGACTTGACGATAAAGGAAATATTCCAAAGCTATTAGCAGATAGCCTAGGTATTAGTTTTGATTCGAGTGTTGGTCACGACTTCTTAAATGACTTTGAAGATCGTTACGAACATTATCATAGAAAAGAAGAGCGCATTCCTTTTGATATTGATATCTTGAACAAGATTACTAAAGGTGGCTTACCTCGTAAATCAATGACAGTATTACTTGCTACAACTGGTGGTGGTAAATCATTGTTAAAATGTCACATGGCTGCTAATCATCTGATGTATGGTAAAAATGTTCTCTATATTACTATGGAGATGGCTGAAGAAGAGATTGGTAGACGTATTGATGCTAACATCATGGATATTACACTTGATGAAGTTAATGAGATTCCTCGTGATGTCTATGAGAAACGAATGGCTCGATACAAAACCAAAACTACTGGTAAACTTGTAATTAAAGAGTATCCAACGGGTTCTGTTCATTCAGGTCACTTTAGGCATCTGCTTAACGAACTTCAACAGAAAAAGAATTTCAAGCCTGATGTAATCTTTCTAGATTATCTCAACATTTGTGCGTCAGCTCGAGTCAAAGGTGCAGCTGCATCAAGTAGCTATAATTTAGTTAAGAGTATCGCAGAAGAGGTTCGTGGTCTAGCAATGGAGTTTGATTGTGCACTTGTAACGTCATCACAGTTTAATCGTGATGGCTATGGCAATTCTGATGTTGACCTTACAAATACATCTGAATCCATGGGTATTACTCACACAGCTGATTGTATTCTAGCTCTCGTAACATCTGAACAATTAGACGAACTTGGTCAACTTATGCTCAAACAATTAAAAAATCGTTGGGGTGACATCAGTTGGTACCGTAGATTCTTAGTTGGTATTGACAGAGCTAAGATGAAAATCTACGAGCTCGAAGAGTCAGCACAAAACAATATTAATTTAGATGATAGCTCCGGTGGTAGCTCTGGAAAAAAGAAGCAGAGCTATGACGACGATGGACCAGTGTTTGATAAGACGGATATAGGACAGAGAATTAGTAAACGTAAGCGTGGTGTGTTCAACGACGCCTCGTTTGTTTGATTATAAATAACTAAAACTGTACTATACAATAAAGGTAGACATGAAAGGTTTTAGTTCATTTGCAAAAGACAATCCAAAAACTTTAGGAGAAAAGCTTAAAGTATCCGATGGCTTGGGTGCATGGATTGATGATTTTCAAAAATCAGATGCACCTCAATTTAAAAATGCTGATAAAGAAAAGCGTCGTAATATGGCGATTGCAGCATTTACTTCTGCTGGTGGAAAGCTTGATGAAGATGATCCTTGTTGGAGTACTCATAAACAAGTAGGAATGAAAAAGAAGGGCAATAAAATGGTGCCTAACTGTGTTCCTAAAGAAAACGTCGATTTGGGGTTTAAATCTTTTCTTGGTGAAGCGCCTATTGATGTTCCAAACTTTCAAGGTGACGAGGTTTCATTTGCTTTAGATGTTCTATCAAAGATTGATGATGGCATATCAACAATTGACAGCGCAATTGAAGTTGATAATCGGCCAGCTAAAAGTAATACTAAAAAGCTTGGTCTCTTTGCTATCATGCCTGGTGATAAACGTGTTAAATGGGCAACACTCGCAAGACAAATTATTGCTGATACTCCAGAGTTAAAAGAAGGTCCTGCACCTGCAGCAGATAGAATCGACAAAGATATTACTATTAAACACGAAAACATGGATCGATATATCTATGTTAACTGTAGACCTGATGGAAAAGCAAGTCAAGCAGGCGATGACCCCAATGAACTAATGACTGCAGCTTTATGCCTTAAGTCAAAATTAGTTGCACCAACAACTGTTGAAGAAATGGACGAACTTATTCTATTTGTAAAACAGAATTTAAGAAATGTTGTAGGAGCAACTGCTGGACAGATTGCAAGTTTAGACGGCCAAGATTATGTCAACCTATGTCAAGCAGTATCAGCTGCGTTATCAATACATGCTAAAGGTTATGGTAAATCTGATAAAGTTTACTTAACTGGTCAAGCATGGGATAAAGACGTAACACAATTTCAAATTACAAAATATGGTATGAAAGACTTTAATAGTTCTGATTTCATATGTAAAAAAGGTGCTAACTTTATTGGTATATCTCTTAAAAAGAAAAAGAGAATTGCTGAAGCAGATCCAACACTCATTAATAAATCATTTAGTACACTTTTCCAGGACAGTAAATTCAACACGCTAATGACACAGCTCGATCGTAGTGCTGCAGCATTTTACATTAAAGTACTTAGAAAAGCTTCTCGTAATCCAAAAGCATATAACGTACCTGCTGCTGTAGTAAAAGATATTAAGTCAGTTCGTTTAAGCGCTACCAATTGGAAAAAGTTTGTTCAACGTATTCCAAACGATTTAATTAATGCAGAATTAAAAGCTCCTGGTAATCGTAATTTATTCCAAAAAATGTTTAATGTCATTATGAAGAATAAAGACTTGATGGCAAACCAATTAATCAATTTAATATTTAAATCTGATTTGCGAACATTAAAGCAGGTCAACTTTGATTTTGCTCTTGTAACAGGTATTGGTGATTATGGCCCTCGTAAAGGCGTAACTGTATCTCCAGGCGAATATAAAGATATCGAAACAACATCAACTAAATTAAACTCACTATTAAAAGACCAGGGCGTAGGATTTAGAAAAACACCTGGCGCAGTTCAAGCATTTGATGAAGGTGCTACTGCAGCAATGTTAAAGTTTGATTTAATGATTGGTGATTTACCAGTTTGTCATATTCAGTTAAGATATAAAGGTAATTTTAGATCAGCACCGAGTTTCTTAGCAACGATGACAGACGAATTTAAAGCAGAGTTTGAGGATAAAATAACGTGATAAGATTTAAGAATTACATTACGGAAGCTGCTGGTGCTAATCTCCACATGACGCATTTAGAAGATGCTGTATTAGATGGTGGAGTTAATGGAACGCGTAATGTATTTCAATATCTTCAAGCACTTCGCGATATGCTTGGTGGTAATACAAAAGCACCAGTTAAAATATCAGTTAAGTGGGACGGAGCCCCTGCAATATTTGCAGGTAAAGATCCAAGAGATGGCCAATTCTTTGTTGCTAAAAAAGGATTATTTAATAAAAATCCACAACTGTTTAAAACAAACGCAGAAATAGATAATGAACTAAGCGGAGATTTAGGAGCTAAATTTAAAGTTGCTCTTGCAGAATTTTCTAAGCTTGGTATTGAAGGAGTAGTACAAGGTGATTTCTTATATACGGACGATGATATTAAAACGGAAAATATTGATGGAGAACCGCATCTTACTTTCCATCCTAATACCATTGTTTACGCGATACCTAAAAATTCAGACCTCGGTAAACAAATTGAACGATCCAAAATCGGTGTGGTTTGGCACACAACATACAGAGGAACAGACCTTGAAAACATGTCTGCAAGTTTTGGAGAGACGATTGCAACAAAACTTAAAACAACTCCGAGCGTCTGGGCGGTAGATGCAGTATTCCAAGACCATTCAGGTAAGGTAACGTTTACTGCTGCAGAAACAAAATCATTCACAAAATTATTATCAGATGCAGGTCGTATATTTAGAACTATTAAGCCATACGCATTAAACGAACTTAAAGATAACGAAGTTCTTAACGCAAGAATTAATACGTTCATTAATAAGAAAGTACGAGAAGGACAACGAATACAAAATGTTCCTGCAGCGATCAATGATATGCAGAAATTTATTAATGAATATTATCAAAAAGAAATGGATAAGGTTAAATCACAAGCAGCTAAAGACAGAAAAGCTGCAGTGCGTGACAGTGCTTTAAAATATTTCGCTAAAGGTAATCTCAAAGAAGTCAATAAAGTATTTACCCTATATAATTTATTAGTAGATGCAAAGATGATAGTCATTGCTAAATTAAATTATAGTGATGGGTTAAGAACTTTACTTAAAACAAAAGATGGATTTGAAGTAACAGGACAAGAAGGATTCGTAGCTATAGACCATCTTGGTCGTAACGCTTTAAAACTTGTCGACCGTTTAGAATTTAGTAAAGCAAACTTTAGTACAGAATATATTAAGGGGTGGCAGAAATAATGGCATGGGTAACTGTACCAGGATCTAATAACATTTGGGAATACGACAATGCTGCGTCTGCTGGGCAATCCGACACATATGCAGATGCTAATGGAACAGTAACCGCTGGAGTTAGAGCATTTACTCCTCCAGGTGGTAACACACAATACACTTATATACGATGCAGAAAAGCGGGGGAAACTGCTGTTCGTGGTGAGTTAAATAAAAACTATTATGACGGGAAAATCTAAAGTCCCTACTAGTCACGGATCATGGGATTTCTTTCAAGCCCACATCAAAAATTGATTGACAAAAACACATAAATGTGTTATAATATGATTTTTATTATAGGAGAAAAAAATGGGTAGAATTATGGACCGCGGCCACGACGGTGGAAACATCTGGCGCTGGCAAACAATCGAAAAATACGTTAGAAAAAACAACTGGACAAAGGGAGCAGAACTTGGAGTATGGCTTGGGGAAACCTTTAAGCATTTGGTTAAAACATGTCACAATTTACATATTGTTGGTGTTGATCTCTACGAAGCTCAACCTGGCTACGACGGACCAGAACAATGGACGCGGGGCGAAAATGGCCACGCATGGGACCACGAGACATATTATCAGGACCTCCTCCGATTTTGTCAAGCCTATCCCGGCCGTGCCGAAATTATAAAAGATTACACAACAGAAGCAGCAAAGGAGATTGATGATGAGTCATTAGATTTTGTATTTATTGATGCCGACCACAGTTATAATGGAGTAATGAGAGATGTACAAGCATGGGCTCCTAAAGTTAAAGTTGGTGGTATGATTATTGGGCATGATATACATTTTCCAACTGTAAAAGAAGCAGTTGTAGAATTATATGGTGAAAATGGATATTGGGTGGAAGATGACTTCCTCTGGTTTGTAGAGAAAAAATAGTAATGAACAAAACAAAGGTGATTAATTTTTATGGTGGCCCTTGCTCGGGCAAAAGTACAGCCGCGGCTGGATTGTTTTATAAAATGAAATTGTTAGGTTATAACGTCGAACTCACGGACGAGTTTGCAAAAGAATGTGTATGGGAAGATAATATTCCTATGCTTAGAGATCAATTGTGGATATTAGCACATCAACATCGAAAAATTTTAAGATTAGCTGAAAAGGTAGATTATATTATAACAGACTCTCCAGTCTTGTTAAGTCCAATCTATAGAGAAGCTTATGGTAATCCGTTATATTCTGATTTGATTGATAAGCTTGCAATTGAGTGTTACGAGATGTATGATAACATTAACTTTATGCTTAGTAGACCTCGTGATAACTTTGAAGAAGATGGTCGTGCACAAGATGAAGTACAAAGTGTACAGATTGATCTTGACATATTAAATCAATTCCAACGCTTAAACATTCCTTATACACAGATTGAAGGGCCAGATAATGCTTCAGTCGCTTACAATTACGTGGTAAGACAACATGCACATTGAAATAGACAAAATATATCAAAAGGAACTACAAAGACAGCAAACAACTGTTGAGCTTATTGCTAGTGAAAACTTTGCATCTGATGCAGTAATGAAACTCTGTGGTTCTGAATTTACAAACAAATATGCCGAAGGTTATCCCGGTCGCAGGTATTATAATGGTTGCGAACACATGGATGAGATTGAATCTCTTGCTATTCAAAAACTTAAAGATATTTATGATTGTGAATATGCAAATGTACAACCTCACAGTGGAGCTAATGCAAACTTAGCTGTATTCCAAGCATTTCTAGAGCCTGGTTCTCGTATACTTGGAATGGACCTAGCAAG
>MDTB01064062.1_pt1 | contig 10388 bp, 6 predicted proteins | sample 811161 | NCBI WGS metagenome assembly MDTB01 (sample SAMN05326650, study PRJNA326480) | marine metagenome | isolation source: seawater | place: Mediterranean Sea | collected 2009
CAGTCGGATGCGAGATCTGGGGCGGATTCTTTTTCCTGAACCTCACCCCAGATCAAGCACCAGATTTCAAAGCATCCATATCAGAGTTTACCCAACGCTACTGGCGGTACTCCCTAGAAAAATTAATTACTGGCAAAGTTATTAGCTACACAGTAGATGCTAATTGGAAACTGCTATGTGAGAACTACAACGAATGTTATCACTGCGGACCCGTACATCCAGAGTTATGCGAACTGGTACCTGCCTTTAGAGAAAGAGGTGGCGCTGATTTAGATTGGGAGCGGGGGGTGACACATAGACCTGGTGCAGACACTTTTTCCTTTTCGGGTAGAAGTCAGTTAACTGTGTTTGAAGAATTAAATGATGACGAGCTTAAACGTCACAAGGGCGATCTTATCTATCCAAATTTATTTCTTAGCCTCGCCAAAGATCATGTCGCTGCATTTACTTTACAGCCCTTGCAAGCGGACAAAACTGAAGTCATCTGTGAGTTCCTCTTTCATCCGGACGAGGCTGGCAAATCAAAAGATCACTTCGCTGACATAGTGGCTTTTTGGGATCTGGTGAATAAGCAAGACTGGGCAATCTGTGGCAGTGTACAGCGTGGCATAAGATCTAGAGTTCACAAGTTTGGTATGTTCTCTCCTATGGAAGACTATAATTTAGACATAAGACGTTATATTGAGGATCGTATCACACCTCACTTAACTGATTAGAGCTGCGTGTCTAGAGGAAGCTCTGTAGAATTTTTTATTTCCGTAACCACCATATGCGAATGCAACTCTCGGATTGATGGGCTCGCCGTAAGCGTATTTCTAACAAAATCCTCGTAGTGACGAATATCTCGGGTGACAATCTTAAGCATGTAATCCCAAATACCCGCCATGGTAAAGCACTCCATTACCTCTGGATGTAGCACGATTTCTTCTTCAAATGCTAGTAAATTTTGGCGGCCTGAGGAAGTCAGATTTATTGTAGCGAAGACAACCACATCCATGCCAAGCTCACGTCGATTAAGCAATGCCACCTCCTTAATAATAATGCCGTCTTGCTGAAGCTTATTAATACGACGCCAACACGGCGACTGAGACATATTTAGCTTCTCTGCAATAGCGCTTGAGCTTTGGCTTGAATCAGACTGCAGCAATTTAAGAATAGATAGATCCTGTTTTTCGATAATTTTAGGCATGTTTATTCTCTAATTTAAAATTCTTCGAATAATATTTTCTTTTTATACCAATTTAAATGTGAAAGTAAAATAACTATTTCTTCATCGATGAGCGACGATAGCTAGACTATTTGTGAGTACTGATATGAAGCAGATACCTGAAAAAAAAATAAAGAAAGTTTCTCTCGACGACAAATACGCATTGGATACGACCCGAGCATACATAACAGGTGTCGAAGCACTTGTTAGACTGCCAATTCTCCAACACCAACGAGATAAAAAGCGAGGGCTTAATACAGCTGCTTTCATTTCTGGCTACAGGGGTTCTCCGTTGGGCGGTGTTGACCAAGCTATGTGGAAAGCCAAGCCGTGGCTTGATAAACATTGCATTCACTTTCAGCCTGGTATTAATGAAGATCTGGCGGCCACAGCAGTTTGGGGTAGTCAGCAAACGAATATTTTTGAAGGAGCTAAATATGATGGCGTGTTTGGCATGTGGTACGGGAAAGGACCTGGCGTAGACCGAAGTATGGATGCTATTAGACACGCTAACGCTTTTGGAACATCGCCTCACGGCGGCGTACTTGCCATTGCGGGTGATGATCACGCTTGTAAATCGTCTTCGCTGCCACATCAGTCTGAACACATGTTCATAGGGGCTTCTGTTCCGATACTAAGCCCATCTAATGTTCAGGAAGTATTAGATCTTGGTATCTTTGGATGGGAGTTATCTAGATACAGTGGATGCTGGGTGGCTCTCAAAGCGGTCACAGAAAATATGGATTCCGCTATTTCTGCCGACATCGATCCGAATCGAATCAAAATTAGCATACCCGAAAATTTCGAACTTCCGAGGGATGGTGTCCATGCGCGTTGGCCTGACAAACCACTTGACCAAGAAGTGAGACTCAATAAATTCAAGATCTATGCTGCACGTGAATTTGCTCACGTCAATGGACTAAATAAAATAATCTTTGACAGTCCAACACCTAGATTCGGGATCATCACTTCCGGTAAAGCATATCTTGACGTAATGCAGGCCCTAGAAGATATAGGAATCAACTCAGAAGTTGCAAAGTCGATAGGTATTAGAGTTTATAAAGTTGGTATGCCTTGGCCTCTCGAGCCCCGGACAACGCATGAATTTGCCGAGGGTTTGGAGGAAATTTTGGTAGTCGAGGAAAAACGCTCAATCATCGAAGATCAACTTACGGGACAGCTTTATAACTATCCCGTGGAGGCTCGACCACGAGTAGTAGGCGAATTCGATGAAGACGGGAGAGATCTGCTTCCAAATCTCTCTGAATTGACGCCTGCCATGATTGCTTTAGTTATCGCCGCTCGTATTCAAAGGTTTCACCACTCGGAAGTAATGACCGAGAGGATCAAGTGGATCAATGAGAAAGAAGCTTCCCTAGCAATACCAAGAAATATAATCGATCGAGTTCCGCATTTTTGTTCTGGCTGTCCTCACAATACTTCTACCAAGGTTCCCTCCGGTAGCAGAGCGTTGGGCGGAATTGGCTGTCACTACATGGCGACCTGGATGCCGGACAGAGAGACTCACACCTTCACACAGATGGGAGGAGAAGGAGCCACATGGATAGGGCAAGCTCCTTTCACACAAACAAAACATGTGTTCCAAAATTTAGGAGATGGCACCTACTTCCATTCAGGAATCTTAGCTATACGGGCAGCAATAGCCTCCGGTGTCAATATCACCTATAAGATTCTTTATAATGATGCTGTAGCTATGACTGGGGGACAGCCTCTGGACGGCTCATTAAAAATCGATGATCTCGTCTATCAGATCCGCGGGGAAGGTGTAAGACGAATCGCACTAGTAAGCGACGAGCCAGACCAATGGAAAGACCACTTTAATGGAATCCCTGGCTATAGTTTACATCACCGAAATGACATGGAATTGCTGCAAAAGCAATTAAGGGAATACCAAGGTACATCCGTCATCATCTACCAACAGGCGTGTGCCACAGAAAAACGTCGTCGGTTAAAGAAAGGTTCTATCGTGCCTTCAGATAAGAGACTTTTCATTAACGATGAGGTTTGTGAAGGTTGCGGAGACTGTGGAGTTAAATCTAACTGTCTATCAATCCTACCCAAGGACACCGAGCTAGGTAGAAAACGACAAATTGATCAAAATTCCTGCAACAAAGATTTTAGCTGTGTGAATGGCTTTTGCCCGAGCTTTGTAACCGTTGTTGGCGGAGCACTTCGCAAACCAAAGGCGAATTTAGAAAACCACGATGTTTTATTTAACACACTCCCGAATCCACCTCAGCCCAAGTTAGGTGTGCCTTGGAATACCGTAGTCACCGGAATTGGTGGTACTGGCGTATTAACGATCACAGCCCTCATAGCAATGGCAGCTCATATCGAGGGAAAGGGATGTGCGACGATGAATCAGACTGGACTGGCACAAAAATTTGGTTCTGTGGTAAGTCATGTGCGAGTCGGTCGCAATCAGGATGATATAAAAGCGATGCGTATACCTGCAGGCGAGGCAGACCTTCTTATAGGTTGTGACCTGGTGGTCACAGCAGGCTATGAAACAATGGGGAAAGTCGCGGACGGAAAAACGCATTCAGTAGTCAATGAGGCAGAGACACCCACCTCCGCTTTCATCCTCGATCCAGATGCGAAGTTTCCCGCCACCAACATGAAGGAAAAAATTATTGATGAAGTAGGAGAATCAGATAGCTATTTCATTAATTCGACGCGCATTGCCACTCAATTATTAGGTGACTCCATCGGTAGCAATATGTTTCTACTAGGTTATGCATGGCAAAAAGGCTTGATCCCTGTCTCCTCTGCAGCTCTTTTTGAAGCAATCGAACTTAACGCAGTGGCTGTGGATTTTAATAAAAAAGCTTTTCTATGGGGAAGACGTTACGCTGATCAACCAGATAAGGTAAATATTATTTTAACTACTGAAAAAAAGAGATCTGCCGAGAACCTCGAGGATATCGTTACTGATAGAGTTAGGCGTCTAACCGCCTATCAAGATTCAAAATACGCTACAAACTATATTTTGGAACTAGAAAGAATCCGCAGTGCTGATCCATTAGCTGATCAACCCGATTCGCTTACAGCTGTTGCAGCAAAGATACTTTATAAGCTGATGGCATATAAGGATGAGTACGAGATAGCACGACTCTATAGCGATAAGGAATTTACGGCAAAATTAGAAGAACAGTTTGAAGGAGATTACGAAGTTCGATTTAACTTCGCACTGCCATTATTAAGAAAACCACATTCAGATACGAAACAGCCGCGCAAACGCGAATTTGGATCATGGATGAAATATTTCCTACATTTCCTTGCGAAACTACGATTTCTTAGAGGAACAGTTTTGGATCCCTTCGGGTATATGGAAGAACGTCAGCAAGAACGAGAAGACATTGAAAAATATCAGCAACTATTGAGGATTATTTCAAATAATCTGACTAATCAAAACTACCAGTCAGCGATTGCTATGGCCTCACTGCCCGCTAAGTTGCGTGGCTTCGGCTATGTTAAACAAGAATCGCGCATATTGCTCGAACAAAGATGCGAGCAGCTATTAAAATCTTTTCTGGGACAGGAACCTGCGGACGAAATAAAATTTTCCTCTGCAGCCTAGTAAGTACAAACACTGAGAGGAGTTGTAATTGATGGAAACGGTGGCTATTTTTGGATCGAGCGGTGGACTGGGTTCGGGCATTGCCGAGACTCTTGCGAGTCACTACCGATTGATACTCGGTTATCACAACAATCTCGCTTCCGTCGACACATTGAGAAAAAAAATTCTATCTGCAGGTGGTAGTGCAGAGGCGATTGTCGTGGATGTTCGAGACCCAGAATCGGTAGCAGAATTTCTAGATCAAGCGACTGGAACATCCAGCCAATTAAGAGGAGTGGTTAATGCGGTGGGTCCTGCAATACCCTTGCGACCCTTAACAGAAGTCACTCCAGCAGAGTTTGAGGATATCATGGCATCCGATGTTTTTGGCTCTTTCAACGTTTTGACAGAGTCAGCCAGAAGATTGACCTCAAACGAAGGCGGAGTAATTGTACAGCTGCTGACTACAGCAGTCCTTAGAACATTGGAAAATGACGGTATGTCAGGTATTCCGAAAACTGCTGTAATGGGCATCGTACGTCAGCTCGCCAGAGAGGTGGCCAAAGACAATGTGAGAGTAAATGCGATCGCTCCGGGCGTTATTGATGCAGGAATCGTCCACTCTTCCTTCACGGCAGATACCGTAGCACAATCTGTTATAGAACGCTGTCTCGAGAGAACACCCATGCCACGGCTTGGCAAACCATCTGAGATCTCCTCTTTAGTCCAATATTTGCTTGGCGACGAGGCGGGTTATATAAACGGACAGATAATCGGCGTTGATGGAGGCTACAGCGCCTAAAACTAACTCTCGTTGATTGCCAGCCGAACTAATTTTTCTAGGCTATAATGAATTAAAGTTTTCTGGAGCGATTAGCATTTCTACTAAATTACCAAAAGCTTCCGCCGAGAGAATAACTCTTGATCAGGGAGACTGGCGCTATACCACAATTGCCGAGTCCGCCTGGAAACGGAGCGAGGAAAAACCTGATGATATCGCCTTCCTACTTGAATCAGGAAACAAAACTTTTTCTCAGATAGCAAACGAAGCAAGATCTCTGATCACCGGGCTAAAATCTGTAGGTCTGAAAAGTGGTGATACAATTGCGTTTCAGCTCCCTAATTGGATTGAAGCTGCTTCCATCGATATAGCGTGCGCTGCACTAGAATTGGTGGTAGTTCCAATCGTACCAATCTATCGTGATAAAGAATTGAGCTTTATATTGTCAGATGCGAACGTAAAAGCTGTTTTTATTCCACACAGGTACCGCAGCACTGACTTTAGAGATATGTATCGCCGATTACAGAAAGAGATCGAATGCCTTGATTCTATTATACTAGTGCGTAATGACTTGCCGGCAGATCCCCATCATTGTGAAGTTGATTTTTCCTTCCTTATGGCGAATGAACCCTTCGATGAAACTATTTTAGACGCCGCTGATCCGGATCAACTCAAGACAATTCTCTATACTTCTGGTACCACAGGAACTCCGAAAGCAGTAATGCACACACACAATACAATCAATCGGGTGATAGATAACAAGGTCGATTATCTTAGCTTAGACAGCGAGCATCAGGATAGAATGTTCATGGCTTCACCGATCACGCATATCACCGGATACGGCAGTATCAACTTTCCATTCATCACAGGACTGAGTACTGCACTAATGGAGCGGTGGGATGCTAACGTGGCAGTGGATTTTATTTCAAAAACCAGATCAACAGTCAGCGTTGGCGCCACGCCCTTCCTTAAGGAGCTATTGGACGCGGCTGAAGCTCTCGAAAATCCCTTACCAACCATGCGCTACTTTATCTGTGGAGGTGCATCGGTTCCGCCACAAATTATATATCGAACTAGAAAGATACTGCAGAACTGTAGAGCATTTAGAGTATACGGTAGTACCGAAGCGCCGATCATAACCCTCGGGTGGCCTGAGGCGACGCACTTGGAACTAGCCGCAGAAACCGATGGGAAGATTTACAATTATGACGTGCGAATTTTTAACGAAAATGGAGAAGATATCACCACTATCGGAGCTGAGGGGGAGATAGCCACTAAAGGTTCGGGAATGATGCTGGGTTACAAGGATCAAAACCAAAATGATGCAGCTTTCATCGATGGATATTTTATGACTGGTGATATTGGCGTACTCACCAAAGATAACGCACTTATTATAACTGATCGAAAAAAAGACATCATTATTAGAGGTGGAGAAAATATAAGTGCTAAGGAAGTCGAAGATCTGCTACACCACCATCCGTCGGTTAAGGAAGCGGCAGTGGTTTCAAGTCCACATCCTCGCTTAGGGGAAGCTGTATATGCTTTTCTTCTCATAAAGCCGGGCTCTACTGCGCCGAGCCTAACCGATATAAAGTATTTTTCAGAATCCATGAAAATTGCAAAGCAAAAGATTCCAGAGACTATAGAGATTTTAACGGATTTTCCCAGAACGCCCTCGGGGAAAGTACGAAAAGATGAACTACGAAAAAAATTGCGATAGGATTTGGATAGGTTTCCACCACTCGTAATTGCTTTTGCTGGACTAAAGGCCCCTCTTTCAGTAGCTTTTTTAACGTCCTTAAGATCCACTTTAGCTGAAATACTCAATTTTTAGCATAAGAAGCGGTAGAATTTTAGATATTTATATTTGGAACAAACTAATAAAATAATCTAAGCTGATGTAAATATATTTGTAATAAACCTGTTGTCTAATTGCTAATGAGCAAACAGAGAAAAGTGTGGAACTGGCAGGTTTAATTACAGAAGCCAGTATACAGTGAGACTGTCCGCAAGATAAATTAACTTTAACTATGGAGAAGTCATGACATTAATAAAATCAATGCTATTTTTCAGCGTAGTCGTTTTTACGTTACTAACAGGCTGTACAAAACAAGATGGTGGTGCGGAGCAAGCGGATGTGGCTACTGCACAGGAAAAGCAAGTTGACGTGGCCATTGTGCCAGCAGCAACTGAACCTCAAAAAGGTTATGTCGAATACATGTGGTGTGGCTTTGGCGAGGAAATGTCTCAAGAGACTTGGACAGCACTAAAAGCCAATTTCAATGAGATAGTGTCTAACTCAGAATTTAAAGCGCGAAATATCGTTGGCTTCTCTCCACAATTTGAAACAGAAAACTTTGATGGGATCTGGACCCAAGTTTGGGATAGCAAGGAAACAAGAGATAAGGGCTGGGCAGATTGGAACGAAAACCATGCGGAAGCTTTTGATGATAAATGGGGAAAGGTTTTACAATGTAACCCCGAGAGCAACTTTGCCTTCGAATACCAACAAGGATATCAGCCTACATCCGAATGGACCACTGAGCCGCCGTTTGTAGCAATGTATGCCTTGTGCACAATTAATGAGGGATTCTCAATGGAGGATGTTAGAGCTCAAGGTGAAAGGGGTTCAGCCTGGGTTGCTGAACTTGAAGCAAGTAATGGCTCTACAGGCTACTGGAATTCAATGCATATCCCGCTATTCGATACTTCAGCTGTCCAGGGAACTGTGGTTGGATATGACTTTATGGTTGGTCATTATTGGCCCTCTGGCGAAGCAATGGCATCCGGGATGGAAAGATATCTAGCCAGCGATCTTCGAAAGCAGGCCGACGAAATCTTCACCTGTGAAAACTTGAACTTTGAAGTCGATCCCATTTTGGCCTTGGTAGACTAGTAGAGATAAACCAGAAGTAGTTAGGGTGCGGGCTCACTCGCGTTCTAACTGCAGCTTACCAAGCTCTGTTAAATTTTCTAAATGGTACGGCCAGCTTTTGTATATCTTGCAGAAGCCCGGCTGGAAGCATCCCTTTATTGTCTGCAGAAAGATTGCTATAGATCATATCAGTACAATCACCGAAGCGGATTTTTATGGCTTCAGTGAGTTGATCATGACGTCCTATAGCCGCGAATAACTGGAGTGTGTCATCGGATATTTGTTCTGCCAATTTATCCCAAAGTCCCTGCTTCGTCATGAAATTAAGCTTTCTACCCAACTCCCCTAGCCCGTGGTGCTCAAAAACAGGCCAGTAGCTCGGAGTTGATCCGTAAAATGCTATTCGATAGCGAGTCCACTCCATCGCTTTAGCAACATCTGAATCAGTCGCTCCAGTGACCAGAAAGCCACCACCAGCAATCTGGAAAGATTCTCTAGATATGGATGAAAACTGAAGTCCTTTGTAAATTAGAGGCAAGGCGATATCCTCCATGTAAGAACGAGTACAGAAAGGATGGAGGTGTACACCATCACAAATCTCACCCGCCAACTGCAGCATTTTCGGCCCTACCGCGGCTATAGTTATTGGTACCGGTGATTCCCCGTTAGATTCCGGAACGAAATTTGGTGTCATCAGCGTAAAGTTATAATGATCACCACGAAATTCCAGCTTCTCTCCGAGTTCCCAGTTTCTCCATATAGCTCTTAAGGCTTGGATGTATTCTCTCATCCTTGGCACTGGAGCGGTCCATGGGACCGAAAATCTTTTCTCGTTATGAGGTTTGATCTGTGGTCCTATGCCCAAAACAAACCGACCCTTAGATGCTTTTTGTAAATCCCAGCACGTATTCGCCATTACCATGGGGGAACGTGGAAAACATATCGCTACCGCAGTACCTAATTTTATTTTTTTTGTTGAAACTACCGAAATGCCTAATGGCAGAAAGGGGTCGTAACGATTTTCCATCGACGCAATCATATCGAACCCAATATTTTCCGCATCCAATGCTGCTTTTGGGATTGTATTTAGGTTCTGTTGTGGGAGTATCTTCATCACTTGCATAAGTGAAAACTCGATTATCCATTCAATACAGCATCATTATCTATATATCAAATATAAACAAGCTAGGGACATTTCACGATCAACTCTAGAGACTGGCTTGGTTAGCCCACAAACCATTTACGCTGTATCCTAACCTATTGTTAATATTTCAATATCCAGTGCAATATCAAGGAGCCAGATTGATGATTAAAATACTCAGTTTTTTTTCTTCGTTTATTTTGACTTCAATGGTTAATGCTGCGGCACAAAATGGAGGGATTGGCACTGACGAAAACTCTCGCCCTTATCAGATAACCGAAAAACGTATGCCTTGCGCCCAATACGATCCACTAAGAACTCCACATTTTGGGGATATGCATGTGCACACCGCTTGGTCATTTGACGCAAGCTCTCAAGATACCAGAAATACACCTGTGGATGCCTACAATTTTGCTCGGGGTGAACTAATGGGGATTCAGCCATATGATGAGAATAGTCAACCTTTGAGGTACATACAAATAGATCGCCCGCTTGACTTTACAGCTGTAACAGATCACGCCGAATTTTTAGGTGAAATCAAAATGTGCATGACGCCAGGTTCTAAGGGGTATTGGCATCCAGTATGCGCAGCTCACAGATATTTCCCAAATTTAACCTTCGGTACTCTGGCGGCTTATGGAATGGTGGGAAAGAAGCGGTGGGGTTTTTGCGGTGATGATTATAAAGACTGTATGAGTAATGCCGCTGATAGATGGCAAGATGTTCAAGTGGCGGCAGAGGAAGCTTATGACCGAAGTAGTAATTGCAACTTCACCAGCTTTATTGGCTACGAGTGGACTGGCA
>MDTB01147551.1_pt1 | contig 10387 bp, 11 predicted proteins | sample 811161 | NCBI WGS metagenome assembly MDTB01 (sample SAMN05326650, study PRJNA326480) | marine metagenome | isolation source: seawater | place: Mediterranean Sea | collected 2009
ATTTTTCAAATGCAAAAAAGTCACCAGATCTTGCTATTCCACATTGAACCTCATCTAAAATTAGTAATATTTTTTTTTGATCACATAATTTTCTCAATTCCACTAAACACCAATCTGGTATTACTTTAATTCCACCTTCACCCATTATCGTTTCGACCATAATTGCAGCTGTATTTTTGGTGATTTTTTTCTTTAAAGACTTATGATCTCCAAAGACAAAATGATCAAATCCTGTTACTTTTGGACCGAATCCCTCTGTCATTTTCTTTGATCCGCTTGCATAAATTGCTGCCAATGTTCTTCCATGAAAAGAATTTTTAATGCAAAGTATTTTATTTTTATTAATTTGCCCAATAGAATAGAAATATCGTCTTGCAACTTTTATTGCTGCCTCAGTTGCTTCTGCACCACTATTCTGAAACATTACATAATCAGCAAAAGTTTTTTTACATAATTTTTTTGCTAACTTTTCCCCTTCTGGTATCTCAAACGCATTTGAAACATGCCATAATTTTTTTGATTGATTGTTAATTGTTTTTACTAACTTAGGATGAGCATGACCTAAGGAATTTACAGCTATTCCTTGAACAAAATCTAAATATTTCTTTTTATCATGGGAATATAAATAACTTCCCTTGCCAAATTTAAAGGAAATTTTTTTCCGATTATAATTTTTTGCTAAATAGGCCATAATTTTAGTTTGTTTTTATAAATTTTAATTATTAGATACAAGCTATGATTGAAAGTTCATAACAGTAAAATTGAGCCTAAAAATGTTGATAACTCTAATAATTTGATTGTTTAATTTAAATTAATATCACTATATTGTTAAGTAAAATTAATTATATACTATATATTGATATATGAGTTGGACCGATGAAAAAGTAGCAAAGCTAAAAGAGCTTTGGGGAAATGGGAGTACCGCTAGTCAGATTGCAGAGATTATAGGTGGTATTAGTAGAAATGCTGTAATTGGTAAAGCACATAGGCTTAATTTATCTGCAAAAATAAAAACAAGAACTGCTTCATCAAATCAAAGTTTTGAAAATATTCGAGAGGATAGAAACATTAAAAATAAAAGAAGTCGTAAAAGTAAATTTAAATCTTTAATAATTGAGAAAGATTTTGAGCCAGAAAACCCAAAACAATTGGAAGAACTTGATGAAAATTCATGTAAATGGCCTATAGGCCATCCAGATGAAGAGTCTTTTTACTTTTGTGGAAGAACCTCTCTTAAAGATTTTTCTTATTGTAAATTACACCTCTTGTATGCATATCAGCCAAAAGGCAAAAAGGATGAAGGTGCCGATAAAGATAAAGATGAGGAGGAACAACTTATCGAAAAAAAGATACAATCAGCTTAAATTAATTAAATTATTAGTCTTTATTCATTGAACTATATTTTTCTGTAGAAAATTGACCACCATCTCTCCACATATAGCAATATTTCTTAACTTCCTCGTTAAAATACCGAGTGCTTGGTACACCAATATCTGAGTTAGTTTTATATTTACCAGAGACAATATTATCATATTTTAAAAGTCTTAATTGATCTTGCGTGAGTAAGGGTTTGGGCATTATTTCAAAAATTCTTGCTGTGGCCATTGCAATAGGTAGTGGCATAGATATTAGAAATCTTTTTTTTTCAATTAAATGTAATAACTTTTGTACAATCTCTTTAAAACTAATTGTTTCAGGACCTACACATTCAATTATTTTAGAATAAATATTATTAGATATAACGTGATATATAGTATTTGTTAAATCAGAACAATGAATTGGTGAAAACTTAGTTTTACCGTTATAATAAAGTGGAAATAGAGGAAGTCTATTCAGCAAAGTCATTAAATTTGTAGTAAAGTTGTCATCAACTGAGTAAACAACAGATGGCCTTAGTATAGTTGCAAGTGGAAAATTTTTTAAAATATTATTCTCGCCATTTAATTTACTATCTGCATAATTTGAGTCTTTTGCCTCATTTATACCAAGTGCAGATAGGTGTATAAAATGTTTAAGACTATATTCTTTTGATAGTTTGGCTAATAATGAGGGAAAAATTGTATGAATATTTTTAAAAGTATTACCATTTTTTTTTTCAAATAGAATACCAATCAAATTAACACATATGTCAGATTTTTTAAAAAGCTCTCTTAATTTTTTTTCATCAAATATATTTGCTTCAATAATATCAATGTATCCAACGTTTGCTTGAGTTTTAATCACATAACTTTTTTGATGAATATTCCTTGTTACAACAGTTACTCTAAAGTTATTCTTTGTAAGTTTTCTTATTAAGTTTCGACCAATTTGACCACTACCACCAAATATTAGACAATTTTTTGCTTTCATATATATATGTTTAATGAGCAATAAAATTCAACTGCATAAAAATGATCTACCAGATGATTTGAAATTAGGCAATATAATAGCTGTTGATGGCGAATTTATGGGGCTAAATGTCAGGCGAGATCCTTTATGCTTAATTCAAATATCCTCAGGTAACATGGATGCACACATAGTACAATTTAACAGAGATAATTATAACGCACCTAATTTAATTAAGATTTTAAGTGATAAACAAATAACGAAAATATTTCATTATGGCAGAGCAGATATGTCACATATTAAATATTATCTGAAAACAGAAACCAACAACATTCTTGATACTAAGATTGCATCTAAACTAGCAAGATCATATTCGGATAATCACTCACTAAAAATTTTAATTAAAGAATTTGTAAATATAGACATAAGTAAACAATTTCAAAGTTCAGATTTTGGAGGAGAATTGACACCCGCACAACTTAAATATTGTGCGAACGATGTTATTTATTTACACAAAATACATGATGAGTTGAAAAAAATATTAGAAAGAGAAAATAGAATTGAATTATATAAAGATTGTTTAAAATTTTTAAAAACTAGAGTCGATTTAGATTTAGCTCTTTTCAAAGATGATATCTGGTCGCATTAATGAGTAAAAATAAATTTTTATATATAGCTAAAGATGTAATAAACTTAGAAGTTAAAGCTCTTCAAAATTTAAGGAAAAACCTAAACAATTCCTTTAACAAAGCAGTTGTTGAAATTTTAAAATGTCAATCAAAAGTAATTTTATGTGGTGTGGGTAAAAGTGGTTTAATAGCCTCTAAAATAGCAGCAACATTAGCCTCCGTAGGGACACCCTCTTTCAGTATTTCAGCTAGTGAAGCATCACATGGCGATCTTGGAATGATATCAAAAAAAGATATATTGATACTTATAAGTAATTCTGGTGAGACAAGTGAGTTAAAAAATATAATTCAATACGCAAAAAGAAATAAAATATTATTAATTGGAATAGTTTCTAAAAAAGACTCTATTCTTTATAAATCCTCAGATATTAAACTTGCCACCCCAAAAGTTGTCGAGGCAGGTGGAATTGTGCCTACTTCTAGTACAACAGTACAACTTGCTTTGGGAGATGCTTTGGCAATTGCAACTATGAAACATAAAAATTTTAGTAAAATTGATTTTAAAAAATTACATCCAGCTGGAAGCCTGGGTGCACAATTAAAAACTGTAGAAGACATTATGATTACGGGTAAAAAAATACCTTTCGTAAATGAAAATACCGAAATGAGTAAAGCATTAAAAATTTTAAGTGAAAAAAAATTAGGTATTTTGATTGTGATAGATAAAAACAAAAAAACTACTGGAATAATCACTGATGGACAAATTAGAAGATTTAGTGAGAAAAGTTTAAATTTTCAGTCATTACCAGTTAAAAAAATTATGACAAAAAAGCCGTTATCTATTGATAAAAATGAGCTAGCTGCAAAAGCTTTATCCATAATGAATAGTAAAAAAATAACCTCTCTAGTGGTTAATAATAAAAAAAAACCCTTAATTACAATTGGGGTTATTCATGTTCACACAATACTAAAATCAAACATATCGTAAATGTTAACAAAAAAAAATTTAAAAATTTTTTTTATTTTTTTTATCATATTAGGAATAGTAGTTTACTTTTATTTTAATTCAGAAAAAAAAGAAATTTCTGAAGAAATTCCTAAATCTTCTAATGATTTAATTTACAATTCAAATATTATAGAAAATGTTAAATATCAGACTACTGACTTAAAGGGAAATAAGTACCTAATAAATGCTTTAAAGGGAGAAATAGATTATTCAAATAATAATATTATATATCTTACTGACGTAAGAAGCTTAATAGAATTAAATAACGCAAATAACATAACTATTACCTCAGATTATGGTAAGTATAATTTAGAAAATTTTGATACAATTTTTTCTAAAAATGTAATAATTAAATATTTAGATAACAAAATAAAAGGTGAATATCTCGATTTTTCTTTAAACAAAAATAAAATGATAATCTCAAAAAATGTTGTTTATACGAATTTGGAAAATATATTGAAAGCTGATGTTATAGAAATGGATGTGAAAACAAAGGATACCAAAATTTTTATGTTTGATAATAATAAAAAAGTTAATATTAAAGATAAAGATTAAATGGCTATAATTAAAAAATTTAGAATAAAATCATTTAAAAATAGTATTTCAATAATTCAATTCGAAAATGTATCACTTGCCTATGGTAATAGATTAATATTAGATAATATCAACTTTACAATTAATAAAGGTCAAATTTTTGGGATGCTAGGACCTAATGGTGTTGGAAAGTCTACAATTTTTAACTTAATGACCGGATTGATAAGTGCAGGGAGTGGTAAAATTAAGATAGCAGGGGAAGATGTAACTGATTACCCGGTTTATCTTCGAACAAAAAAGTTCAAAGTTGGATATGTTCCGCAATATGGAGGTTTTTTTAATGATCTTACATTGCATGATAATCTTAAAGCAATAAGTGAGATTGTTATAGAAAATAAAAATTACAGAACTGAAAGGATTAACTACCTGATATCAAAGTTTGAATTAGAGAACCTTAGAGATATTAGGGCAAAATTTTTATCAGGTGGACAGAAGAAAAAACTTGTTATTGCATTATCTCTTCTTAGCGAACCAGAAGTTTTGCTTTTGGATGAATGCTTTGCGGCCCTAGATGTATTAACAATTAAAATGCTTCAAGAAATAATTGTGAATTTACAGAATGAAAACCAAATTACTATTTGTATATGTGATCATCAGGCAAGAGATCTTTTGGCTTGTGTGGATGTTGCTATGATTTTAAACAATGGTAAAATTATAGCTCAAGATACACCATCAAATTTAGTTAAAAATATTAATGCTAGAAACGCATATTTCGGTGATAATTTTAAATTTAATTAACCTGGAATGTCAAATTCAGTAACTATTAAAGATAAGCTCTCAAGATTTAATAAAGTAATTTCAGTAAGTGGTGACAAAAGTCTGAGTATTAGGTGGGTATTGCTATCATCCCTGGCAAATGGAGTTTCTAAAGCCAGTAATTTGTTAATGTCTGAAGATGTATTGGCTGCGATCAAGGCAATAAAAAAACTAGGTATCAAATCAAAAATTAATAATAATAAATGTGAAATTTTTGGTAAAGGTCTTGAGGGATATAAGTATAAAAAAAATATTATAATTAATGCTGAAAATTCTGGTACCTTAGGTAGGCTAATTCTTGGTTTGCTAATTAATACTAAATATCCAATTAAATTGATTGGAGATAAAAGTTTATCCAAAAGAGATTTTTTAAGAGTTTCTGATCCATTGAGTCGGTTTGGTGCAAGATTTGAATTAAATAATAATAAAAATTTACCATTAACAATCTTTGGTTCCTCACAGTTAAAACCAATAAAATTTATAGAAAAAAAAGGTTCTGCACAATGTAAGAGTTCAGTAATATTTGGAGGAATTAGAACAAGCGGCACAACTATAATTAAAGCTAAGAAGTCCAGAAATCATACTGAACTTATGTGCAAATATTTAAAATTACCAATATCAGTTAAAAAGAAAAATAATTATGACGAAATTAAAGTAAATAAAGCAAAAATGATTAAACCAATTAATTATAAAATTCCGTCGGATATAAGTTCAAGTGCTTTTTTTTTAGTTTTGACAACTCTTTCGAACAATTCAGAGTTGAAAATTAGAAATGTGAACATTAATCCATCAAGAACAGGTATAATCACGATATTAAAAAAAATGGGTGTAAAAATAATATTTCAAAATAAAAGAAATTATAAAGGTGAAAAAATAGCTGATCTTAAAATTAAAAGCCCTAAAACTCTCAAATCAATTAACTGTCCTTCAGAGTTGAACAGTGGAGCAATAGATGAATTTCTTATAATTTTTTTAGTAGCAGCAAAAGCAAAAGGTGTATCCTACTTTAAAAACTTGTCAGAACTAAATCAAAAAGAGAGCCCTCGACTAAAATGGGCTAAAACTATTTTAACCAAGATGGGTATAAAAACAATCACAACTAATAATTCCATCAAAATATATGGTAATCCTAATCTTAAAATTAAAAAAAAAATAATTATTAAAAATTATCTTAAAGATCATAGAATATTTATGGCAAGTGTAATAGCTGCATTATCATTCGGAGGATATTGGAAAATATTCGATAAAGACTCTATAAATACGTCTTTTCCAAATTTTATGAAGACAATAGAATATTTAAAACTTGATGAAAAAAAGAAAAAATATAATTAAGATAGCTATTGACTCACCTGCTGCAGCAGGTGCGGGTACTCAGGCAAAATTAATCTCCAAACATTACAATCTACTTCAACTAGATACAGGTAGACTTTACAGATATATTGCAAGTATAAAGATTAAAACACCAAAGAAATTTAATTATAAATATTTAAGAGCTAGGGTTAATAAATTAAAAATTAAAGATTTAAAAAATAAAGAGCTACTTTCTGATAAAGTTGCTACACTTGCGTCAATTGTTGCGAAAGATAGAAAAATAAGAAAAATAGTTCATAATTTTCAATTAAAATGTGCTTACAATCCTCCAAAAAAATACGCCGGTTCTTGTTTGGATGGTAGAGATATTTGCTCAGTTGTACTACCAGATGCGGATGTAAAATTGTTTATAACTGCAAATTTAAAGACCAGGACTATGAGGAGATATAAAGAGCTAAAAGTGAGAAATGACAATATTACCTATTGGGAGGTACTAGAAAGTATTAAAAGACGGGATAAAAGTGACAAAAACAGAAAAATTTCTCCACTAAAAAAAACAAAGGATAGCATCTTGCTAAACACCAGTAACCTAAGTATAAGACGTTGTTTTTTAAAAATTAAAAAAATAATAGACAGGAAAATTGTTAATTAATGGAAATATACAAAGATTTATCTAATCCGGCCTCAAAAGAATTCGAAAAATTACTTAACAGTCAGCTTTCAAAAGTCCAAATTGAAGAGGGAAAGATAATAGAGGGAAAAATAAATAAAATTACAGAAAAATTTGTTTTCCTTTTTGTAGAAGGACTAAAATCAGAACCTGTACTAGATATTAACGAATTAAAAAGTATGGGTCTCTCGGAAAAAATTAAAATTGGTGAGAAAATATCTGTACTTTTAGAAAAGATTGAAGATAAACATGGAGAAGTTTTGGTTTCAGCATCTAAAGCACAAAAAATTAAAGGTTGGGATAAACTAGTTGAAGCTTATGAAAAAAATGAACCAATCATGGGCAAGATCACATCTAAATGTAAAGGTGGATGTATAGTTGAGCATATTGATACTGGTTCATTAATGTTTTTACCAGGATCACAAATCAGTGATAAGCCTTTGAAAGATATTAGTCATTTAATGAATGAGCCCCAAAAATTTGCACTCATTAAACTTGATAAAGTAAGAGGTAATGCCTGTGTATCGAGAAGAGAAATTATTTCATCATTTAAAAAAGAGGATAAAGCCAAGATAGTGGAAAAATATAAAGTTGGCGATATTATAAAAGGAGCTGAAGTGAAAGGATATAGTTCTTTCGGCTGTTTTTTTAATGTAAATGGGGAAATAGATGTTTTGGTTCATTTGCAAGAAATTTCATATTCTAGAGTAAATCATCCTGATGAAGTATTCAACATAGGTGAAAAGCATGACTTAAAAGTAATAAGTGTGGATAAAGAAAAATTACAAGTTGGGTGCTCAGTAAAGCAATTATCACCAGACCCTTTTGAGCATATTGAAAATTATGAGTTAAATAAAATATACAAAGTCAAAGTTGTGAAATTAATGGACTTTGGGGCATTCTGTGAATTAGAGGCAGGGTTAACCACTCTTCTACATTCTAGTGAATTAAGCTGGAACAAAAAAAATATTTCTGCAAAAAAAATGTTCAAAGTTGGTGACGAAATAGACTGTATAATAACTGAAATTGATAAAGACAAAAGAAGAGTAGCAATATCACATAGACTAACACAAGAAAATCCGTTTGAAGCTTTTGAAAAAAAATTTCCTGTTGATAGTATTGTTGAAGGAGAGATTGTAAATAAAAATGAATATTCTTTATTTGTAAAGATCGGAGATTTAGATGTAGATGCTTTTTTACATTGTAATGATTTAACCTATCTAAATAATGGAGAAGAAGAATTAAATAAATATAAAAAAGGAGATAAAATTAAAGTAAAAGTTTTAGAAATAAAATCATCAGATCAAAAAATTAGAGTAGGGTTAAGACAAACACAAGCTGATCCTTTCAGTTTCTTTAAAGATAAGAAAAAAAATCAAACTATTACAGTTAAAGTTGTCTCAACAGATAATAAAGGATTAATAGTACGTCCTGAAGGATGTGAGATGGATTTTCCAATCAAAAAGTCTGCAATTGCAATTAATGCTGCAGATGCGAGACCTAGCAGATGGACTGGTGGAGAAAAATTAGACTGTGCGATATCTGATATAGATTTTAACAAACGAAAAGTAACACTTAGTATTAAATTGCTTGAAGAAATTGAAAAAAAAGAAGCCTTGGAAAAATATGGTTCTGAAGGCTCTGGTAAAAACTTGCCATTTTCATCTCTTTCAGATGATTTAAAAAAAAAAGAAGAAGATAAATAAAATTTAGGAAAATCTAAATTGGCTATTGTAAAATCAAAGCTTTTAAAACAACTCTCAAGTAATTATCCAAATTTTCTTAAAAAAGACCTGGAAAAATTCTGTAATATTATTTTAAATGAAATAAAAAAAGCCCTTAGAAGAGGAGATAGAGTAGAATTAAGAGGTTTTGGTGTATTTTCTACAAACATTCAAAAGGCTAGAATATCAAGAAATCCAAAAACGGGAGAAAAGGTCAATACTCCTGAAAAAAAAACAATTCACTTTAAAATGTCTAAAGACTTGTTTAAAAAATTAAATAATGAAGGATAAAATTATATTTGTTGCATGTGATGCGTCAAAGATAAAAAAAATTAAAGATATTATAGTTAAAACAAAAAATAATAAATTAAAGATTATTCCAAAATTTGGAATACAACTTTTTTATTCAAAAAATGGGAGAAAGTTCCTTGAAAAATTTAAATCGGATTTTTGGTTAGATTTAAAAATAAATGATATTCCACAAACTGCTCTTTCTGCAATTAATAGTTTGAGAGATTTAAAAAAGTGTAAGTATATTACCGTGCATGCTAATGGTGGACTTGATATGCTAAAAGCTGTCAAAAAATATGCTAAAAAAATTAACAAAAACTTAAAAGTTTTAGGTGTTACAATTTTAACAAGTTTAAATAATAAATCTTTGAAAGAGATAGGTCATACTAAAAGTGTTCAAGAATTGGTTTTAAAGCAAGCTGAACTTATTAAAAAGTCAGGTTGTGATGGGATTGTATGCTCACCACAAGAATCAAAAATTATTAGAAAAAAATTTAAAAATTTATTAATAATTACGCCTGGTATAAGACTACCAGGAGATAATTCAAATGATCAGGCGAGAGTGATGACACCTAAAGATGCCTTTAAGAATAAAGTTTCAGGAGTTGTAATCGGAAGATCCCTTACCAAAGGTAATATTAAATATAATGTAAAAAAATTGATAGATCATTTAAGCCAATGATAAAAGACTGTAAAATCTGTGGAGTTTCTGATCTAGATACATTGAGCTTTATTGTTAATCATCCTTATCCACCTAAATTTATTGGTTTTATTTGCAACTATCAAAAAAGTACTAGATATGTTGAGTTTAAAATATTAGAAAAATTGTTGAGCACGAATAAAAATAAAAGTCAATATGTTGCAGTATTAGTCAAGCCTAATGAAGAGATTTTAGAAAAAATTAAAAATCTCCCTTTCGACTATTACCAATTATACGATTGTACTCCAGAACAAATAAATTTGATTAAAAAAACATACAATAAGAAAATTATCACTGCATTTACCATTAAAGACAAATCAGACTTAGAAAAATATCAAGATTTTAATGAGGTAACCGATATTTATTTATTTGACAGTAAAG
>MDTB01194906.1_pt1 | contig 10387 bp, 8 predicted proteins | sample 811161 | NCBI WGS metagenome assembly MDTB01 (sample SAMN05326650, study PRJNA326480) | marine metagenome | isolation source: seawater | place: Mediterranean Sea | collected 2009
AGAAAATAGACGGGATTCAAATGAATGATACAAATGGTGGATTTTGGGACGAAAATGAGGATGCTAGTCAGCAAGCACCCCCGACTCAATACAACCTTAACCAGCAGGCGTCAGAGCCTCAGTATGCCAATAACCAACAAGGTATGCCAACCCAAATTCCCCCTTCACAATCTAACTACTACCAACAGGGAATACCAAATCAAATTCATGGTCAACCCTCAACTATTCCATTGAATCAAGGTATTTCAGCAAGTTTTTACCCCGAAACCTCGGCGATGACTGCAATAATATTAGCTGCACTTTCTTTCGCAATGTGTGGCCTATTTACTGCAATTCCCGCCGTCATTATGGCTAGAAAAGCACTTGACATTACTGACAATGTTCCCAATCACCCTGATGCTGGAACTGCTAAGGCGGCGTTTATTCTAGGTTGGGTAAATATTGGATTGTTTATTCTCGGAATATTATTTTGGCTCGCATTCTTCGCCCTAGGTCTTTCTTTTGGATGGTATTAGTTACCGTTGAATGTTTATATATCTTCGAAATAGATATGTTTTGATTTTTATGAAACCAGAAACTACACTTTATTTTGCCTATGGCTCCAATCTCGATTTTGAAGATTGGTCTAAATGGTGTGCCAAGAAACATGCTGACCCATCCGGCATGGTTGAAATAGAACCAGTCTTTCTTCCAGACTATCGCTTGAAATTCCATTATTACTCAGGTGGAAGAAAAGGTGGCGCTGCAGATATTGTTGAGGCTGATTCAGGAAATATAGTACCAGGGGTTTTGTTCGAATTAGATGATTATACACTTAATTTGATGGACCGTAAAGAAGGAGTAAAGAGCGGGTCCTACCAACGTAAACAAGTCCATGTGGTGACCTTAGAGGGTCGAATTATCGAGGCTCTGACCTATGTTGTTTGTGAAGAACGCATACAAAATAAATTTATTGAACCAACATTAGATTATGTTAACCTAATTAGAAATGGGCTATCAAAGCGGGGACTTCCAATTGAATTTTTAGAGTCCGCATTGAACTTTGAGCAATCCGAATCACGATTAAATCGAATTTTTGTTTATGGAACTTTGATGAAAGGTGAATCACGACACTTAGCAATCAAGAATGCCGATTTTGAGTTCATAGATGGTGCATTCACTAAAGGTAAGTTGTTACATTTAAATGATTATCCAGGTCTAATATTTGATGTCGATGAACAAGTTTCAGGAGAGTTATATCAATGTAATAAAATCACTAAAAGATTGTCAGAAATCGACCAAATCGAAGGATTTTACGGATATCAATACAGTAATTCATTGTTTAATAGAGTAATTTTGAAAGTAGAAGTAAAAGGTGAATTTATTTGGTCTTGGGCTTACTTTTTCAATGGCCAAGATGGTGATGAAATTCCATCTGGAAACTGGCGCGAAAGAGACTAATTTTGATAATCAAAATCATCTATGTAAGGTAAAAGTGCATAACTTAAACCCTTCAGACTTTCAAGCACCCTAGTCTCGGGTTTTAGCGCCTTCATCAGTACATTTCGAGTTTCTTGACTAACCTTCATATCAAAACTTTCCAGCAAGTCAATGATTTTTCTTTGAAGTCTACCACCAGTTCTATCCCAATCCATCAGTACAGATATCACGGGCCCTCCATCGATTAAATTACGAGTGCCATATGTTTCAAAAAGGTGAGTAACCACTCTTTCAATAGTCCATCCCCTGTTCAAGATCTCTATTTTCCCAACAAAGCCCAAACTTTCAAGAGCTATTTTGTCTCTTTTTCCTTCGACTAATATTGGGCAACTAAATTCTCTATTACGTCTTCTTTCTTCACCGATAGATTGACCGGCAATCATGAACCTTTTATCAGGGTCATTTGAACCATTAGGCCGGCCTTTGTAATTCATATCAAGCACCTACTTCATGTAAGATATAATCGATTATTTCCTTAGGCTCTGCACCTATAATTTTGACCTTTTTCATTCGAGAGGTATGTCCACTCACAATCTCAATCTCTGATTTATTTAGTTCAAATATTTTTGATAACACATGCATAACAGCTTGATTCGCCTTTCCATCTTTGGCTTGAGCTGACACTGAGATACTCAACCTATTGCGCCAATCATTAAATCCAGTTATCCCCGAACTCTTTGATTCCGGTTGGACTTCAATGTCGATTAGAAGGTGCCCATCAAGGGTCTTTTGAATACATGAAGAAACATCCATAATATCACTTTTGAAGACTTTCGATATTACTTCCACAAAGCCGACTTATTTTACTCGCTCGGCGCGTCTAATAAAGGAAAAACTAAGATTAATATAATATCAATCAAAATGATGCACTGCTAAGCACCTATTGGTGTGTTAAATCATTCAGCCCTGACCAAAATTCGACAAATCCTTAAGGGGTACAACTTGGGCGCCACAATAGGTCAACACCATGCCAGCAGACGACACCGTTTTTTCTGTTCTTTATGACAAATTCCTGTTTTGGGGTATTTTGGTAGGAATTTTCACTTTTGGGTGGCTTTTCTATGCAATTGCAAGATACCGACAAAACATCGTTCCCGATACCACTGATTTAGACCACATTGTAGTCGGTTCATTCCCAGTTGAAAGACACAATACTAAAGTCGAAGTTCTATTTTATGTACTGCCAACAATAATCGTTGTTTGGATTACTATGCTGGCTTTATCTTCCAATACACAGGTTTGGGTTATTCCAGATGATGATGAATCATTTGATATGGAAATCGTTGGCAAACAATGGTTCTGGGAATTTCACTATAATGAAGAACTTACATGGCAAGATGACCCGAGAATAACCGGTATTGATGTCAATTGGGGTCAAGACCTAGTTGTTCAATACTCAAGTAATGCTGAAGCAACTAATATGACTATAACGATAGGTAATGTTGCTACGGACTATTCTCTCGATTCACAGTTAGGTGTCAAGAGTATTACCTCTAGTTTTGATAGATTTACTTACGCCACGGTCGAAGTAACAGATGCTTCTGAAAATGTATTACACACTTGGAATCATATTCCAATAGGCCACTATCTCTCTTCTGCATTGGGGGAACACATGATAGTGCCATGTGATGACGAAGTAGTGCTTTCATTATTTTCTTTAACTTCAGATTATAGCGAACTAAACAGTACCTATTGGGGAGTTCAACATTCCTTCTGGCTACCTGAATGGGGAGTCAAAGAAGACTTAGTTCCTGGCTTAGAAGGGGGCACAGTGATGTGGTTCCTCCCTGACGACCCAGGTACATTCGATATTCGTTGCGCAGAATACTGTGGAATGGACCATTCAAAGATGATTGGGAAAATCGACGTCGTATCTCCAATAATCAATGGAGATTACAAAAATTGCGACGAGGACTCAGGGATCCCCAAATCTGATGGAGGCGGGAATTAATGCGTAAACTAGCAATTGGAATTTTAGGTTTGATCCTATTATCGATGTTTGCAATTCCTCAATTCACCGCTGCCCCAGGGGGAATAAACGGCTTTGGAGACAATGGTTGTTCATGTCACGGAAGTCCATCTGCGGATACCACTGTGACAGTTACAGGACTCCCAACAGAATTCAATGCAAGTGAAACCTACTTATTCACTGTCACGGTAACAAATGATGTCATGCCACTTTGGGCTGACGGAGTAGAAGAAGATGGTTGGAACACTCGTGCTGGTGGATTTAGAATACTTGCTTCTAAGGGTACAGTAACTTCAGTCGACCCAACATTGAGCCACGAGATGGAAGGTGGATTGACCCATACTGATGAAGGAAACAAATTCAGAACGTGGGACTTTGAATGGGTTGCTCCGGCAGATGATACTGTTTTTGTAGAATTTACTATCCACGGTAATGCAGTTAACGGCGGATCAGGTCAAAATGGCGATATGTGGAATTCATACCAAACGTCGATTGGTGGAGTTAATGCTGGAGATTTAGCACCAAGCGTTAGGGCTTTGGTATTACTTCTAACCGCAGTTGGCCTCGCTCTTGGATTGGTTCTATTGGGAATAATGTGGGTTTACTATTCACGTTCTCCTGAAACATTCAATCTTGGTAATTTCTGGGCATACCTCAAACCTTGGTTAACTACAACCGACCACAAAGAAGTAGGTGTTTTGTATTTCTTATACGGATTTATTTTCTTCCTAGTCGGCGGTTTCTTGGCCTTGTTATTTAGAATACAGTTAGCAATTCCAGAGAATACTTTCTTGACCGAATCTGAGTACAACTCTTTCTTTACATTACATGGAACTACAATGATTTTCCTTGCCGCAATGCCAATGATTGCTGGATTTATGAACTATGTTCTACCGTTACAAATTGGTGCTAAAGATTTAGCATTCCCAAGAATTAACGCAATGGGTCTTTGGCTACTTGTATTCTCTAGTCCTTTGATTTACACCGGTATTTGGTCTGGAGAAGCAGCAGATATCACATGGGTTATGTACCCGCCTTATTCCTCACTAACCGAAGCCAATCTAGGCGAAGGATTGGCTCAGTATGGTTCTAATTTAGGAACGACTGCGTTCCTTTCAGGAATGCTAATGCTCGGTGCCTCCTCGACATTGAGTGGTGTTAACTTCATCACGACTGTGTTTACAATGCGTGCACCAGGTGTAACTTGGATGAAGATGCCTCTGTTCTCTTGGTCGGTTTTCGTCAGCGTATTTATGCTGTACATGTCACTCCCTGCATTGGTTATTGGATTGGTATTCTTATTGTTTGACCATACTATTGGAACTGTATTTTTCACGAGTGGTGGTGATGGATTGCTATTCCAGCACTTATTCTGGTTCTTCGGTCACCCTGAGGTATACGTGGTGATCGTTCCAGCATTTGGTATAGTTTCTGAAGTTCTTGCAACAAGCGCACGAAGGTCTATTTTCGGATATAAATCGATGGTTTTAGCAATGGCTGGTATCGGTGTAGTAGGATTTATTGTTTGGGGACACCACATGCTCACCTCTGGAATGGACGCTTTCTGGCGTGCTGCCTTCATGGTAACCACCATGGCGGTTGCGATTCCAACCGGTGCTAAAATATTCAATTGGCTTGCCACTCTATGGGGTGGAAGTCTCGTAATGAAGACGCATACTCTTTGGTCGCTAGGATTCTTGGTTACTTTCACACTTGGTGGAATTTCTGGAATGTTCTTCCCAGTTGCAGGACTTGATGTCCACTTCCACGACTCATACTTCGTAGTAGCTCACTTCCACTACGTATTCATCGGCGGTACTGTCTTTGCCTTATTCTCAGGAGTTTACTACTGGTATCCAAAGGTCACAGGACGTAAACTGAATGAAAAGTTGGGTCTGTGGCACTTCTTGATAGGATTCTCTTCTTACAACGCAGCATTCTGGCCAATGCACAAACTCGGAATTATGGGAATGCCTCGAAGAACTCACTCCTACTTAGAAGAAACAGGATTTGCCGAGTATAACTTGGCAGTCAGTATCTTTGCCTTCATATTTGGAATCAGCCAACTCCTCCTCGCTTGGAACATTTTCCAATCTAGAAGAACTGGCGAGCCTGCTGGTAAAGACCCATGGGGCGGATGGTCTCTTGAATGGTCTACCACATCTCCACCACCTACGCCTTCATTCCACGACATCCCAACTCAAGGCGATATGAATGAACTATACGGGCATCATTCCGAGAAAGACTCACTTTCAGAGAAATTATGGAAAGGTAAAGCAAAGGGGGCTGAAGAATGAGTGCACACAACAACCATGTGGAAAACTCCACTTGGATGCATGCAGTTATGATGGCAGGAATCTTTGCTGTCATTGGAATAATTGCATTCGCAGCTCTTGGTATAGGTGTGGCAAATCAAAAGCACGAGGTCTATGATGATGCAAAACATGCATATCACGACGCTAAAGAAGACCCTTTGACCACTAGTGAAGAACTTGACCATCTTTATCACGAAGAGGAAAAAGCCCATCTTTCATTCCTGACTTACCGAGTTGCTGGAATTACAATTTTGGTTATGTTCAGTATCTATGCTATCTTTATGGGGATTGGAGGTTTAGTAAATGCCTTACAACCCGATGATGAACATGATGACCATGGGCATGATGACCATGAAGAACATCATGGTTCAGCATCACCTATTATTTTCAGTTTAGGTGTGATGTTGTTTTTGATGGGCTTCCCTAGTTTTGTTGTAGCGTGTAAAGCACTTATGTCTCAAGGAGGCACCTTTGCATTTGGAGACATATTGCTAAGTTTAGTCGGTTTGAATTTTATTATGCTTGGTATTGCTAATTGGTGGAAAGAAGATCTACCATTTATTGGGCATGGTGAGCAAATAGCAACCTCTGCTCCTTTCGAGGGAGAACATATCAGAAAGGCTGGTCTTTGGGTATTTATTATGTCTGAGATTATGGTCTTCGCGACTTTCTTCTCTTCTTACCTACGTGTTAGAACAGAGTGGTGTACTGATTGGGCTATCCGTGCATCAGAAGAAGGAGATAATTGCTATGGAGTGGCTGAAGGGTCAGTTACAACCGCTTCAGATCTACTAAGATATGACGTTGCAACCTTAATGCCTGGAGCAATAAACACATTTGCACTAATTATTTCATCATACACTATTGTATTAGCATTGAAGACTGCTAAGGATAAGAATTGGGAAGCACCTACAAATTTCATGCGCTTCGTTCTGCCAGATAAGAAGAGAGCGATTAGAAATTATTTGATTGCAACTCTTCTTTTGGGTTCATTGTTTATTGTGTTGAAACTTGTAGAATGGAGCCATCTAGTCGCAGAAGGATTCGACATCGGGTCTCCACAAGGTTCTATCTTTTATGTTGCTACAGGTGCTCACGGGTTACACGTATTCATGGGTCTTTTGGTTATGCTTTACTTGATATTTAAATCCGACACAGTTGGATATGATGAGGACAACGGCCAAGGAATCGAATATTTCGGTCTTTATTGGCACTTTGTTGATTTGGCTTGGGTAGTAATTTTCCCAGCATTTTATTTGTATTGAGGTGATTGAATGGGTGAACATGCAGTTAGTGGAATTGAAAAATGGCTTTTGGATAAAACAGGCAAAGACATCTACTTTTGGAACTTCATCATACTGATGTTCTTCACGCTTTTCGAAGTTGGTGCTGTTTTCTTTGAAAAGATCCCAGGGACTGAAATAGAGATTACAAGATTGATGGTATGGGGCGTTCTTATAGGTGTTGGAATAATCAAGGGTTATGGAATCGCTGCTTACTTTATGCACTTGCGAGGAGACCCAAGAATCTATACAAGGACCGCTTTATTCCCAGTATTATTTGTATTATTGATGCTTTGGGGCATTGGTCTTTCCAACCCAGAAGCAGTTACTGAATTACCTGCATGGTGTACTCCTGATTGGGATTATGCCACACGATGATACGCAGGTACTAATATACACGCTTTAGGAGCGTTTGGTATGAGAAGTCGAATAGTCGCTTATTTCTTAATCAGCATCTTGCTCGTATCGCTGGTACCCTCAACATCTGCATACAAAGGCTATCAACTATCACGAGGCGCCGTTTCCGATTTCACTCTAATTGACCAAGATGGCGAAAATGTGACATTAAATCGTTCCAATGGCGAGATTCTAGTCGTCGCTTTCATCTTCACAAGATGCACTGATGTCTGTCCTGTGATTACGCAATCATTGAGGTCAGTTCAAGATGGCCTTTCATCAGAATATAGTGATGAGGTGGAATTCATGTCTATTTCTGTAGACCCAGAACACGATACTCCGGAGCAACTCAAAGCCTTTGCAGAACTACACGATGCGAACTGGTCACACTTGACTGGAGATTTAGAAGTGATGGAAGAAGTCTGGAATAGTTTTGGACTCGTAGTTCAAAAGAATGTCATTGAAGCGCATATTGCAGAGGAGAATGGTCATCAGTCTAACGACTCAACGGTAACTTTTGTCGATGGCGAGGGCAACTCATCAGAGCTGATGGTTTTACCAACCGCATGGTCTTTGACAAATGCTCTTTCAGATGCTAACAATATTTCTCTAAACTATTCTACTCATTCCGAGTATGGTAATATGATATCGGGAATTAATGGTACTGAATCTCCTTCTGATTGGTCATGGTACTGGAAATTTATGGTATACAATGAAACATCAACATCTTGGCAAGAATCCAATGTTGGAGTCGACTTTATCGATATAGACGAATTTGGAACCCAAAATATTGCTTACATGGCATCAAATGCTGATGAGAATTTACTTGCCACTCCGGATAATGATAGTTTTAGTATGTCGATAGTTTATCCAGATAACACTTCTGAAACTCATGTTTTGGATGAGGATAGTATTACTGCTTGGCACTTGACAATTGGAGCATTTGATGGAGCAGGGATAAACTATTCATCTTCCAATCACCCACAATTCGGTCACTTTTTCTCCTCCTTTAACGATGAAGACCCTGCATTGGACAACTGGTCTTGGTATTGGGAATTGCACACATGGAATGATTCTAGTATTTCTTGGGAATATTCCCAACTTGGTGTTGACTCAGTCGAAGAATCACAATATATCGCGTGGGCAAGAAATACTACTGCTGACTCAGATATTCCAATTCCAGGTGCAGTTCAAAGCATGATAGACCAACAAAATAACCAAGTTTGTGATGGCCATGGTTGGGAGATGGGCTCTGGTTCAGGGAAACATTGTATGTGCGATCAGGGATATGAATGGCCTGAGGATACAATGTTGTCATGTGTGGCAGTTGAAGTCGAGGAAAAATATACAGTTGGGCATTCTACTACTACCTTTATTTTGGACAGCGAGCGCAAACCAAGAGTCGCATGGACAGGAGATAATTGGAATCCTTCAGACTTTATTGAAGACATCGAAACCTTAGCCGAACTTGAAGGCTTAATCGATACCAGTGAAGAAACACCCGGCTTAACTTTCGCTGTGGCGTTAATCTCATTAGGAGCTGCTGCAATTGCAATTAACGTACGCAGTAAGCCGAATGAAGAAGATAATTAGAATCCTTTCTAGGGGAAAATCAATCATATTAGAACCTCTGGGATGGCATAGTGCAGAGATCGCATAGCTCGGTAGTGCGGTGGACTTGAAATCCACTGTCTTTCAGACACGGGGGTTCGAATCCCTCTCTCTGCGCCAAAGGGATTTTTTTATTGATCTGATAAGTCAATTTGATAGAAGGGTTATCAAACTAAAGCCTCTCTTGCTTTACTATGCGAAGAGCAGTGTTAGCGGTTTATCTCCTTGCACTGATGACCTTAGCCGGATGTCTAGGTCCTCAAACCGCATCTTGGGGTTCTGATGGAGTAGAGGTTGATTTCTCTCAAAGTGGCACCTCAATTAGTTCTGACCTTGGCTCTTCATCAATTGATTATGAAGATATTTCACCAGTAGGTTGCGAGGTTGGTTCATCAAATTATCTTACTACTAATTCCTCTTCTCCAGTTTCATTTACCGGTTTTCTTGCAGCCAGTAATTTTTATGAATCTCACGACCCAATAAATGGTGCTAAAGACCTCGAATTAGCTGTAACTACTTCGGTGGCAATTCAATCAATGCCTTTCAATGAAGCTAGTAAAATAGTCGAAGGTGATGGTGCTCGAGTTGACCTAGAAGATTGGTTTAGGCCATTGGACCCTCAAACCAGAGCGGGTACAATAGACTTGGATGAAATCGATGGAGATAGCGAAGATTACTGGTATGTATTAGGTTTGATTCCAACTACCGAGAATATCAACGATGGTATGCGCTCTCTAGATAAGTGGCACCAGCCAGTAACAATTGAAGGCTACCTCGTAAATCCAATCAACAATGTCTCTGCAACAGGATATTACAAGTCCGGCAATGCATCTTTCAGCCATAGCGTTGATTCAGACTGTAATCTTGTGGTAGGGGATAATCATAGACAAAGTGTCTACGTTCTTGTCGATAAAATAATACTTGATGGTGCAGTTGTTAGCGATGATGGCGATTCTAAAGATGAATGGGCTTATGGCGATGTTCCATTCTTTGGTCGTGCAGGATACATTCTCTTCTTCCTAATCGTTGGAGTTGGGGGCGGTTTTGGTCTCTTTATTCTATCACAATTATTTGTATTACAAGGTGCTAAAACAACGATGAAGACTTTACTTGGAAAGGAAGGAATGGATAAGATAAAGAAGGTCGCATCCGATTTACGTAGGTCTAAAGCGATGGGCATGATTTCTCCTAAAGAAAGGAAAAAGCAAATTGAAATGGAATCAAGGGAAGAGAATAAATCGAAACCACCAAAAAAATCTAAAAAACCAGAAAGTGAGATTTCAGGTTTTGATTTAGACAGCGTGCTTTCATCAGGGCCTTCTCAAGGTTCAACC
>MDTB01210053.1_pt1 | contig 10387 bp, 9 predicted proteins | sample 811161 | NCBI WGS metagenome assembly MDTB01 (sample SAMN05326650, study PRJNA326480) | marine metagenome | isolation source: seawater | place: Mediterranean Sea | collected 2009
GAATTTGATACAGCTAATCCAAGATCATTATGGCAATGAACAGATATTATTGCTTTATCAATATTCGATACATTTTTCTTAATGTTTTTTATTAAATAAGCAAACTCATTAGGGATTGCATAGCCAACAGTATCAGGAATATTGATCGTTCTTGCTCCTGATGAAATTGCAACCTCAATAGATTTATATAAAAAATCTAAATTTGATCTCGAAGCGTCTTCTGGTGACCATTCGACATCGTCGGTATATTTCAAAGCTCTTGAGACACTTGCTTTAATCGATTCTAGAACTTCTTTTCTTTGCATTTTTAACTTATATTTCATGTGAAGATCACTTGTTGAAATAAAAGTATGAATTCTTTTTTTTTTTGCAAATGCCAGAGCTTCGCCAGCTGCATCAATATCTTTAAATTGAGCTCTTGCCAAACCGCACACTATTGAATATTTAGAAATTTCAGAAATTTTTTTAACTGCTTGATAATCTCCTTTTGATGCGAAAGGAAATCCAGCTTCGATTATGTCAACTTTCATTTCATTTAGTCTTTTCGCAATTTGAAGTTTATCCTCGACAGACATTGACGCACCGGCTGATTGTTCTCCATCTCTAAGAGTAGTATCAAAAATCAAAACTTTATTTTTACTCATCATATTTAGATAATATTAGTTCTTTTTCTTGTTTACTAGTTTATTTGAACTAATCCAAGGCATCATTTTTCTGAGTTTTTCTCCAACTAATTCAATTTGTTTTTGATTTTGAATTCTTTTTTCTGCTTTGAAGTTTAATTGACCAGACTTACATTCAAGTATCCAATCTCTTACAAACTTTCCAGATTGAATCTCTTCAAGAACTTTTTTCATTTCTTTTTTTACATTATCATTGATTATTCTAGGGCCTCTTGTTAAATCGCCAAATTCGGCTGTATTTGAAATAGAATATCTCATATTTGCTATTCCACCTTCATAAATTAGATCCACAATTAGCTTTACTTCATGCAAACATTCAAAATAAGCCATTTCAGGAGAATAACCAGCTTCGACCAAAGTCTCGAATCCTGCTTGGATCAAAGCGGTAAGTCCTCCGCACAATACAGATTGTTCGCCAAACAAATCTGTTTCACACTCCTCTTTAAACGTTGTTTGAATTATTCCAGAACGACCACCGCCAATAGCTGATGCATAAGACAAACCAAGTTCGAGAGCATTTTTAGATGCATCCTGATGAATTGCTATCAAGCAAGGAACACCACCACCTTCTAAATATTGCGCCCTTACAGTGTGACCAGGTCCCTTTGGAGCAATCATAAAGACATCTAAATCAGAACGCACAGATATTAGTTGAAAATGAATAGAAAGACCATGTGCGAAAAGGAGGCAAGAACCTTTTTTCAAGTTTTTTTCAAGAAAATCCTTATATAAATCTGCTTGAAGTTCGTCAGGAACAAGAACCATACATATATCTGCCCACTTTGAAGCATCATTAACATTCAAAACTTTGAAACCATCTTTTTTTGCTTTTTCAATTGAGTTTGAGTTTTCTCTTAAAGCTATAACGATTTCTTTAACACCACTATCTCTTAAATTCAACGCATGTGCATGACCTTGGCTACCGTAACCGATGACACAAACTTTTTTTGTTTTTATAAGATTTAAATCCGCATCACTGTCGTAAAAAACTTTCATTTAATATTCCTTATTTTTTTTATATATTTTGTTCCTAATGCCATTGAAACTAAGCCTGAACGAGTTAACTCAATTATATTATATGATCTAAGTTTTTTAATCACATTTGATATTTCAGAGGGTGATCCTGAGAATTGAATAATTATTTCAGTTTTATTTTCGAATAATAGCTTTGCTCCATAATCTTTTATAAATTTATAAATATTTGAAACTGACTTCTTTTTTACATCCAATTTTATTAAAATCAACTCTTTTCCTATAAAGGATTTTAATTCAGAAATATCAATAAGATTATGTACCGGTATAAGTTTTTTTAATTGTGCTTTAATCTGGTCTACAATAATCTTTGTACCTGATGTAACTATGGTAACTCTAGAGAGGAATTTATCCGAATCTACTTCTGACACCGATAAGCTTTCAATGTTATAGCCCCTTCCAGAGAATAATCCAACTACGCGAGCCAGGACTCCAGGCTCGTTGTCTACCATTATCGAAAGAATATGTTTAGAATAAGATTCTGTCATTACAATAAATTTTAAACAAGAACCATACCCTCTTCTGAAATCTCTCCTTCTACTTTATCATTTGGTCCCAAGAGCATTTGATCATGAGTCGAACCTGACGGAATCATCGGAAAACAGTTTTCCTTTGGATCAACTACTACATCGCATATAACTGACCCTTTAATATTCATCATCTCTTTTATTAAAAAATCAACTTCACTTGGTTTTTTAACCCTTAAACCTGTCGCACCAAATGATTCAGCAAGTTTTACAAAATCCGGTAGCGAATCCATATAGGATTCAGAAAGTCTGTTGCCATGCAATAATTCTTGCCATTGCCTCACCATACCCATGTAATGATTATTCAATATAAATATTTTGACTGGTAACCTGTATTGCTTAATTGTCGACATTTCTTGAATATTCATTAATATAGACGCTTCTCCAGCTACATCAATTACCAATCCTTTTGGATGGGCAATTTGAACTCCCATTGCTGCAGGCAGTCCATAACCCATAGTTCCCAACCCCCCTGAAGTCATCCAATGTTTTGGTTTATTAAATGTAAGAAATTGTGCTGCCCACATCTGGTGTTGACCTACTTCAGTTGTTATAAAGGGGTTAAGATGCTTTGTTAGGGCATCTAACCTTTGCAATGCAAATTGAGGTTTTATAATAGACGACGAATTTTTAAAATTTAAACAATCTTTTGATTTCCATTTCTCTATTTGCTTCCACCATTGATTTATATTTTCTTTTCTAAATTTAATTTTATTGTTTCTGATATATTTTATTGTCATTTCAAGGATCTTTGACAAATCGCCTTGAATCAATAAATCAACGTTAACACTTTTATTAAATGATGATGCATCTATGTCCATATGAACCTTTTTGGATCTTGGTGAAAATCCTGAAACCTTACCTGTTATCCTATCATCAAATCTTGCACCAACGCATATCATTAAGTCTGATTTGTTCATTGATAGATTAGCCTCGTAAGTTCCATGCATTCCTAACATACCTATAAATTGATTATCAGAAGTTGGAGTAGCTCCTAATCCCATCAAAGTTTGAGTACAAGGAAATCCAGTCAACTTTAGAAGTGTATTTAAAAGTAGTGAGGCTTTAGAACCAGAATTGACGACGCCTCCTCCAATATAAAATATTGGTTTTTTTGATCTTGACAACAGATCAACAAATTTGGAAATCTGAACTATAGGTGGCTTAAGAATTGGTTTATAAAATGAAAAACTTTTTGTAAGTTTTTTCCCTAAATAATCTGTTTTAAAAGTCTGAATATCTTTTGGGATATCAACCAAAACAGGACCAGGTCTTCCATTTTTTGCTATATGAAATGCCGAATGTATACAGCCCGCAAGTTTTGAAATATCTTTAACCAGATAATTGTGTTTGGTGCAAGGGCGAGTTATTCCAACGATATCGGCTTCTTGAAATGCATCATTTCCTATCATGTGTGTTGGAACTTGTCCAGAAATACAAACAACCGGAACAGAATCCATCATTGCATCTGCCAAACCGGTAACCGTGTTTGTTGCACCTGGACCTGAAGTAACTAGAACAACCCCTATTTTTCCTGTAGATCGAGCATAGCCTTCAGCAGCATGGACAGCAGCTTGTTCATGTCTAACTAAAATATGTCTGATTTTATTTTGTTTAAAAAGTTCGTCATAGATAGGAAGAACAGCTCCACCAGGATAACCGAAGATAACTTTTACACCTTCTTCGATTAATGACTCTATAACGACTCTAGCTCCAGTAATTTTTTTCATAATAATTTAAATTAAACTAAAAACATTCTTTAAACATTAAAAAAATTCAAAAAATTAAATATTTTTTAACAAGTAACTCCTTGCATCTGAATAATTCATTTTAATTGCATCTTTAGATTTGTTTCTAAACCAAGTGTATTGTCTTTTTGCATATTGCCTTGTTTCAATTCTAAATAATTCAAGTGTTTGATTAAAATTTCTGCTACCACTTATATAATGCTCAAAAAGATTCAACCCAATAGATTTATGTAAAGGATGATCAATTGACTTCTTAAGTTTTAAAAACTCTGACACTTCATCTATTGCTGATGATTTTAGAATTTTTAAACATCTATCGTTAATAGTTTTATATAATTGTTCTCTATTATCAAAAATTACTACGTATAGTAGTTTTTTGAACAGTTTTTTTGAACCGTTCTTATGCCAAAAAGATAGATTTTTTCCTGTTGCAACTTTAACCATTATGGCTCTTAATAACCTATGAGTGTCGTTATGAGATACTTTTTCGCAATAGTTAGGATCCAATTTACTTAATTTATTATAAAAAAAAGTATTACCTAACTTTGAATGAATAAATTTAATTCTTGATTCAATTTTTTTCGGAATTTTAGGTATATGAGATATAGTTCCGCTAAGACTATCTAAATATAAACCTGTGCCACCGACAAAAATCGGAATCTTATTTTTATTTTCCGACAATATTTCTTTCACATTTTTCAACCAATATGCAACGTCACATTTTTTAGGATAATTTACAAATTGGAATAGTTTGCACGCATGTTGTTCTAAATCATTTTTAGCTGGGATATTTGTGAGTGACCTTAACTGGTCATAAACTTGCATACTATCTGAATTAACAATAAAGCTTGGAATTCTTTTTTGAATATCAAATGCCAATTCTGATTTTTTTGATGCAGTGGGGCCACCGATAACAATAGCAAAAGGAAACAATATTTTACTTTAATTTAAGAATTAAGAATCTTGAGAAATCTCCTTCGTAAACCTGCAACAAAGCCGAATCAGCTTCTTTACTCAAGAAATCTTCAAGTATTTTTTTTGCTTGAGTAGGTTGTTCAACTTCCTTTTGAGCAATTTGTGAAATCACATTACCAACGTTAAGACCTGATTTAGCTGCAAACGAATCTCTTTTAACGGCTGTAATTACAACACCATTAACTTTTTTTGATATATTGTAACGAGATCTTGTTTCTTTATTCAAACCCAACAAACGCAATCCAACTTTGTCTATTTCGACTTCATCACTTACTACTTCCTTATTTTCTTCGTCTTTACTGTCAGTACTTGCATTAAATTTTTCTAATTCGCCTAGTTTGACTGTGAAAGATCTCTCTTTTTTATTTCTCCATATTTTTACTTTGGCTTTACTTTCTACGGCAGATTCAGCTACAGTCCTTTGGAGAGCTTTAACGTCTTTAATTTTTTTACCATTAAACTCTAAAATAACGTCTCCCGATTTAAGTCCACCTTTTTCTGCAGGTTCACCAGGGTTAACCATTGAAATTAAAACACCCTCCTCATTTTTCAAGCCAAGGCTTTTAGCAATTTCAGGTGTCAATTCTTGAATTCTAACACCTAACCAACCTCTTTGAGTTTTACCAAACTTCCTTAATTGTTCAATTATAGGTTTTGCAAGGTTTGCAGGGATTGAAAAACCTATACCAACACTTCCACCTGTTGGTGAAAAGATGGCAGTGTTTATTCCTAAAACTTCTCCATCAAGATTAAACAACGGTCCTCCAGAGTTTCCTCTATTAATTGATGCATCTGTTTGAATGAAACTGTCATATGGTCCCGCGTTAATGTCTCTATTAAAAGCTGATATTATTCCTGATGTAACTGTTCCACCAAGACCGAATGGGTTGCCAATAGCAAAAACTGAATGTCCAACTCTTGCTTTATCAGAATTGGCAAATTTGAGATAGGGCAAGGGTTCTTTTGATTCAACTTTCAGTAATGCAATATCTGTTAATTTATCTGTCCCTACAAGCTTTGCTTCTAGTTCTCTATCATCCTGAAATTTAACCTTAATTTCATTCGCTTGTTCTATAACATGATTATTTGTAACAATATATCCTGTAGGATCGATTACAAAACCAGAACCTAGAGCCTGAGGTCTCTCGCTTTCCGGTTGATTCGGTTGTTGTTGAGGTCCAAAGGGAAATCCGGGAGGAAAGTTTTTAAAAAAATCTCTGAATTGAGGAGGAATTCCTTCAAGTGGATTTTGATTATTTGGTAATTCTTTAGGTTTTTGTACTGTAAAAACATTAACCACACTTGGGGATTTGCTTTCGACAAGATTTGCAAAGTCATCAGAAAGTGGGTGGCTTTGGACTAATTCTGCAGAAAAACTGTATATTACAAAAAAAAGTAAGATTTTTTTTAATGCAGATTGCATTTATCTTGCTTTGCCTTTCGAGTTATTGAAAAACTCTAAAAATTCGCTATCAGGAGATAGTATCATTGTAGTTCCATCTTCCCCTAGAACATTTCCATAGGCTTGCATTGATCTATAAAAAGAATAAAAGTCAGAATCTCTTTCAAATGCATTTGCATATATATCAATAGCTTTCGACTCACCTTCACCCCTTAAAATTTCTGACTTTCGTGTTGCTTCTGCCAAAATTACTGTTTTTTCTTTGTCAGCTTCAGCTCGTATCTTTTGAGCTACTTCAGAACCTTTAGCTCGAAACTCCTTTGCTTCTCGAACTCTCTCACTAATCATTCTTTCATAAATTGCTTGACTGTTAGCTTCCGGTAAATCCGCCCTTCTTATACGAACATCGACAATTTCAATTCCAAATCTAGAAGCTTCATTATTTACCTCTAGTTTGATGTTTTCCATGATATTTGTTCTTTCTTTTGATAACAATTCATCTAATGTGACTCTACCAACCACACGTCTTAAAGATGAAATTACATTTGAATTCAACCTATTCCTTACGTTTAGCTCGTTACCAACAGTTTTATAAAATTCTAAAGGATCGGTAATCTTAAATCTTGTGAATGAATCAATTAACATTCTTTTTTTGTCAACTGCAATTACTTCCTCCACAGGTAGATCGTACTCCAAAATTCTTCTATCGTATCTTACAACATTTTGAATAAGTGGTAGTTTAAAATGAAGGCCTGATGACTTAACAACTCTTTTCGGCTCACCGAATTGAAGTACGAGGCCTTGTTCTCTTTCACTCATGGTGAAGAGAGCATTAAGAGATAAAAATGCAATACCAAATAATAAAATTACGTATAGGCCTACTTTACTCATTTACGTTTCCTGTATTTGTTGTATTTGAATTTCTATTTCTTTTTTTATTTAATTCGGGAAGTGGTAAGTAAGGAACAACACCCCCACCAGCTTTGTTATCAACAATGACCTTATCAATTTTTCCCAAAGTTTTTTCAAGAGTTTCAAGATATATCCTTTCTCTTGTAACATCTTTAGAAGTCTTGTAAGAATTGTAAACAGACAAAAACCTTTGGGCTTCACCTTCCGCTTTGGCAACCACTTCTTGTTTGTAAGCTTCAGCTTCTTGAACTGTTCTCTCTCCCTCACCCCTTGCTCTAGGTATGATATCATTTCTGTAAGCTTCAGCTTCATTTCTTAATCTTTGTTCATCTGTCTTGGCTCTTTGCACGTCTCTAAAAGATTCGATAACTAATTCTGGAGGGTCAGCTTTTTGCAATTGAACTTGAGTAATTAGGACTCCTGACTCGTAATAGTCTAGAACACTTTGCACATTATTCTTAACATCTTCTTCAACAATTGATTTACCTTCTGATAGGATTGGATCAATGGGAGTTTGTCCAATTTTTTCTCGCATTACGCTTTCTCCAATACTTTTTATCGTTATCTCAGGGTTTCTGACATTGAATAAAAAGTCTTTAGCATCATTTATAATCCAAAAAATTGTAAAGTTAAGATCAACAATATTTTCGTCTCCAGTAAGCATCAGCGCTTCTTCAGGAGTCTGCCTTGTTTGTGGTGTTTGTGAAAATTGAGACTGTGATGTTCTAAACCCGACTTCAATTCTGTTTACTCTAGTGACTTTTGGCTTAAAAGCTGTTTCTACAGGAAAAGGAAGGTGATAGTGAAGTCCTGGCTCCGTGGTTCTTACATATTCACCAAATCTAGTAACAACTCCTTGTTCATCTGTTCCAACCCTATAAAAACCGCTCAATGTCCACAAACCCAATAAAATTATAACTATTAAGCTTAAACTTGCAGGGTTGTTTTTAGGAAACATATCTTTCAGCTTATCTTGAAAATTTTTTATGTAATCATCGCCATAGTTGCTTCCGGAACTGTTAGAAGAACTTTTATTATTATCCTTTGGTTTCTTTCCCCAAGGACTGTTATTATCGTTAGATGACCAAGACATATTTTTATTAATTGATAACTTATATATAAGAAATATTTTGTCCATGCAAAGAATAATTTTAATTTAAAATTTAATTATTATCTAATATTATCATTCATTATGATTAAAAATTTTATAGTTATAGCATCTGGCAAAGGTGGAGTAGGCAAATCAACAGTAGCCCTAAACCTAGCCATCAGTCTGGCTAAAACGAAAAAACTAAAAATTGGCTTGTTAGACGCCGATATTTACGGGCCATCTGTACCTAAAATGCTTGGAATTACAAAAAAACCAATTGCATCTAAAGAAAAAAAAATAAGTCCGTATGAAAAATTTAATATAAAATCTATGTCTATTGGTAACATGGTTCCAAATGAAAATGCAATTATCTGGCGGGGAGTTATGGCTTCCAGCGCCATTAAGCAACTTTTAAATGATGTTGATTGGGGAAATCTTGATTATTTAATTATTGATCTTCCACCTGGGACTGGAGATATACATTTGTCATTATGTCAAAATTTAAAAATTTCAGGAGCGGTAATTGTATCGACGCCTCAAGAAATATCACTCTTGGATGTCAGAAAAGCCATTAACATGTTCAAAAAAGTGAATGTTCCTATAATTGGAATCATCCAAAACATGAGTTATCTTGAAATTAATAAAGAAAAAAAATTTATTTTTGGAAAAAATGGGGTTCTTAATGAGTCAAAGAAACAAAACTTAAATTTTCTTGGTGATATTCCAATTATTTCAGAAATAGCCTCGTCATGTGATGAAGGTATCCCAGTCACTTTAAACGAAAAATCAAAAATAAGCCTGATTTTCAAAAAGATGTGTGATTTAATTATAAAATTTGTCGAAAAAAATAAAAATTTTGAAACAAAAATTAGCAATTAAAAATTTTTTTAATGTGATCTAATTCCCTTCTAGATATATTACTAGAACTAGAATTCTTTCTGTGAATTAAAGATTTGATATATTTGACACCCTCAGAAGAAATAGTCAGAGCATCTAACCTATTATCTATAAAAGCTTTATAAGTCATCGGTACCCATTTTTTTAAAATATTCATCATTATTTCAGCATAAACTCTTATTTCATATTGAGCATGAGAATCAAACCTCAAAGCCAAGAAATGCATTAAATTATGAAGATCTATCTTCCAGTACCACTGAGTGTAAGCATTTAAGGGTAATGTCATACGGGATAATTCTCTTGCAAGACCGCTTTTTTTATCATCTATTTTTTTCCCTAGTTCATCTTCATTCAATAAAATTGAATAATTTTCAAATCCTTTATTAGAATTTTCTTTAATTATACCTGAGTAATATTTAATTTCCTCTGAGTTGAGATCACCAGATCTTCCCTGATTATTAATTGTGGATTGAGGTTTAAGGTTTTGTTTTTTAGGAAGATAAAATTCTCTGTCTAAAATAGAATATCTTGCCGAGTATTCGTTAACGTTTGCTGTTCTGTGTCTTATCCATTGTCTGGCGACAAAAATAGGTAATTTAATATGAAACTTTATTTCATTCATTTCAAAAGGTGTAGAGTGTCTATGACTTATTAAATAGTTTATAAGACTTTTATCTTGATTTAATTTTTTTGTTCCTTTTCCATAAGATACTCTCGCAGCTTGGACTATCGAGGAGTCGTCACCCATGTAGTCGACCACTCTGACGAAGCCATGATCTAAAACTTTAAATGATTTGTATAATATATTTTCAAGACTTTTTACTGTAACTCTTCTTGTAACAAACTTGTTCTTTCTACTTTGATTGATTTCAGACTGATTTTTTTTTTTCATTTTTAAGCTCTATTTAAGAATAACTTAATTTACAACTAAAACAATTTATAGGTTTTATTTTTTTTATCATTCATTATTATTAAATTGCTGCTTTACAGCTATGGCGATAAACGTTTGATTTTGAGCCGATACGGACCCGGGGGCGGTACCCGGCGCCTCCACCAACGGGGGCGAAATAGGATCGACGTGCGTGTAATTTGTCAAAAACTTTGCCCGGAATGGTACCAAC
>MDTB01191130.1_pt1 | contig 10385 bp, 6 predicted proteins | sample 811161 | NCBI WGS metagenome assembly MDTB01 (sample SAMN05326650, study PRJNA326480) | marine metagenome | isolation source: seawater | place: Mediterranean Sea | collected 2009
AGTGAGGGATTCGAACCCTCGAACCAGTTACCCAGTTACCTCCTTAGCAGGGAGGCGCTTTCGACCACTCAGCCAACTCTCCAATTTACAATAAAAAAAAGGATTATAACTCTTAGACAGCTTAAAAATAACTAATTTATCTATTGAATTCTATTTGCATACCAAAAGGTAAATTATCACTAACCGCTCCATCTTTAAATGCAATGTTCCCGTTTACAATCGTCATATAAATTGATGAATTAAATTTATGGCCTTCAAAAGGTGACCAGCCACATTTATATAAAATATTATTTTTTGATACTTGATATGGCTTATCTAAATCTATAATTGCTAAATCAGCATAATAACCTTCTCTAATATAGCCTCTATCTTTAATTTGGAATCTTTTTGCAACATTATGACTAGTTTTTTCTACAATTGTTTCAAGAGTAAGAATATCCTGATGATAAAAATCCATAAGAATTTGAAGACCGTGTTGAACTAGGGGCAATCCAGCTGGAGCCTGAGGGTAAGGCTTGTTTTTTTCCTCCCATGTATGTGGAGCATGATCAGTTGCAATAATATCTATCTTGTCTTCTAAAAGAGACTTAATAAGTGCCAATCTATCTCTTTCTTCTTTTATAGATGGATTACATTTTATTTGATTACCTAGCTCAGAATAATACGTCTCATTAAAATACATATGATGAACGCATACTTCTGAAGTGATTTTTTTTCCATCAATAGATCCAGCGCTGAATAACTCCATTTCTTTTTGAGTAGTTAGATGAAAAACATGTAAGTCTGAGTCATACTTTTTAGCCAAATCTACTGCTAATGAACTTGATAGATAGCAACTTTCAACATCTCGAATTAAATGATGGTGTTCTGCTGATACATTTTCGCCAAATTTTTCGTAAAATATTTTTTCATTTTTTTCAACGGTCCCTTGGTCTTCACAATGAGTTACAACTATCAAAGGGGAATAATTAAAAATATCATCAAGTGCGTTTAGGTCATCTACCAACATTTCGCCTGTTGATGCTCCCATAAAAACTTTTAGCGCTGAAGCTTGATGAATGTCTGCTCTTTTAATTTCTTCAATGTTGGTATTACTTGCGCCAAGATGAAAAGAATAATTTGAGAGAGACTTGGTGCTAGCTAATTGGAACTTCTTTGCAAGATTTTCATTTGTAGTAGTAGTCGGATTTACATTAGGCATCTCAAAATAACTAGTTACTCCTCCTGCTAATCCTGATTTTGATTCTGAAGCAATGTCGCCTTTGTGAGTTAAGCCAGGTTCTCTAAAGTGAACTTGATCATCGATCAAACCAGGAATTACATATCTACCATCAACATCCAATACTTCTGTTGAATCCAATGAGATATCTTTTGAAATTAATTCAATTCTTGAATTCTTAATAGCTATATCTGATTCAAATATAGTATTTTCATTTACAATTTTGCAATTCTTTAATATTAAGTCAAACATCTATTTTTCTAATTCAAATTCCTTATGAAGGATTGAAACAGTTTTATCAATCAATTCTTCATCTATCACCATTGTTATCTTAATTTCAGATGTACATATAATCTGAATATTAACACTGTTTTCAGACAGCGCTTTGAACGCTTTACTTGCAACTCCAGCCTGTGATCTCATACCAACACCTACAAGGGATACTTTTGCAATATCCGAGTCAACAATTAATTCTCTGTAATTTACTTCATTTTTTATATCCTCGAGAACATTTTTGACTGCATCTTGATCTTCCGATGAAACAGTAAACGTAAAATCAGTTTTTCCATCAACACTAACATTTTGAACAATTACATCAACTTCAATTTCAGCATCGCTAATTGGGCCCAAAATTTTAAATGCAGTTCCTGGAATATCGCCAACCCCATGCAAAGTAAACTTAACTTGGTCTTTTTGAAAAGCAATACCTGATACTAATGCATTTTCCATACTTTCATCCTCTAAAGAAATTAATGTTCCCTTTCCATCATTAAAACTTGATAACACTCTTACCGGAACATTATATTTATTAGCAAATTCAACAGCTCTTGTTTGTATAACTTTAGCTCCCTGTCCGGCGAGTTCAAGCATTTCTTCCATTGTAATAGAATCTAATTTTTTTGCATTCGAAACAACCTTGGGATCCGTTGTAAAGATACCATCAACATCTGTGTAAATGTCACATCTTGATGCTCCTACTTGAGCAGCAATTGCAACAGCTGTTGTATCAGACCCACCTCTTCCTAACGTAGTAATATCCCCACCCTCAGTAACCCCCTGAAAGCCTGTAATAATTGGAATAATACCGTCTTTTACAACTTCAAGAATTTTATCTGCATTAACATCTAAAATTTTAGCCTTTGAATACGAATCAGTGGTTTTCATTGAAATTTGCGCAGCAGAATAAGATTTAGCTTTTATTCCTTTAGAGTGGAGTGCCATTGAAAGCAAAGCTGAGCTTACTGTTTCTCCAGTTGAAACCAAAGCATCAAATTCTCTTTTGTCTGGGTTCTCACCAAAGTATTTAGATAATTCTATTAGTTTATTAGTCTCGCCGCCCATGGCGGATACAACCACTATAAGCTTATTCAATTTAGAGGCATTTTTTATTATCTCTGCGACAATATCAATTCTTTCAACTGATCCAACAGATGTGCCTCCAAACTTTTGAATAATAATGTCTGACATAGTATTTTTTTTTATTTAGCGAGCGATTTTACTGTATTTGCAATAGAAGTCACGAAATCTCCAATATTTTCTGTTTTACCAGCACCCTGGGCAAAGTCAGTTCTTCCACCTCCTTTGCCGTCAATTAAATCAGATAAGTGTGTAACTACGTCCTTTGCAGAAATAGAATCTGATAAATTGTTGGTTACTCCACATACAAAAGCAACTTTGTTATTAACAACATTAAGCACTACTATACATGCTTTCTCATTAGAGCTTTTATGCTCATCAACTAAACTCCTAAGGTCTTTGGTGTTATCTATATCCACCTGTTCGATGATTAATTTCCAATCATCAATTTCGTGTATTTCTGATGAGACTAAAGAGGTTAAAGATTTTTTATTATTAGAATTTTTTTTGAGGTTTTTATTTTCCTCAATTAATGAAATTATCTTTTGATAGATATCATCAGCTGGTACATTTAATGCGGATTGAAGAGATGAGTTTATTTCTCTCATGTTATTTATATATTTAATTGATTGGAATCCAGCTTGTGCTTCGATTCTTCTTATTCCAGAAGCTACACTTGATTGATTGGTAATAATGAATAAACCTATATCGCCTGTTCTATCAACATGTGTGCCGCCACATAATTCTACAGAATAAGAGTTTTCGCCCATCTTCAGAACTCTAACATCGTCATCATATTTCTCACCAAATAAAGCCATCGCTCCTGACTTAAGAGCGTCATCTATCTTCATTAATTCTGTTTCAACTTCTAAATTGTTTAAAGCTTCCTTGTTTACTATATCTTCTATTTTAGAGATTTCTTCTTTAGATAGTGGTTTTGAATGAGAGAAATCAAATCGAAGCTTATTTTCATCTACAAGTGAGCCCTTTTGCTGAACATGATCTCCTAATACCTCTCTAAGAGCAGCATGAACAAGATGGGTTGCTGAATGATGTATTGCAATCGCAGATCTTTTTTCTTTTTCTACTGTCATTTTTATCACATCACCTTTTTTTATGTTTCCTTTTTTAACTATTGCTTTATGAAGATATACCTTTCCTTGTTTTTTACAATCTAAAATATTACCAGTGGCTGTCTTAGATGCAAATGTTCCTTGATCACCAATTTGTCCGCCTGCTTCAGCATAAAATGGCGTATGATCGCAGGCTAAGAATATTTCTTCTCTATCACTAACCCCATTAACTCTCTCTTGATCTTTCCATATTGCTAATATCTTAGATTCAGATTCTAATTTTTCATACCCAAGAAACTCAGTTTCGTCTACTCCGGAAGCAGCAGGAAGTTTAGATACAAAATTGCTAGATGCCTTTGAGGATTCTTTTTGCTGATTCATACACTCATTAAATCTTTCTTCATCAATCAATAAATTTCTTTCTCTTGCTATATCGGCTGTTAAATCAAAAGGAAAACCAAAAGTATCATGAAGTTTGAAGACTACATCTCCAGAAATAGTTTTCTCAGTCATATTAGAAATTTCTTGATCAAGAATTTCTATCCCCTTTTCAAGGGTTTCAAAAAACTTAATTTCCTCAGCTTCTACTAATTTAGTAATATCGTTTTCTTTTTCTTCCAAACTTGGAAATGCTGGGCTCATAAGTCTGACCATATCTTTTACTAAATTGAACATAAATGGTTTCTTAGCACCAATTTTGTAACCATGTCTTATGCCTCTTCTCATAATTCTTCTTAGCACATAACCCCTTCCTTCATTTTCAGGCATTACCCCATCGGCTAACAAAGAAACAGTTGATCGAATATGGTCAGCAATAACTTTATGTGAAGTATTTTTTTTGTTGCCAAGTAAATTTTCAGAAGCAAGTATTAAATCCTTAAATACGTCTGTTTCGTAGTTTGAATTAACGCCCTGCATCACAGCTGCAATTCTTTCTAAGCCCATTCCTGTATCTACTGATGGCTTGGGAAGTGGCTCCATATTTCCTGCTTCATCTCGATTAAATTGCATAAAGACAAGATTCCATATTTCTACAAACCTATCTCCTTCATCTCCCTCAGATCCAGGCGGTGTCCCTTCTATACCTTCTCCATGATCATAAAATATCTCTGAGCAAGGTCCGCATGGTCCTGTATCACCCATTGACCAAAAATTATCTTCATCACCTAATCTTGCAATACGAGCTGGATCAATGCCGATTATATTTTTCCAGATTTCTTCTGCCTCATCATCATCTTTATAGACAGTTATCCACAGCTTGTCTTTGTCTAACTTAAGAACTTCTGTAAGAAATTCCCATGCAAATTTAATTGCATCTTCTTTAAAATAATCTCCAAAGCTAAAGTTACCTAACATTTCAAAGAATGTGTGATGCCTCAATGTATAGCCTACATTTTCTAAGTCATTATGCTTACCGCCTGCCCTAATACACCTTTGCGAAGTAGTTGCTCTCGTATAGTTCTTTTTTTCAGTCCCAAGAAACACATCTTTAAACTGAACCATACCAGCATTTGTAAATAGTAAGGTTTCATCATTCATTGGAACTAAAGAACTTGATGACACAACCTCATGTTTTTTTGAGCTGAAAAAATCTAAAAAAGATTGTCTTATTTCACTAGTTTTCATTTGAGTTCATTAATTTCTTAAATTTTTTATAATTCTCAATATAATGTTCAGCTCCCAGAGGGACAAGACTTTGCTCTTCTTCGCTTAGTGTTTTCTTTATTTTGCCAGGTATACCTAAGACCATAGAGCCATCTGGAATATCCATGCCTTCTGTAACAAGTGCCTTAGATCCAATTATGCAATTTTTGCCTATTTTTGCTCCATTCAATATAACAGAACCTATACCAATTAAACTTCCATCTCCAATAGAACAGCCATGAAGCATTGCCAAATGACCAACAGTAACATTTTTACCAATTGAGCATGAGAAACCAGGATCAGTATGAATGATTGAGCCATCCTGTACGTTTGATCCTTCTCCTACATATATAGGCTCATTATCACCCCTAAGAACAGCATTAAACCAAATACTTGCATCCTTGGCTAAATGAATATCTCCAATTACAGTTGCATTTGGCGCTATCCAAAAATTATCTCCGTCCGTCTTTAATTTCTTATTTCCTAAATCAATATTCATCGTATGTTCTTATTAAATCTAAATCAGTATTAATTGATGCATCAAAACAGATATTTAAAAAGTCTGCTGCTATCATAGCCGTTAATCCCCATATACGATTCCCATTATAAACCCAACTTGGAATATATACTTTTAAATCCTTTCTATTAAATTCTTTATAAATAATATTCTTATGATTCATTAGAAAACTCAAAGGTACTGTGAATATGTCATCTATCTCAAAATTTCCTTTGAAATCTTGTGACTTTTCTAGATATCCAACAAATGGATTGACCTCTATTTTATGCCTTGATAATAAAAAATTTAAAGATCCTAGTTTTGTAACATTTTCTAGATTTAAATTAATTTCTTCCTTAGATTCTCTTAAAGCAGTCTCATAAAGGCTTGCATCTGATTCTTCCCATTTACCTCCAGGAAAACTCACCTCACCAGAATGTGTATTTAAATGCGCAGATCTCTTTGTAAATAACAATTGGTATCCTTCTTCTTCACTTTTTTTTAAAAGAAGAATTAAAACCCCGGCTTTTTTATGCTTTGTAGCATCTATAAGATTTATTTGTTTTAGTTTTTGCTTTATGCTGTCTAACATGTAGATAAGTTTAACTTCTTAAGTATCTATATTCTTTAAATAAGGAAGAAAATTGAAATATTGTTCAAATTGTGGAAATGCAAATATGGAATTTAAAATTCCAGAAGATGATAATTTAAAAAGGTATTGTTGTTCTGAATGTGACACAATTTTTTATACAAATCCAAATGTCGTAGTTGGGGCATTATGTATTAGAAATAATAAAATTCTTATGGCGAAAAGAAACATTAATCCACGCAAAGGTTTGTGGACACTTCCAGCTGGATTTATGGAAAATGCAGAAACTCTTCAGGATGGAGCCCTTAGAGAGACATTTGAAGAAACCCGATCAAAAGCAAAAATAACTATGCCATATACAATGTTTAGTCTTCCCCACATAAATCAAATACACATGTTTTATTTAGCTGAGCTATTAGATGATAATTTTGGACCAACTATAGAAAGCTCAGAAGTAAAATTATTTTCAATCACTGATATTCTTTGGGACGAAATAGCATTTCCAACAGTTGAAAAAACACTTAAGTACTATATTGAAGATTTAAATAAAGATGATTTCATTTTTAGGGAAGAAGATATTAAACTCTGGTGATTAATTTTCCTCACTAAATTTTTTTGCATTAACAAATATTTGCATCCACGGAGAAAATTCTTTCCACTTTTTTGGATGCCAGCTCATTTGAAGTTTTCTAATTACCCTTTCAGGATGAGGCATCATAATTGTGACTCTTCCATTTGCTGCTGTTAATCCAGTCACTCCTTCAGCTGAACCATTGGGGTTTAATGGGTATTGTTCGGTGTCATTCTCATTAGAGTCAATAAAACTTAATGCAATTTGATTATTATTCTTTAGTCCTGAAAAATGTTTTTCATCAAAATTAGCTCTTCCTTCTCCATGAGCTGATGCGACTGGTATTGCCCATCCATCCATATTTTCTAATAAAAGTGAATCACTTTTTTTAACTTTTACCTGGACTAATCTTGCTTCAAATTGATCAGAAAGATTTCTTTCAAATGAAGGCCAGTAAGCTGCACCAGGTATTATTGTCTTAAGATTGGATAGCATCTGGCATCCATTGCAAACACCCAATGTAAATGTATTTTTATTATTAAAAAAATTTTCAAACTGATCTTTTACATTATTGTTAAACAGAATTGTTTTAGACCAGCCACCTCCGGCTCCTAAAACATCTCCATATGAAAATCCTCCACAAACAGCCATGCCTTGAAAATCATTTAGAATAACTTTTTCTTCAAGCAAATCTTGCATATGAACATCTACAGCATCAAAACCAGAAATACTAAATGCTGCTGCCATTTCATTCTGTCCATTTACACCTTGCTCTCTTAATATAGCCACTCTTGGTTTTGTTGACTTAATATTTATATTTTTAATTTGTGATTCATCAAAAGAAACATTGGAAATAAGCCCAGAGAAACTCTTATCATCAAGCAAACTTAATTCTGAATCTGCAATCTCTTTGTTATCTCTAATGCTTTGTATGGCATGAGATGTTTCTCTCCATATCTTTTCAAGATTAATGATAGATTTATTAAATAACTCAATTTGGTCTTTAACAATTGAAAAATTATCTTCCTGAAGATTTGCTATATCTTTAACTATTAAGCCTTTATTAGTTAAAGAGGTTTTTATCTTATTAACGTCTTCACTTTTTACTTGAATAACAAAACCTGATTCTTCAGAAAATAATAGTTCATTTATGTTTTCTGAATTAGATAAATCTACTTTCATACCTATTCTCTTAGTAAAGCACATTTCCATTAATGAAGTGATTAGACCTCCATCAGATATGTCATGTATTGCTAAAATCTCTTGATTTGAAATCATTTCTTGAACAGATATAAACATTGTCTTAAAAATATCTACGTTATCAATATCAGGTGTATTATTGTATTTAGACTCAGTAACTTCAGAAAAGATAGAACCTGCTAATCTGTTTTTATCATTCAATTTTATTAATAATATTGATGTATCTTCTTCCAAATTTAGTTCTGGAGTTGCACTAATTTCAACATCGTCAACCGGTGCCATTGCGGTAACTACTCCAGAAAGAGGTGATGTGACTTGAAGTTCTTTATCACCTTCTAACCATTTGGTTTTCATTGACAATGAATCTTTGCCAACAGGAATAGATATTTGTAAATCTACACTTATTTTAGATAAAGCTTCTACGCCTTCTCTTAATGCTAGATCTTCTTTGTTGTCTCCACAAGCCGCCATCCAATTGGCTGATACCTGAACATTATTTAATCCTTTTATTACCACACCAGCCATATTAGTTAAAGCTTCTGCTAGCGCCATTCGCATCGAAGCCGATGGATTGGTGACTGCTAATGTAGGCTTTTCTCCAATTGTTAGTATTTCTCCAGAACTTGAAGTATATGATCGGAGGCTTAATGAATAATCTGAAACTGGAACTTGATAAGGTCCAATAAATTGATCTCTAGCTACCATACCTCCAACTGTTCTATCTCCAATAGTGATGAGAAAAGACTTAGATGCAACTGTAGGATGTTGAAGTACTTTAATAATGACATCACGAAGGTCAAAATCTTCAGCATTGGACTCATTTATATACTTTTTGTCATTGCTAGTCACTTTCATTTCAGTAATTGGTAGATCACCAAACAACATTGATAAAGGAACATTTACTGGATAATTTTCATTGGTTTCGTCGTAAAGCTTTACAGATTTTTCTTTAGTGGTTACTCCAACAATTGCGTATTCACACCTTTCTCTTTTGCATATTTTTTCAAAAGCTTCCTGATTGTCTTTATGGATTGCTAAAACATACCTTTCTTGTGATTCATTTGACCAAATTTCCATTGGGGACATAGATTTATCAGAATTAGGGATTTTTGATAACTCTATATAAACCCCCAGATTAGAGTCTCCGGCTAGTTCAGGAATTGCATTTGATAAACCGCCAGCACCAACATCGTGGATAAATTCTATGTAGCTATTTTCTTGAGCTGAACACTTATTAATAACCTCTTGGCATCTACGTTCCATTTCTGCATTATCCCTTTGGACTGATGCATAATCTAAATCTTCATCACTATCTCCTGAAGAAACTGAAGAAGCTGCTCCACCCCCAAGACCGATTAGCATAGCTGGGCCCCCAAGAACAATAACTAAATAATCATCACTGATTTGAAGTTTAAAATTATTCTTATCTCTTATTTCTCCAATACCGCCAGCGAGCATTATTGGCTTGTGATAACCGTATGCTTTGTTATCTATAAAATCTGTTTCAAATGATCTGAAGTAACCGAGTGTTGCAGGCCTACCAAATTCATTATTAAATGCTGCTGCCCCTATAGGCGCATCCACCATAATCTCCAGAGGTGATGCAATCCTTTCAGGCTTGTGCTCTTTCTTTTCCCATGTTCTTAATAGATTTGGAATCCTAAGATTTGAAACGTTATAACCTACTAAGCCTACCTTTGGTTTGGCACCTCGCCCGGTAGCACCTTCATCTCTAATTTCACCACCAGAGCCTGTAGAAGCTCCAGGGTATGGAGAGATAGCAGTTGGGTGATTATGTGTCTCCACCTTAATGGTTGAATTTAAATTATCTTCAACAAATTCATAACTATTTGAATCATCCAAATGAAGTCTTTCAACCTTTGTTCCTTTAATAATAGCTGCATTATCTTTGTATGCGGATATGATTCCATCCGGAGAAGCTTTACTAGTTTCTTTTATTAGATCAAATAAAGTATTATTTTTTTGAGAGCCATCTTGACTCCATTTAGCATTAAATATCTTATGTCTACAGTGTTCAGAATTTGCTTGAGCAAACATCATTAATTCTGCATCTGTTGGATTTCTTTTTTCATTTGAATAAAAATCATACAAATAATCTATCTCATCACCACTCATTGCAAATCCAAATGAATTATTTGCGATTTCTAATTCTTCTTTACCTTTATTAATAATATCAATGTAATTTAATAATCTTGGCTTATCCGAAACAAATAGAT
>MDTB01198134.1_pt1 | contig 10385 bp, 8 predicted proteins | sample 811161 | NCBI WGS metagenome assembly MDTB01 (sample SAMN05326650, study PRJNA326480) | marine metagenome | isolation source: seawater | place: Mediterranean Sea | collected 2009
AATATAATATGAATTTACAATTGCTATATCCCCTTGACCTGCAGCTATTGCCTTGACTTGATCACGATCATTTCCTTTTGGATCACGAGCAAAATTATTTACAACCTTAGAGGACCATTGGGTAACCATTTCTTCTCCTAAATTTGCATAAAGAGAGGACATTAAAGCCTGATTATATGCATTTGAAGATGATCTAACAAGTAATCTTCCTTTCCATTTTTCGTTGACTAAATCTTCGTATGTACTAAGTTCTGATTCTTTTACCCTCTCATTACTGTAAACAATCAAACGAGCCCTGTATGTAATAGGTACCCAATAACCATTTATATCTTTGAGATCATCGCTCACATTTGAGTCAATTGTTTCATTTTGAATTTTTTGAAATAGACCCATCTCTACCCCTTTTTGAAGTTTTCCCGCATCAACAGTAACAAATAGATCTGCAGGACTATTTTGCCCCTCATTTTTTAACCTTTCTAACAATTCATCATCACCGGCTTTAATTACATTTACTTTAATTCCAGTAATCTTTTCAAAGTTTTCATATTGTTTAATGTCAACTTGATAATGTCTTTTACTATATATATTTATTTCATTTGAATTATTTTCTTCACACGATGATAATAATACAAGAGAAAAAAATAATATTAAATAATTTTTCATTTTGATCTTATTTAGAGTTGTTCTAAATTGCAAGATAATTATATAATTAAAAAAAATGTAATAAAACCTGTAATTATTTAAGGTTTTAATGATTAAAATTAAATACTTTTTTAAATGAGAAAACTTTATTTTAATAATTTAATACTGGTCCTGTTATTAGTTTTAACATCATCCTTAAACGCTCAAAAAAAACAAGACATTCAAGCGATAAAAAATATGTGTGGGTGTTTTGAAATAGATTTTAAATTTTCTGAAACTTTTCAGTACAGTAATGACTCAAATTATTCAAAATCTAAAAATTATAATGCAAAAGCATTAGAGTTTGCTAGGATCATAAAAGATGAAAAAGACCACATCTCTATTCAACATTTACTTGTGATGGATGACTATGTTATTAAGCACTGGAGACAAGATTGGATATATCAAAATAAAGATCTTTTGAAATATGATGGAAATAATAAATGGAAATACACATCGAAAACAAAAAAAGATGTAAAAGGCCAATGGACACAAAAAGTATATCAACTAGATGATAGCCCAAGATATGAAGGATCAGCTACATGGGTTCACATAGACGGAAAAAGTTATTGGGAAAATTCTTCTTATGCTCCTCTTCCAAGAAGAGAATATACAAAGAGAGACGATTACAATATAATGATTAGAGGAAACCGTCATGAAATAACAAATGATGGGTGGATTCATGACCAGGATAATTTTAAAGTCGTAAAAGATTATAATTCCAATTCTGAAGAAATTATAGCCTCTGAAAAAGGGGTTAATAAGTACACAAGGGTTGATGAATCAAAATGCAATAATGCAATAAATTGGTGGGATGAAAATAATATTAAGTGGTCATTTGTAGTTGATAAATGGAACACTATTTATTCTAAAAAGGATGATATTTCACTAAGACGCTCTGTTGAAGATAAGCCGTTATTTTCTTTTCTTTTTGATGAAAACGTAGTTAAAAAAGATGAAATTGGTTTAATTATTGATAGGTTTGTAATTGATTAATTAATATCAATTCATGCAGTTTACTAAGCCATCATTTTTAGAAACAAAAATTGAAGACAAATTCTTTGTTTTAAAGTCAAAAAATGATAAGGACAAAAATAAGCTTTTAAAGAAAGAGATTGACCTAAATTATATTCAATTCCATTTTGTTATTGATGGAAATGCAACATTTTCCTTCAATAATGGAGCTTACAAAATGGATGTGTCTAACGGAAAATATATAGTACTCTACAATCCAAAGAAAAACCTTCCGGTTGATGCATTGATACATCCAAAATCCTATGTTTTATCAGTATTAATCTCAATAAAAAAATTTCACAAACTCTTCTCTGAGGATAGTAATAATATTCAATTTCTTAAGGATCAAAATGTCAATCAAAAATATTATCATGAAAACAAAATTTCTAATAAAATATTTCTGGTTTTAAATGAATTAAAAAGATTTGACTCAGGAAGTTCTACAAAAAACCTGTTTATAAAGGCGAAAATATATGAATTATTTAGTCATTTATACAACAGAAATTTAGACCAAAATGTAGAACAGTGTCCATTCTTGACTAATGAAGAAAACTTTAAAAAAATTCAAAAAGCCAAAAACTTGGTTATTTCTAATATGACCAATCCCCCATCCTTAATTGAACTTTCTGATGATATAGACCTAAGTTTAAAAAAACTAAAGGAAGGGTTCAAAAAGATATATGGTAAGCCGGTATACCAATACCTTCTTGAGCACAAAATGGAATTAGCAAAAACACTTCTTTCTGAAAATAGCTATAATGTAAATGAGGTTAGTATAAAACTGGGGTACAGTACAGCAAGCCACTTTATTACCGCGTTCAAAAATAAGTATGGATTAACCCCTAAAAATTTTAAAAAAAATTATTAAAAATATGCGCACGTGGCGGAATTGGTAGACGCGTTAGGTTGAGGGCCTAATAATCGTTAAGATTGTGGAAGTTCGAGTCTTCTCGTGCGCACTTAGAATATGAAAAAAAATATTGCAATTATTGGTTCAGGTTTCTCTTCACTGTCAGCTGCTTGTTATTTAGCTAAAAATGGCCACAATGTTACTGTATTTGAAAAAAATGAAGAACTTGGAGGTCGTGCTAGACAGTTCAAAGCCAAAGGATTCACCTTTGATATGGGTCCAAGTTGGTATTGGATGCCAGACGTTTTTGAAAAGTTCTTTAATGATTTTAATAAGTCGACCAAGGATTTTTATGAAATTGAAAAGCTTAATCCCGCTTACAGAGTTTATTTTGGATTAGACGACTACATTGACATTGAAGATAGCATAGAAAAAATATCGAAGAAATTTGAAAAAATAGAAACAGGAAGCGGAAAAAAATTAAAAAACTTCCTTAAGAGAGCCAAAGAGAATTATGGAATTGGGGTCACGGATATGTTATATAAAATGCCTGGCTTAAGTCCGTTGGAATTGGTTTCTTTCAAGACAATAAAGAAAATAAGATACTTCTTATCTACAATTAGAAAAGAAGTTCACAGAGATTTCAAAAATCCCAAACTAAGATCAGTCTTGGAATTTCCAGTATTATTTTTAGGTGCTAAGGCATCAAACACCCCTGCCTTTTATAATTTTATGAATTATGCTGATTTTGGACTTGGTACTTTCCAACCAAAAAATGGATTTTATGATTTAGTTAATGCAATGGTTCTTCTTGGAAAGTCACTTGGAGTCAATTACCAAATTAATCACAGTCTCCAAAAAATTGAAATGAACGGCAATAAGGCTAATAAACTAATTTTTAATAACAAAGAATATGATTGTGATATAGTAGTCTCAGGGGCTGACTATCACCATACAGAAACGTTACTTCCCAATAGATTTAGACAATATTCAGAAAAATATTGGGCAAAAAGGGTTTTTGCACCATCATCATTACTTTTCTATGTTGGTTTTAACAAAAAAATTGAAAATGTAAATCATCATAACTTATTTTTTGATACCGATTTTGATCAACATGCTGAAGAAATATATGATAATCCAAATTGGCCTTCTGATCCACTTTTTTACGCAAATTTCACATCCAAAACTAATCCCGAAACCGCACCATTAAATTGTGAAAATGGATTTTTTTTAATTCCAATAGCTACAAATCTAAAAGACACTAAAGAAATTAGAGATAGGTATTTCAATATGATTATTGAAAAACTGGAGAGTTTTACAAAACAAGATTTAAAAGATTCAATTATATATAATAGAAGTTTTTGTGTTAGTGATTTTAAGAAAGAATACAACTCTTATGGGGGTAATGCTTATGGTTTAGCCAATACACTATTTCAAACCGCTTTTCTAAGACCTAACATTAAGAGTAAGTTGGTACAGAATTTGTATTTTTGTGGTCAATTGACAGTTCCAGGTCCAGGTGTGCCACCTGCAATAGTTTCTGGTGAACTTGTCGCTAATTTGATAAACAAATAAATATGTTTTCTAATTTATTATTAAATTGTAAAAAATTTGTTTTATGAAAAATATTTTTGACGAAGTTTCTTACAGTTGTAGTGAAAAGGTTACAAAGACCTACAGCACGTCTTTTTCTCTCGCTTCAAGACTTCTTTCTGAAAATATTAGAAAAGATATTTACAACATTTATGGTTTTGTAAGATTTGCCGATGAAATTGTTGATTCATTCCATGATTACAATAAATCAGAATTATTTAATGATTTTGCAATTGATTTAGAAAAAGCAATAAGAAATAAGATTCATCTAAATCCAATTCTTAACTCATTTCAGCATACTTTTCACAAATACAAAATTGATAAAGATTTAGTAAATGCTTTCATGAAAAGCATGAGGATGGACTTAACAAAAAAGAAATACAATACAGTTGAGGAATATAAAGAATATATTTACGGATCTGCAGATGTTGTTGGACTTATGTGTTTAAAGGTTTTTGTTCAAGGAAATGATAAGCTCTACACAAAACTCAAGAAAAATGCAATGAAACTTGGATCAGCTTTTCAAAAAGTAAATTTTCTTCGTGATTTAAAAGCTGACAAAGAAGACCTAAACAGAACTTATTTTCCAAATACAAAATTTGAAAAGCTGAATGAATCAGAAAAAAATGAAATCATCAATGATATCGAAGATGATTTTAAAATTGGATTAGAGGGAATTAAAGAATTACCACTTGATGCAAAGTTTGGTGTTTTTATGGCGTATAGATACTACAATCAATTACTAAAAAAACTAAAAAAGACTCCTGCAACTGAAATTATAAATAGAAGAATAAGAGTACCTAACTTAAAGAAAATTGAACTATTAACCAGAAGTTACGTAAAATATCAATTAAATCTACTCTAAATGGAAATATTAAAAATAGCTGTTGTTTTTATATCAACATTCATCTTTATGGAATTCATGGCATGGTTCTCTCACAAATACATTATGCATGGCTTTTTATGGTCATTGCATAAAGATCATCATAATCAAAATTTAAAAACTTCTTGGTGGGAAAGAAACGATCTGTTTTTTGTTTTTTATGCAGTTGTTAGCATGCTATTCTTTTATTCTCAAGTCGAATTAAATTTTAAATTTGGCTTTGCAATTGGCTTTGGGATTATGGCTTATGGATTCACATATTTCATGGTTCACGATGTATTTATTCACCAACGTTTTAAATTTTTGAGAAAAACGAATAATTGGTATGCTAAAGGAGTTAGAAAGGCTCACAAAATGCATCATGCAAATCTAAAAAAAGGTGGAGGCGAAAGTTTCGGAATGCTCTTTCCACCTGTAAAGTATTTCAAAGAAAAATAGTATTAATAATATTTTGCCTGAATGAAAGCCAACTCAAAATTCGATTATATAATTGTTGGAGGAGGGCTCTCAGGTCTTCACTTATCTTATCGTTTTCTTAATGATAAGTATTTTAAGGATTATTCAATTTTGATTATTGACAAAGGAAATCCTAAAAAGCAGGATAATTATTTTTCATTTTGGGAATCAGGTGCTGGAAACTGGGATACAATATTAAAAAATAAATGGGATAAAGGAGATTTTTTCTCAAGCAAAGGTAAAGTTGAAATGGATTTTTCAGATTATAATTACAAAACTTTAAGCTCATATAAATTTAAAGAATATGTAAAAAAGAAAATAAAAAAGAATAAACAATTCAAATTTATTAATGACACAGTCTTAAAAATGAGAAAAGAAAAAAATAATGTTGTTGTAATAGGGAACAAAAGAAACTATTATGCTAAACACATTTTTGACTCAAGATTAAATAATAAAACAATAAAAAAAATAAAAAACTATACATTCTTAAATCAACATTTTATTGGATGGGTTGTGAAAACAAATAAAAAAAAATTCAATAAAAAATCATTTGTTTTTATGGACTATAGAATTAGAGATAAAAACAGCACAGCATTTACATATGTTCTTCCATTCAGAAAAGATCTAGCTCTAATAGAGCATACTTATTTTTCAAAAGATGAATGCGATAAAGAGCTCTATGAGGCTAATATTAAAAATTATTTAAAGAAATATTACAATACAACAGATTTTAAAATATTGGGATCTGAAGCTGGAGTGATTCCAATGACCACATATCCTTTTCACAAAGACTCAACTAAAAATATTACTAAAATTGGGACAGCAGGTGGATGGGTTAAACCATCAACAGGCTATTCATTTACGAATTGTGAAAAATTCTCTTTCAAAATATTAGAAAATATAAAAAGCGGTAAAGATTTTAGAATAGTTCCAAAAAAAAGGTATTTCTTTTTAGACAATATACTTCTGGGAGTACTTTCTAAATACAATTATCGAGGGGAAACTATTTTTTACAGAATGATAAAAAGAAATTCTACAAAAAAAATATTACGTTTCTTGAACGAAGAAAGCAATCTGTTGGATATTATTAAAATCATTATTTCAATGAGATCAATTTACTTTATAAAAGTTTTTATAAAAAGTTTATACAAAAGGACTTTATAGGTTTTCCTTTTTAATCAAATTTAGCGCAGAACCTTCATCATACCAATCGATTTGAGAATTATTATATGAATGGTTTAAATTTATCATATTTTTAGAACCATCTGAATGCTTTAACTCAATTATGATTTGTTTACCAGGTGAAAATTCGTCAAGGTTGATAAAGCTTATCAAGTCATTCTCCTCGATTATGTCATAGTCAGATTCGTTTTGAAAAGTCAAGGCCAGCATTCCTTGTTTCTTTAAATTAGTTTCATGAATTCTAGCAAAAGACTTTACGATAACCGCACAAACACCTAAATGTCTAGGTTCCATCGCAGCATGTTCTCTAGACGACCCTTCACCATAATTATGATCACCTACAACAATCGTTTTTATATTATTCTCTTTGTATTGCCTCTGGGTATCAGGTACACCATCATACTCTCCTGTTAATTGATTTTTTACAAAATTAGTTTTCATGTTAAAACTATTTACTGCACCAATTAAGCAATTATTAGAAATATTATCTAAATGGCCACGATATCTTAACCATGGGCCAGCCATTGATATATGATCTGTTGTACATTTACCATGAGCCTTAATTAGCAATCTGGCATCATTAATTTCTCTCCCGATTGGAGTAAATGGCTCTAGCAACTGTAGTCTATCAGATTTTGGATTAACTGAAACAATAGCATTAGATCCGTCTTTTTTAGGCTCAATATAACCTGAATCCACACAATCAAAACCTTCGGAGGGAAGCTCAACACCAACCGGAGGGTCAAGCATTACTTCCTGACCATTTTCATTTATTAGAGTATCTTTTATGGGGTCAAAATCTAATCTACCTGCTATTGCTATTGCAGCAACTATTTCAGGGGATCCTACAAAGGCATGAGTATTGGGATTTCCGTCAGCTCTTTTAGAAAAATTTCTATTAAAAGAATGAACAATTGTATTTTTTTCTTGACCTTTTAAATCACTTCTATCCCATTGACCTATACATGGTCCACAGGCATTAGTAAAAATAGTAGCATTAAGATCTTCAAATATTTTAAGAATTCCATCTCTTTCAGCGGTATATCTAACCTGTTCAGATCCTGGATTTATTCCGAAGTCAGATTTTGTAATTAGATTCTTATCAACGGCCTGTTTTGCTATTGAAGCTGCCCTTGTTAAATCCTCATATGATGAATTTGTACATGACCCGATAAGACCCCAATCTACTTTTAAGGGCCAATCATTTTCTTTTGCTTTATCCCCTATTTCCGAAACTGGTGTCGCCAAATCAGGGGTAAAAGGACCATTTAAGTGTGGTTTTAGTTCTGAAAGATTGATTTCAATCAATTGATCAAAATAGTTTTCAGGTGAAACATAAACCTCTGCATCAGCAGTTAAATAATCTTTGATTTTATTAGCTTCTAATGCAACATCCTCACGGCCTGTTGCTTTTAAATATCTTTCCATTGATTCATCATATCCAAAAGTCGATGTTGTTGCACCAACCTCAGCACCCATATTACATATGGTTCCTTTTCCTGTACAAGAAAGAGCTTTTGCGCCAGGACCAAAATATTCTATTACGGATCCCGTACCACCTTTTACAGTAAGGATTCCTGCAACTTTTAAAATCACATCTTTAGCAGATGTCCAGCCATTTAATTTACCTGTTAACTTAACTCCTATTATCTTTGGAAATTTGAGTTCCCAAGGCATCCCAGCCATAACATCTACTGCGTCTGCACCTCCTACTCCAATTGCTATCATTCCTAGTCCTCCTGCATTTACTGTGTGTGAATCTGTACCTATCATCATACCTCCAGGAAAAGCATAATTTTCTAATACTACTTGATGAATTATACCTGCTCCTGGTTTCCAAAAACCAATTCCATATTTATTTGATACATCTCTCAAAAAATCAAAAACTTCATTACTGACTTTATTAGCACGCATAAGGTCTTTTTTTGCACCCACTTTTGCCTGAATTAAATGGTCACAATGCACTGTAGTTGGTACAGCTACTTTGGTTTTTCCTGCTTGCATGAATTGTAATAATGCCATTTGAGCAGTTGCATCTTGACATGCAATTCTATCAGGCTTAAAATCTACGTAATCTTTACCTCTTATATAGTTTTTGTTAATATTACCCCAGAGGTGGGAATAAAGAATCTTTTCTGTTAAAGTAAATGGCTTATCAATAATCTTTTTAGCTTCATCAACATTATTTACAATGTCTGAATAAATTTTTTTAATCATGTTAAAATCAAAAGCCATTTTTAATTTAATTATTAATTGGGGTAAAAATAATCAATAGAATTAACTAAAAAAATTAATCCCTATAATAGTTAATTTTTTAACCAATTACTGAAGAATTCACAATTACGAAAATCGTTATTAATATTAATGTAGGTATCAAATATTTTATCATTTTGCCATTTTTCAATTTCTTTTAGCTGCTTATTTTGAAGTGCTAATTTTTGGATTTTTAGGTAATCTTTTGAAAAATCTGCTACATGTTCATCGTATCTATCAGAAACGGTTAAAATCTTGAATTTAATCGGGTTAAATCTATCCTCATCTTGAAAAACTGCACTAACCTCACCTTCTTTTAAATTTGCAATTTGGGAGTAGAGCTCAGGATCCATTTTGGTTAATTCAAATTTGTAATCTTGAGTTTCAGGGTTAATCAATAAACCCCCGTCATTCCTTGTTTCTATTTCATCACTAGCGTCAATAGCCGCATCTGCAAACGAAATTTCATCATTAACTATTCTTTCTCTGATTTTTACTAATCTTTTTCTTGTATCTTCAATTTCTTTATTGTTAATTTTTGGTCTCAATAGGATTGTTCTAATGTCATATTCTTGGCCTCTAATTTTTTCTAAGTAAATTATAAAAAACCCATACTCTGTTTCAAATGGATCAGAAATCTCACCTTCAGTTAAAGAAAAAGCAACTTCATTAAATTTTTTAATCATTGGAGAATTTTTTCTGTTGATTGAATATTTACCACCTCTGGTTCTGGAGCCTGGGTCCTCGCTATATAAAACAGCTTTCGAAATAAAACTAGCACCATTGTCAATCACATCAGCTTTGAATTCTTTTAATCTATTTATAACCTTTTGTTTTTCTTCCTGAGTTATTTTTGGATATAAAACAATCTGAGAAACTCTTAGTTCAGTACCAAAAACCGGTCTATCAGCCTCTGATATAGAGTTAAAAAACTGTCTCACCTCCTCTGGAGTTATCTCAATTTCTTCAATTATTGACTGTTGCATTTTTTTTGCTAATTCTGCATTCTTATTTAACTCAAACATTTCAGATCTCAATTCTTGCTCAGATTCCTTTTTGTAATATTCTAATAATTTATCCATTGACCCGATTTGCTCAGCAAATGCATTTACTTGTTGATCTACGTACGATTGAATCTCGACATTATTTACCTCAATGCTGTCCTGAATTGCATGATGCTGATATAACTTATCCTCAAGTAATTTTCCAAAAACCTGGCATTTAGAAATATCCTCCATTGAAACTCCTGAAACTTTTAGTTGAGTAAATTGTTTATCAATATCAGATTCTAAAACAACGAAATCTCCAATTACTGCTGCAACACCATCAATCTTCTCTCTTTCTTGAGAAAAGATAATTGATACATAAAAAAAAATTGATAGTATTAAAGTATTTTTCATTTTAATATATTTCTAATTTATTCTTTTCAAGAGCATCTTTCAAAATATCAGTTTTGATACTAAGCATTAACTC
>MDTB01155062.1_pt1 | contig 10384 bp, 5 predicted proteins | sample 811161 | NCBI WGS metagenome assembly MDTB01 (sample SAMN05326650, study PRJNA326480) | marine metagenome | isolation source: seawater | place: Mediterranean Sea | collected 2009
CCTGCCACACGCCTGAAGACAAAATAACCAAACCGGTTAGGGTGCAGATAATCAGGGTGTCGATAAACGGCTCCAAAATGGCCACCATGCCCTCGGCCACTGGCTCCTTGGTTTTTGCCGCAGCGTGGGCAATAGGCGCAGATCCTTGGCCCGCCTCGTTGGAGTAAAGACCTCGATTTACGCCACGGTTAAAGGCGTAGGCGAAAGATGCCCCTAAAAATCCGCCTGCTGCGGCCGAACCCGTAAATGCATACTCGAAGACCGAGACAAAGGAAGGCACCACCTGATCGAGGTTTGAGAAAATGACGGCAAAAGCGCCGAGGGCATAAAGCACACCCATGGTGGGTACAAGAGTGGCTGCTACGGTGGCGATACGGCGAACCCCGCCAACAATGACGAAGGCCATAAGTCCGGCAAACACTAAACCTGAGGCATAAGCAGGAATGCCAAAGGAGGTTTCGATCCCCGCCGCCATATTATTGGCTTGGGGCATGTTGCCGGAACCGAAGGAACTCACCACCGTCGCGATGGCGAAAAAGACCGCCAGCCACTTCAATCCAAGGCCGTATTCCATGTAATACATGGGGCCACCAGCCATGAAGCCCTGGGCGTCCTGTTTGCGGTACTTATGACTGATGGAGACTTCGACGAATTTTGTTGTCATGCCAAGGAATGCGGTAGCCCACATCCAAAACAAAGCCGCAGGACCGCCAAGGAAAATCGCAAAGGCCACGCCGCCAATGTTGCCGGTACCCACGGTGCCAGATAATGCCGTGGACAGGGCCTGAAAGTGGGAGGTATCACCGGGGGCCTTGTCATCCGTGTGTTTTCCCAACAATATCGACCATGCGTGACGGAAAAACCGCAGCTGAGGAAAACCAAGGTAAAGCGTAAATAACAGGCCAATACCCAAAAGCGCTATCGGAAAATAAGCCGCCCCCCCAAGCAAGCTATCCAAGAGGGAGAAAAAGTCTGTAATGGGGGCCATGGGGTCTCCTAAATAGGTATTACTTGGTCAATTCAAATGCTGGCAAGGAAGGCTGGCACCCTGCGTAACACAGGTCTACTGCTGCAAAAGTGCATCGTGCATCACCTTAAACAGCTTATTTTGCTCCATCACACCGCGCACAGCATCGGCGTTCACGCCAATGGCAAAGGCTGCAACATCCTCGCCCGCATGGGTTTCCGAGGGCAGCGGTACGGTGCTGAGCTGCTGATAATTCGGATTTTGCGGGTCAATATCGCTGAAATTTGGTGGCCGTTTTTTATAGCCCGGTCCATTGGCGTAGCTCAAGGTTGTATAGGGGTTGCCCTGCGCATCAAGAATAGGTTTGCCCGGTTCAGTCTCAACAAGCCCTAGAATCGGGTTACCCCGCCGTGGGTAACCACTAATGGTCATAGTATGGCTGTGATCGGCAGTTACCAAAATCAAAGTTTCCTGCAGGTCTACATTTTCTACCGCCCACTGCACCGCGTCAGAGAGCGCTACGGTATCCGCCAATGCTCGGTAGGCATTGGAAAAGTGATGCGCATGATCAATACGGCCAGCTTCCACCAGCAGGAAATAGCCCTCTTGTCGCCCAGCTAACTGTTTTACCGCCAAGGCAGTCATATCCTTAAGCGATGGCTCCTTACCCGGATCTTTCGCCCGATCTGCCTCGTACTGCATATGCGACGGCTCGAATAAGCCCATCAGTTGGCCTGTTTGAGCCTTGGGGGCTGCTAGCCACTTGGCAAAGGTATCGCCCTGCCACACGTATTGACGACGGTTATCGGCTGCCAGCCACTCATCAACTAGGTTACGCCCGTCATCGCGTAAACCGGAGCGACTTGGGTACTCAGGGTCTGGAGTTTGGGCCGGTAGAAATTCCCGCCGACCACCGCCCAAAATGACATCCAGGCCATCACCATGAGACATTTCCACCAACTGCCGAGCGATGTCGTAACAACCCAGCGCCTCAGCCTCGTTTGGGGTGCTGGCACTACTTTCCCAGTTGCGGTTTGGGGTATGGGCATAGAGTCCGGCAGGCGTAGCATGAGTAATGCGCGCAGTCGAAATCACGCCGGTTGCCATACCCGCCTGCTCCGCCATTTCGGCCAAGCTAGGCAGCGTGTTTTTCAGTGCGCTGGCGCAATCGTCGCGCTCGACACTGGCGTTGACGCCGAGCACACCAATGCGGGTTTTCTCACCGGTCACCAAGGCCGTCACCGTGCCAGCACTGTCCGGTACCTGTGCGTTGGTGTTGTAGGTTTTGATCAAGGCCAGATTGGGGAATTTATCGAAGGCCAAGCTGTATTCCTCACCGCTAGCCCCTTGGGCCTGTCCGGCAAAAATCCGCGCCGCCGTAACGGTACTGATGCCCATGCCGTCGCCAAGGAAAAAAATCACGTTCTTTGCTTGGGCGCTAACGCTTGCCAGCAAAGATGCCATCAGCAGCGAAGAGATAAAAATTCTGCGCAGCTTAATGGTTAGGCAGAAATGACTCGGTCCTTGGTATCGATGCATCAATAGTGCTCCGGGATTTGGGATGATTTCAGGCCTGTCGGCTGACACTGCGTAAGGTGACGAATTCTTCCGCCGCGGTCGGGTGAATGCCAACAGTTGCATCAAACTGGGCCTTGGTAGCCCCAGCGACCATAGCCACGGCCAGGCCTTGAACTATTTCACCCGAGTCCGGACCGACCATGTGTATGCCCAACACCCGGTCGGTACTGCGACAGACGATCATTTTCAGCAGAGTGCGCTCGTCGCGGCCAGAAATGGTGTGTTTCATTGGCTTGAACTGGGATTCGTAAATATCCATATCGCCAGCATGCTCAAGGGCGGCCTCTGCTTCGGTGAGGCCAACGGTGCCGATATTGGGCTGGCAAAATACGGCGGTGGCGATGTTTTGATAGTCCATCTGGCGCTTGGGTTGATCGGTAAACAGGTTACTCGACAGGCACATGGCTTCTTCGATGGCTACCGGCGTCAGTTGGATACGGTCCGTGACATCACCAATGGCGTAGATATTTTCCACATTGGTTTGATAGCTGTCGTTGATCAGTACTGCACCGTTAGCGCCCAAGGCGACACCTGCCTCTTCCAAACCGATACCCTGTGTCTTCGGACTACGCCCAGTAGCGCAGAGTACGGTATCAGCATTGAGGGTACCGCCACTGGTTAGGTCCAGCCGCAAAGTTCCGTCATCTTGTTTGTGGATATGAGTTGCTTCGGTTTCGAACAGTAGCTCGACGCCCTTCTTCTCGATTTCTTCCTTCACGAAGGCTCGAATGGAGTCGTCGAAGCCGCGCAGGAACAACTCACCCCGGTATAACAGGGTGGTCTTGGCCCCTAGACCGGCGAAGATGCCGGCAAATTCCACCGCAATATAGCCACCGCCAATTACCGTGACCTGCTTGGGAAAATCAGGCAAATAGAAGGCCTCGTTAGAGCTGATAGCATGTTCAATGCCCGGGATTTCTGGCATGACCGGCCAGCCGCCGGTGGCGATCAAAATATAGCGCGCGGTTACTGTCTGTTCGCCTACTTGAACCGTGTGAGCATCTAACAGGCGCGCATGAGCGTCGTACAAGGTGACCCCGGCATTATCTAGTAAATTTTGATAAATACCGTTTAAACGATTGATTTCGTTTGTTTTATTGTCTCTTAGAGTTGGCCAATCGAAGCGGCTAGGGGGCACATCCCAGCCGTAATTTTTGGCGTCCTGAAACTCCTCGTGGAAGTGTGAGCCATAGACGAAGAGCTTTTTCGGCACGCAGCCAACGTTGACACAGGTGCCGCCCAGAAACATGGATTCCGCCACAGCGACCTTGGCCCCATAACTGGCAGACATACGACTGGCGCGGACCCCTCCGGAACCGGCCCCCAAGACAAACAAATCGTAATCAAAGTCCATTTTTTATTCCTAAGGCTCGTCTTCATATGCCCATGGCACAACAACCGACCTGTGGTATTGCAGCTAAAGCCGCGAAAATAGCAGGCCTGTTAACCATTAATGGCATTAAGCGACCGAGTCTGAACAAGGGCCGCTGAAATAACCAGCTTATCTGGTCTACCTGCTGTAATAACAAACTCAGTTTAGCCAAGTTATTGGACAGCCTTGGCAAGGTTGCGGTATAAATTACTGTATAAATAAACAGTATTTACGGGCATGCTAACTATGCCCAGAAAGAGCAGCCCGTGAAAAGAAAAAAAACAACCCTAGCCGATATCCCCAAGCATCCTATGCTCTGGCGCGGCAAAGACCTCGTCACACAGGCCGGATTAAAGCACGCCAATGATACGGTTATAGCCAGTGGTTACGCTGAGCTCGACCAGCATCTAGCCGGAGGCGGCTGGCCACAACAGGGCTTAGTCGACTTGCTATTACCCCAAGCTGGTATCGGTGAATTGCGGCTAATACTGCCCATGCTGCAACAGCTGAGCGAAAGCGCCTATATCGTATGGATTAACCCACCCTTCATACCCTATGCCACCGCGCTACACGCCTGCGGTGTCAATACCGAGCATATTTTGGTGGTGCGCAGCCAATGCCACGAAGAAACCTTATGGAGTATGGAACGCTGCTGTTTATCCAGCGGTTGTGCCGCTGTACTTGCGTGGCCACAAGAGCGCCAACTCAACATCAAAGAAACACGCCGGGTACAGTTAGCCGCACGCAGCGGCCGCACTCTGGCCATATTCTTTCGCCCCAGCAGTGCTGTTGAACGCTCAAGCCTGGCGGAACTGCGGCTGGCCTTACAGCCTGCTAAAAAGGTGGACCAACTCACAGTCGATATAGTCAAACGCAAAGGCGGATGGCCGGTTCAGGGCATTACACTCAGCCTTACCCGCGCATCCCAAAGACCCTACGAGGTTATGCAAACACTGCATCAGCAACTGGCGATCTGGCAAAAAGACCAGCAACAACAACAGGTTAGGGCCAGCCTCACCGCTAACACCCAAGGCAGCGAAGATTTCACCTACCCAGCCAGCACCCCAGAGCAAAACGCTGCGACTCAGGAAGGCGTTGGGCAAAATATTTTGCACTAGCATGCCCGCAGAAAAACCACCGACAGCTCTGCCCCCGGCAAATGTAGCTCCTACAAATATGGCCCCGGCAGCCAAACCCGCCGCCAGCAGTCAAGGCCCACAATGGCTGGCACTGTATTTTCCAAATTTACCGCTAGACGTTTTTCAACAGCTTGGTTTGCCCAACGAGCAGGTACAGTTAGTCATTGAAGAGCGGCGCGTTAGTCATATGAACAAAGCCGCTAGCACTGCCGGTATTTTAACCGGCTGCAGCCTGGCAACCGCCCACAGTATTAGCGCCGAACTGGAGTATTTCGAGCGCAGTCCCGAACAAGAACAGCAGCGCTTAGCCGATTTGGCTCAAGCCCTATACCGGTACAGCAGCATGGTCAGCTTAGAGCCACCAGACTGCATCGTGTTGGAGATCGGGGCGAGCCGTCAGCTGTGGGGCAACGCAGCCACAATTACCCAACACGCGTTAAACCTGTGCGCGGATATGAACCATCTGGCCGTTGGCCGCCAAGCAGCGACACCACAGGCGGCTATCGCCTTGGCCAGAGCCCAAACCACCCGCCTCTACAGCGTACCCCTACATGTGTTGGAGCTACTCAACCAAGGCTTCAGCCAGCGCAATCTGGAGCGTTTAAGTAACATGGGCATCTATACCTTGGGCCAGTTGATACAACTCCCTCGGGCCGGATTGGGTAAGCGTTTCGGGCAATGCCTAACCCAGTATTTGGGACGCCTACAGGGTCAACTACCGGATCCCCGGCAGGGTATTCGTCCGGCAGCGCATTTTTTGCGCCAGCAACACTTGTTTAAGCCCATCAGCAATAAAGCCGTACTGTTGCGTGGCCCCATGCCCTATCTGGCCAAGCAGCTAGAGCACTGGCTTATTGCTCATCAACAAGGCTGTATCGGCCTCAACTGGACATTTGCACCGTTCAAAGGTCAGGCAGTAACGCTACCAATGCGTTTTGGCGGAGGGCGCTTTGGCAGGGGCAAACAACAGCATCAAGACATGCTAAAGCTCAGCGCCTTACAGCTGGAGATCACCGACCTGCCTAAGGAGGTGCTCACCATCGGGCTGGAAATGACCCTAGGCCAGCCTTGGCTAGGCCATAACCAAGACCTCTTTGGCAGCACTGCCAGCCATACTGTGGCCGCCAATGAACTGGTAGACGAGCTCAGCGCCAGACTGGGAGCGGATGCCTGTTACGGCATCCGCAGTAAGTCCCAGCACAGCCCCGAACAAGCCTGGCAAGGCGTTACAGGTTTATCCGCGTCTATATCCGCATCTATATCCGTGTCTAGGCTCAGTGCCCACACTGCCAGCAGCAGCGATCCTGCCGCTACCAGTTATCGCAGCGCCGGACTAATACAGGGCGAGCGCCCACTGTGGCTGTTTCAGCAGCCCCAACGTATAGCCAGCGCCGAGCTGATACTGCTGCAGGGCCCAGAACGCTTAATCGATCCAACAGCAGGCTTCGGCCATCGTAATAGCGCTCCCTGCCAGCGCGACTACTATATTGCCCGGCATGCCCAAGGGGCTTTGTGCTGGGTCTATACCGAGAGCCCAAGCCTAGCAACAGATACTGCCCCTTGCTGGTACCTGCACGGCTACTTTGCGTGAACCGCAAGAATGAATAGAAATAAGCAAGCTAGCGCCGTTTCCACCCACATACGTGATCAGGCTCCACTGTATCTAGGCCAACAAGGCAGTCACTTTGCTCACCAGCCCTATGCGGAGTTGCACTGCGTGAGCAATTACAGTTTTCTGCGTGGTGCCTCGCACCCGGAAGAACTGGTGCAGCAAGCCTATGAACTGGGTTATGCAGCCGTCGCCATTACCGATGAATGCAGCTACTCGGGCTTGGTCAAAGCCCATAAAACCGCCAAGGCCTGCGGCATCAAACTGATCTGTGGTGCCGAATTTGTGCTCGGCCAAAAACCAGCTCTAGCCCCAAAAAACACGGCACAGACAAATGCGCAACAGACGGTTCCAGAACAGCCGAATACGATAAAGGACAACCCGAGTAGCCGCCTCATTCTGCTCGCGCCCAACCGAAAATCTTATGGTCAAATATCTGGCCTTATCAGTAAGTTAAGAAAACGATCTGAGAAAGGCTTATATTATTTAGAGATGACCGATCTACAGGTTGGTCTAAGCGACTGCATGGCTATTTGGGTCTGTGAAGGCCAAGGCGTGGAACAGTTGAAGGCTGTGGGTAGCGATCTACGCGATTTACTGCCACGCCTGTGGATCGGCCTTGGCCTGTTTCATGACGGTCAGGATATGAGCAAAACCGCCAACGCCCTAACTCTGGCCACGACGTTAAAATTGCCCATCGTTGCCGTCAACGATGTCCATACCCACTGCCCAGAACGCCAAGGGTTGCAAGACATCGTCACCGCTATCCGACTGAAAACCGATGTACAAAATCTTGGCTATCGCGGCTTTTGCAACGCCGAGCACACCCTACGCCCTATATCGGCCCTACAGCAGCTGTATCCGCAGGAAATGCTTGCGCAAACCATGGCCATTGCCGACGCCTGTCAGTTCGATATGGACGAGCTGCGCTACGAGTACCCGGAAGATCTGGTGCCCCCACACCTCACTCCTGACGCCTACCTGCGCCAACTGACCTATGACGGAGCAAGCCAGCGCTGGCCCGAGGGCATACCCGACGACACCATTGGGTTGATCGAAAAGGAACTCGGTCTAATCGCCCAGCTACGCTATGAGCACTACTTTCTGACCGTACAGGATATTGTGCAGTTCGCCCGCAGCCAGCACATCTTATGCCAGGGCCGAGGCTCAGCGGCCAATTCTGCCGTGTGTTACTGCCTCTTTATCACCGAAGTTGACCCCGCACGTATGCATCTGCTGTTTGAACGCTTTGTTTCCATGGAGCGACAGGAACCCCCAGATATTGATGTGGACTTCGAACACGAGCGCCGAGAAGAGGTAATCCAGTACATATACAAGCGGTATGGCCGCGACCGAGCCGCTCTGGCCGCTACCTTGATCACCTATCGCCCACGCAGTGCCATTCGCGACGTGGGCAAGGCTGTAGGTCTAGATCAAGGCGTACTTGACCTGCTCTCCAAGTCACTGGCTTGGTGGGACAAAAAAGAAGACTTAGATGAGCGTCTGCGCGGCATCGGTCTAGACCCACAAAGCCAGCAAATTCAGCAGTTCCTACATTTTTTTAATGCCATCTTGGGGTTCCCTCGACACCTGTCACAGCATGTGGGCGGTTTTGTTATCTCCGCTGGCCCGCTGGCCCAACTGGTGCCCATTGAAAATGCCAGCATGCCAGAGCGCACGGTGATTCAATGGGACAAAGAAGATCTGGAAACCTTAGGCCTGTTAAAAATCGACGTGCTGGCCCTCGGCATGCTTACCGCCATTCGCAAGGCTTTGCAGTTGGTTAGCTTCAACAAGCCATATACCGACCAACAGCCATTGAGCATTCAGCAAATTCCTGCCGAAGACTCTGCAACCTACGAAATGCTGCAGCGGGGTGACAGCGTTGGCGTTTTTCAGGTGGAGTCTCGGGCACAAATGGCCATGTTGCCGCGCCTCAAACCGCATAACTTTTATGACTTGGTCATTGAGGTCGCCATCGTGCGCCCGGGGCCCATTCAAGGCGATATGGTGCACCCCTATCTGCGCCGCCGGCAGGGCTTGGAGCCTGTGAGCTATGCTAGCCCAGAGGTTCGTCGGGTGCTGGAACGCACCCTAGGCATACCCATTTTTCAGGAACAGGTTATTGAACTGGCCATGGTGGCAGCGGGCTTCAGTGCTGGCGAGGCCGATCAACTCAGACGCGCCATGGCGGCTTGGAAGAAACGTGGCGGGCTAGACCACTTCGAAGCCAAGCTAGTCAACGGCATGCTCGCTCGCGGTCACGACGAAGAGTTTGCCCAGCGCATCTTCAATCAAATGAAAGGCTTTGGCGAATACGGCTTCCCCGAATCTCATGCCGCGAGTTTTGCGTTATTGGTTTACATTTCGGCTTGGCTGAAATGTCACCAGCCAGCAGCCTTTTATTGCGGTTTGCTCAACTCATTACCCATGGGCTTTTATTCACCTTCGCAACTGGTACAGGATGCCCAGCGCCACGGCATTGAGGTGCGCCCCCTAGATGTTGGCATCAGCCAATGGGACCATACGCTAGAGGTGCCAACAGTGCCTGCTGCCGAGCCAGCCCTGCGCCTAGGTTTGCGCATGATCAAGGGCCTAAAGCTGGAAGCCGCCGAGCGCATCATGCAGGCCCAGCAACGCCTGCGCAGTGAACAGCAACGCGGCTTTCACAGCCCTCAAGAACTGGCGCGCAGCGCGCACTTGAACGACCAGCAACTGGGCTTTTTGGCCCGCTCCGGGGCCTTGCAGCAGTTGGCCGGTCATCGCCATCAGGCCCATTGGGATGTAACCGGTATTACCGCCCCCCTAGCCTTGGAGCAGACATCTAATGCCAGTGAGACTTACCCAACCAGCACCTTGGCTGACAAACCGTCTAATGTAGAGCACACCACCCTGCATGCACCGTCAGTAACCGAGGACATGTTTAACGATTATCGCTATACCGGGCTGACCCTTGGCCCTCACCCAATGACCTTGCTGCGCGAGCACCCGGAACTCAAAGGCTATCGGCGTGCTACAGATTTAGCCCAGTGCCGCAGCGGACAGATGATTCGCATTGCCGGAGTGGTCACCGGACGGCAACGACCCGGTACCGCCAGCGGCGTGGTTTTCCTAACGCTGGAAGATGAAACCGGTAACACCAATGTGGTGATTTGGGCCACGGTAATGGAGCGCTTTCGCGCCATACTGCTACAGGGCCAACTGCTGAAATTCAAAGGCGTGGTTGAACGCGAAGGCCGAGTCATTCATCTGGTAGCCGGGCATGTGGAAAATGCCGCGCATCTGCTTGAAGACTCGGTATCTGCGGCACAAACATTTAAATCTCGAGACTTTCATTAAAGAAGCCGTTTACAGCTTGTCGCATTGTTTACTTTTAATGGACAAATACTCGGGCTCGATTAATAATTTTCAGCAGGACTTGCCTGCGATCAGGCCTCTACCTTATTCCCCACCAGCGCCCTGCTCTGCGGCCACGTCTTGCTCGGCGGCAAGCCGAGGGCGCGGAGTTTTGCCGTCATAGCGCAAGGTGGTAAAGCCGAAGAACATTTCATGCATGGTCTGCAGGCCAAAGAATACCGGTCTGGTCGGATCTGGATTGCCCGGATTACGGTCTGAATTGTCCATGGCTCCTTCAGCAATCAGCTTTGAGCCCCCTGGCAGGAACAGCGGCTCCTGCAGGCGGTAGCTAAACTGCCAGTTAAAATCGTACTTTGGGACCG
>MDTB01195815.1_pt1 | contig 10383 bp, 9 predicted proteins | sample 811161 | NCBI WGS metagenome assembly MDTB01 (sample SAMN05326650, study PRJNA326480) | marine metagenome | isolation source: seawater | place: Mediterranean Sea | collected 2009
ATTTTAATTTTTGGCTTTATTTTAATCAAGGTTCAGATAATTGTTCAAACCATACAATTTTATTATTTAAATATTTAATATATGACCAAGTTTAGATTTTTTAGTATGCAAGTAATTTTTATTTCTAGGATTGGATTCAATTTCAAGTGGGACTCTTTCAACAACTTCCAGTCCATGTCCCTGAAGTCCGACAATTTTACGTGGATTATTAGTCATTAGTCTCATCCTGCGGACTCCAAGCATGTAAAGCATTTGAGCCCCCATTCCATAATCACGCAAATCATCTTTAAATCCTAGTTTGTGATTTGCTTCAACAGTATCTGCTCCATCTTCTTGAAGCCTGTATGCATGGAGCTTGTTCATCAGTCCTATACCTCTACCTTCCTGTGGCAAGTAAAGGATTACTCCTTTTCCTTCACTTTCTACTAATTCCATTGCCTTATGGAGCTGCGGTCCACAGTCACATCGAGATGAACCGAAGACGTCTCCGGTCAAACATTCTGAATGAACACGAACAAGTACAGGCTCATCTTCATCCCAATCTCCTTTAACAAGAGCCACATAATCACTTTCATCTAGCAGACTTTGAAATCCTATCACTTTAAAATCTCCATAAATTGAGGGCATTGATGCTTCTGCTTCTTTGACTACCAGTGTTTCATTACGTTTCCTGTATTGAATTAAGTCTTTTATAGTTATAATCTTAATCCCATGATGCTTAGCAAACTTCATTAAATCAGGCACACGTGCCATTGTTCCATCTTCATTCATAATCTCACATATAACGCCTGCTGGATGCATATTTGCCATTTTTGCAAGATCAACGGCAGCCTCTGTATGTCCTGCCCTTCTTAAAACTCCCCCTTCCAGAGCACTTAAAGGAAAAACATGTCCGGGGCTGCGTATGTCTTTGGCACTCGAATCGGGGTTTATAGCAGCTTTTATTGTCCTTGCGCGATCTGCAGCAGAAATGCCAGTTGTTACGCCGGTAGAAGCTTCAATACTGATAGTAAAGTTTGTTCCCATAGTAGCATTATTGTTACTAACCATTAATGGAATGTTCAGACGTTTTACAATTTCTAAATCTAGTGGAAGACAGATCAAGCCCCTACCATGTTTTGCCATGAAGTTGATTTTGTCAGCTGTAATTGTCTCAGCAGCACAAACAAGATCCCCTTCATTTTCTCTGTCTTCATCATCAACAACCACTAACATTTCGCCATTTCCAAAATCCCTAATAGCGCCCTCAATAGTATTAAAAAAGTTGTTTTTATCTGGCATTTATTTATTATTAATATTTCAAAAAATTTTTATTTTATTATGTAAAAACAATAGCATATAACAGTAACAGATCAAGTTATTTTATTTTACTATCTATTAACCAGTCTTCTCCTACTTTGGTAATTGAACTAATCTCAATTTGCATTGCCTGATCAAGTTGGTCAACCCCTAAATCGCCACACCATGACAATGCATGCTGTCCACCTATTATTTTGGGACCAATAAATAGCACTAGTCTGTCAACAGATCCGCTTTTGAGAAAGCTTGCATAAATAAAGCTACCTCCCTCTACTAGCACGCTCTTCAGACCAAGTTTATTCAATTCAGAAAGTATCCAGACTATCTCAGGAGTTTCCGTTGGAGAGGATAATATTTTTATATCCTGCAAGTTGGGCCATTTTCTGGATAAAGCCTTATTCCCAGTAACAATTATTACAGGAGTTCCATCTCTTTTAAATATCCTGCTATTCGCCGGAATTCTGGCCATTGAGTCTAAAACAATTCTGACAGGTGACTTACCATTTGTTATCCCGCGTACCGTCAATTCAGGATCATCTGCAATGATTGTATTTATGCCTACTAGTACGGCGTCGTTTTGGTTTCTCAATTCATGAACTTTGTGTCTTGCTGCTTTTCCTGTAATCCATTTTGAGTGACCTGAGGCTGTCGCAATTTTACCATCAAGAGTAAGTGCGGCTTTTAGAGTGACTTTAATGTCTAATTCTTTACTCATAAGTTAAAAAAAATAAAGCCAAACTGGTTTAATGTTTATCTATTCATTTTATGACTGAATTTTATCTCCATTATCTTAAAACAACAAGAAATATGACCATAATTTAAATTTATTATGTTTTAAAATGTACTCTAATCATTCATTTTAGTGAATATTTCTGTTTAACTGAATTAAAAACTGATAAATATTTAGATGAATCATCCAGATTGTTATAGAAGAAATCTCATAATATTTGTTACAATAAATAACAATTTGATAGGTTTACTAAGTTTTCTAAACACTTTATGATAATTAACATATTTTCAAGAAAGAATTGATTTTGCAATTGATTCTTAATCAAGATTTTAAAATAAATAAACAAAGATGAGTTCAAATGCAAGCAATAGGACTTGGTATAGATACCACTTTTGATGATACTTCAGTTTCTGTATTGCGAGGGAAAAGAAAAATTTTGGCAAACCTGACACTTTCCCAATATAAGGAGCATGAAGAATTTGGAGGTGTTGTCCCTGAGAGGGCTTCCCGAAAACATCTGGAAGTTATTCATTTACTGATCGGTGAAGCTCTGAAAAAAGCAGAAATTGATTTTTCAGGAATTGATTACGTTGCAGTCTCAAATCACCCTGGACTGATGGGATCCTTGCTTGTAGGCCTCACAGTAGCAAAAAGCCTTGCATATTCATTGGGATGTCCAATAATCGGTATCAATCACGTCGAAGCTCATCCTTATGCCAATGTGTTAGAACACGGTGAAATGCAGTTTCCCATACTTCACCTCGTTGTTGCAGGCGGACATACTTTACTTATGAATTCCCGAGATCATTTTGATTATGAAATTATTGGCAGTACTATTGATGATGCTGCAGGCGAATGTGTTGACAAAGTTGCAAAATTATATGGCTTCCCTATGCCTGGTGGTCCTATAGTGGACAAGGCTGCCATTGAGTACTCAGGAAATGATTATGATTTTCCCCGCCCTTTGCTTAATAAAAATACTCATAATTTCTCATTCAGTGGACTAAAAACGGCAATGCTGAGATTTAAAGAAAACTCGATTCAATTAACTTCTTCTGGTTCAAAAAAAACAGATAATCTCAACGAAATAGGACCTATTCTCGCCTCTTTTTTTAAAAGTGTCACAGAAGTATTAATACAAAAAACTTTTAAGGCAGCAGAAGAACACTGTCTTAGCAACATATCTGTTTCAGGAGGGCTGGCGGCCAGCAGTAAGTTACGTAAAGTTTTTGAAGAGGAATCAACTCGAAGGGGGGTAAAACTTTACTATCCAAAGCCCAGTCTTTGTACTGACAATGCTGCAATGGTAGCCTGTTTAGCTGCCCATCGCTTCGAAGCGGGAATTTTTGATGATCTTTCTCTAGATGCATTCCCGAACCTTCAATGACCGAAATCTTTAAAAATTTAAAATTAAATTTCAATTCTTCATTGGAACATAAATGCTAAAGCGCAATAACACAACGGCTTTCAGGAGTGCTTTCTAAAAATCAACGTACTGGCCCATGAAAGTCCCACTCCAAATCCTGAGAGAACAGCAACTTTTATTTCCTTCCTATCAAATTCTCTTGAAAGAACCATTGGAACAGATGAAGAAACTGTATTCCCATATTCAGCTGAGTGAAATGGGCAAAGCTTCCGAGAGACCCCAAGCGAATCTGCAATTGAATTTACTATGTGCAGACTCCCTTGATGAAGAATAAAACAGTCGACACTTTCTAGTGTGACTCTGTTTTTTTTAAGCATATCTCTTATACTGTCTGGAACAACTCTTACTGTGAAAGTGAAAACTGCTCTGCCGTTCATATGGAGTTGACCGTCTTCTTTCACAATAATTCCCTCTTTTTTGCATCCGTCTGATCCAAAAACAAATTTTCCACATTCAAAAACTGGTTTTTCATCCAGCAGAGTAACAGTCGCACCATCACCGAATAACGTCGCAGTTTTTTTATCTTCTTGGTTAATAACTTTGGAATAGGGGTCCGCTGTGAAAAGCAGGCCGCACTTAAAATCATTTTCTTCCATGAAAGATTTAATAATAGAAAGTCCATACACATATCCAGAACATCCCAAAGAAATATCGAATGCAGCACAACTTAGTGGAAGTGAAAGTTTTTCATGCAAAATAGCTGATGTATGAGGAAGTCCTTTACCATCTGGATTTTGTGTGCAGACAACAACGCAATCAATATCATCAGATTTAATAAAGTGATTTTGCTGAAGATTCTCCCAGGCTTTAACACAAAGGTCAGAAGTCTCATGCTCAGAAGATTTGATGGCGACTTCTTTAAAACCAATTTTATGCTCCACAAATGATTCTGTCATTACAAACTTATTCATTCGGTCGAAATTTGAAGTTCTAGCTTCAGGTAAATATGTTCCAATTGCTTTGATGCCAATCATTTAATTTTACTTTTCCTTAGAAAATGGCTGACCGATTGCTTTCGGAGCAACAGCTCTGCCTACGAAACCTGCTAAAATTACAACCGTTAGAATGTATGGAGACATTTCCAAAAAGCTTTCTATAAGATTAAGAGGGACCAAACCTTTCAGAATTTCAGATATTTCTGGTTTATCTTTGATAGCAAACAAAATAGAGAAAAGTAGACATGCAAACATTGCAGAATACGGTTTCCACTTGCCGACAATCATCGCTGCTAGAGCTAAGTAACCTTTTCCTGCAGACATGTCTTTGACAAAAAAACCTAAATGTGCAGTAGAAAGATATGCTCCTGACATTCCCCCTAGAATCCCATTTAAGAGTAAAGCCTGGTAGCGTATTTTGTTAACTGAGACTCCAGTAGTATCTACTGCAAGAGGATTTTCTCCAGTTGCTCGCAATTTCAATCCAAAACTGCTTTTAAAAACTACCCAGGCAGTTAATGGTACAGCCAAAAAAGCAATGTAAACTAAAATATTGTGACCACTAATTAATTCGTAATATATTTCCCCTATCACTGGAACATCTTGTAAATCTTTTGCAAAAGGTAATTCTATGGAAAGAAAACGGGCTTCTTTAGGAAGTTGAGGCGTTTTACCTCCCATGCCAAACCATGCGTTCGCTAGCACCACTGTGAGTCCCATTGCAAATATATTTATAGCTACACATGAAACAACCTGATTACCTCGCTTGGTTACGCTGGCAAAACCATGAATCATTGAAAAAATGATTCCTATAAAAATTGAACCAATTAGCCCTAACCATGCAGATTGAGTCCAGTGTGCTACTGAAGCGGCTACAAAGGCTCCACCGAGCATTTTCCCCTCGAGTCCAAAGTCTATCACCCCCGAACGCTCAGCAAAAATGCCTCCCATAGCTGCTAATAAAAAAGGCACAGAAATACGGAGTGTGCCATCCAATATCAGTAATATATCATTCCACATGCGTTTTTTCGAGGTGAGACAGCATATTCAAAAACTAGTTAATAAAAAAATAAATATTAATTTGAAACCTGCTTAAGAGTTGTATAAAGCAAATTGTTTTACAAAGCTTTCAATTTGAGGACGAAAAAGATTTTCAAGCGCTCCTGCAAAGAGTATCACTAGTCCCTGAATTAATACTACCATGTGGCGGTCAATGGTTTGAATCTCAAATGAAAGCTCTGCGCCTCCCTGATAGAGTATTCCAAAGAGTAAGGCTGCCAAAAGTATTCCTAGTGGATGATTTCGTCCAATCAGAGAAACAGCGATACCTGTGAATCCTATTCCAGCTTGGAAGTTAAGCATAATGCGATGGCTAGACCCCATTATTTCGTTAATTCCCACAAAACCTGATAATCCACCACAAATTATCATTGCTATAATGATATTTTTTGATACATTTATTCCTGCATAAACTGCTGCAAACTCATTCGTACCTACTGTCCTTAACTCGTATCCCCAACGAGTGAACCAGACAAAGCGCCACACTATAAATAGGCAGAAAAGAGCGAAAAAAAATGTACCATTCAAAGGAGTCTTTGTTATTTCAAATCCGAACCAGCCAAATATTTCGTGCATTTGAGGGATCCAAACATTTTCAGCAAAATCTCGTGATTCAGGTGACATTTCCTGTGGTGGCCTAAGAACATGCGATAATAGATAAACCATTATGACTGATGCGATGAAGTTGAACATAATTGTAGTTACAACTTCATGGCTACCATGTTTGGCTTTAAGATATCCAGGTATTGCCCCCCAAATTCCTCCAAAGATGATCGATACAATTATTGCCAAAGGAAAAACAATCCAAATCGACCAGTTCTCAAGCCAAAGACAAAGTAAACCTACCGCAAGTCCACCGATATATGCCTGTCCTTCAGCTCCGATGTTGAACAATCCACAATGAAAACCTATCGCAAAACCCAAACCCGTAAATATAAAGTTTGTTGTGTAATAAAGCGTATAGCCTAGTCCTTCATCGTAACCGAATGCGCCATAGAGCATAGTTTCCAGTGCAAACCAAGGGTCTTCTCCAAGTGCCCAGATCACGATACCAGAAATAAGAAAAGCAATTAATAGATTTGTCACCGTAACGAGAGTGACTACAAGATCATTAATTTTTCTTTCGCTCAATCTGTCTCCTTGCTTATCCCTGCCATCAGCAGACCAATTTCACGTTCGTTAGCATCTTTTGCTGACACTTCACCCATTATTTGACCTTCGAACATTACTAAAATTCTGTCACTCAATGAGAGTATTTCATCAAGTTCCACTGATACTAGAAGCACAGCCTTATTTGCATCTCGCATGGCAATTATTTGGCGGTGTATAAATTCAATCGCCCCAATGTCGACCCCCCGGGTAGGCTGCCCAACAAGCAACAAGTCCGTATTTCTTTCAATTTCCCTTGCAACTACCATTTTTTGCTGGTTCCCTCCGGAAAAGAGAGAGACTCTCAAGAATGGATTTACTGGACGCACATCGAAATGTTTCATCTGTTTAAGGCAGGATTTAGATATAGCATCGTTGTCCATTTCGATGAGGCCGTTGTATGCCTGATCTGTGTGATAACCTAAAATCATATTTTCACTTGCTGCAAATGATGTTATTAGTCCCATTCGTTGCCGGTCCTCTGGCACATGAGCTATACCAAGTCGACGCATAGAAGCTGCGTCTATTTTTGATTCAGAAGTTATTTTGTGATCATTTATTCTTATTGATCCATTTTGAAGGTGTTTTATTCCTGCAATTATATCAAGAAGTTCTGATTGACCATTTCCTGATACACCTGCAACGCCTACAATTTCTCCAGAATGAACTTCAAAGTTAATATCTTTTAACCTACTAATTCCTAAATTATCTTTATAATTCAGATTATCAACTGAAAGAACTTTCCTTCCTGGATTTGCAGGTACTTTTTCTACACGAAGTAGTACTTTTCGTCCCACCATCAATTCAGCCAATTCTTCTCTGTTTGTTTCAGAAGTCTTGCGATGGGCAACCATCTCACCTTGCCGCATAACTGAAACATAATCAGTGATGGCCATTATTTCACGAAGCTTATGAGTTATCAGAATTACTGTTTTCCCCTGTCCTCTTAGTTCATCTAGAATACGAAATAAATGATCTGCTTCTTGTGGCGTAAGCACACCAGTTGGCTCATCAAGAATAAGTATTTCTGCTCCACGATAAAGCGCCTTAAGAATTTCAACTCTCTGCTGCAGGCCTACTGGTAACGTGTTTATAGTAGAATTGATATTCACTTCAAGATGATATTCTTTTTCAAGTCTTTTCAGCTCTAACTCAGAAGCATGTAGGGATTCTTTAAGAGAAAAACCGGACTCTGCGCCCAGTACTATGTTTTCCAACACCGTGAATGTATCAACTAACATGAAATGTTGGTGTACCATTCCGATTCCTGCTTCAATTGCGTCATGTGCGCTTCGTATGGCTGTTTGCTTTTCCAGCACGCTTATAGATCCTGAATCTGACTGGTAAAATCCATAAAGAATACTCATTAAGGTTGATTTTCCAGCACCGTTTTCTCCAACAATTCCATGAATAGTACCTGACTTTACTGTAAGAGAAACGTTCTTGTTTGCACAAACATTCCCAAAATTTTTATTTATATCAGTAATTTGTATTGCCAGAATTGGCATAATTTCAAGAATTGAACGATGATTTTGCTTGAAGCTAATCTGGATTTTATTTCAGACTTAGTCTTTTATTTACAAGAGTGAAAGACGATTCAAAATTAATTGAAAAAAACTGTCAGAGTTGATTTGATTTTTATAATTAACGTTTGGCTGGCGACCAGTAACATTCCACCAGTCTACAACCGTCATTCCCATTGTCAGTTCGGAATGAATTTCTATTTCTACATTTACATCTCTTCCCACAAAAAGTTCGGGTTTAAGTAGGTAGGCAATTACCGTTGGATCATGAAGAGGACCCCCGTTTGAACCATATTTTTCAAGATCAAAGCGCTCATAAAAACTCATCATTCCATATGCTGCATCTCCTACATCAGATCCCAACTCCCTTAGCCCTTCTAACCATTCTCGCTGCATAAGTGCTTTGTGAGTAACGTCGAGTGGCATCATTACTATTGGCCTGCCACATCGAAGAACTGCGTTTGCTGCATGTGGGTCAACATATATATTAAACTCAGCAGTTGGCGTTATGTTTCCTCCTTCAAAATATCCTCCTCCCATCATTACAATTCTCTTAATTTTTGGAAGAATCTCTGGAGCCTTTATCATGGCCATCGCCACATTAGTAAGAGGCGCAAAGCAGCAAATTGTTATGGAGTTGTCTTCAGATGAAAGCAAAGTTTCAATTATCCAGTCTACTCCATGCTGTTTTTGAAGGGATATTTTTGGATCCGGTAGATTTGCTCCATCCAAACCTGTTTTACCGTGAACATGTTCAGCAGTAACAAGTGGGCGCACTAGTGGTTTTGAGCATCCTGCGAAAACTTTTGTATCAGGTTTTTTGGCAAGCTCACAAAGTATTAACGCATTTCGTGATGTTAATTCTAATGGAACATTACCAGCTACTGTTACTATGCCCAGCAGATCTAGTTCCTTGGGAGATGCGAGTGCCATCAATATACCAATAGCATCATCCTGCCCAGGGTCCGTGTCTATTATTATTTTTTGAGAGGGCATGAAATCTGGTGGTTGGGTTTGGGGACCAAAGGTAGAGGTTGGCCGGTAATGGATGATTTTTTTTCATCCATTACCAGAACTTATATAATTAAAAACATTATATCACTATTGTACAGGACATTTATTGTTACTCATATAGTCATGAACTTGAATATTACCTGCAATTATATCCTTTCGGATTTGAGTAACTTTATTCTTCATTTCACTTGAGATCAATCTGGAATTGTGTTCATCAAGCGACCAGCCAACTCCCTCTTCTGCAAGTCCAAGAATTTTGAATCCAGGCTTCCATGAGCCATCATATCCTGTTTTAAAAACTTCATAGGCAGCAACATCCACACGTTTGAGCATGGAAGTCAAAACAGAACCAGGCTGCAGATGATTTTGGTTACTATCTACTCCAATTGATAGTTTTTTATTGTCAGCAGCTGCTTGTAAAACCCCGAGTCCTGTCCCACCAGCTGCGGCATAGACGATATCCGCACCACTGTCATACATTGCCTTTGCAAGCTGTGCTCCTCGAGCAGGATCGTTCCATGCTGCTGGAGTTGTGCCTGTCATTTTTTGATATACAACTGCACTAGGATTGATGTGCTTGACCCCCTGTACATACCCACAGGCAAATTTATGGATCAGAGGAATATCCATTCCACCTACGAATCCCACAGCTGAAGATTCACTTTTCATAGCTGCTAGAACACCTACGAGGAAAGAACCCTCGTGTTCTTTGAAAATAATGGACTGTACGTTTGGCAAATCAACAACCATATCAATTATACTGAATCTGGTTTTTGGAAACTCTTTTGCCACTTTAGTTAATGCAGCGGCTTGTCCAAAACCAACTGCTATGACAGGATCTGAACCCCTTCGGGCAAGCTTGCGCAGGAACTGCTCTCGTTGGGCTTCCTGAGTAACTTCAAATTCGCGGTATTTGATACCAGTTTCTTTGCGGAATTTTTCGAGTCCATTCCAGATTCCTTCGTTGAACGACTTGTCAAATTTTCCTCCCATGTCGAAAACCACGGCTGGCTTGTAAGCCAATACCTGAGATACACTCCATAAAAACAATCCAGCAACCAGAAATGCGGAAAGCATTCTATTCATAACATTCTCCTAAATAAACCGAAAAAATATCCGGAATCAATTTTTGAAAAAACCTCCCACACTTTACTGGGAGGAAATGGGACTTCCCCATAAACGCCAATACACCTCAGCATTAACGAACACTATGTATATTGCATATCTTCTGAAGATACAATAAAAAAA
>MDTB01235463.1_pt1 | contig 10382 bp, 10 predicted proteins | sample 811161 | NCBI WGS metagenome assembly MDTB01 (sample SAMN05326650, study PRJNA326480) | marine metagenome | isolation source: seawater | place: Mediterranean Sea | collected 2009
GTCAGATGAAGAAGTTTCCAAAAGCTGCCAAGAACCCAAACAGTCGTTTGCGACAGGCGCGCAAGCGGTGGAAGTGCTGATGGCACAATCCGTAAAGAAGCGCGGCGCCGGTGGGCGGCCAACGAAATACAAGACCGAGTTTTGCGACAGGGCTTTCGACTTCGCACTTGTTGGCATGACGGATGACGAGATTGCAGGCGCTCTCAAGATAGATCGAGCGACCTTGTATCGTTGGAAGAACGCGCAGCCGGAGTTATGCGACGCCATAAAGCGAGGACGCGATCGCTACGACAACGAGGTGGCGCTAGTCGGCCCGCAGACATCTACGTGACCGACGCTGTAGGGCCCTTAAAAACGCTGAAACCCTTCAAAACTCTCAAGACCACGGTAACTGGGAATTAATTTATCCCACTTTTGTGTCTCCTTTTAGGTCCCTATTCGTCTGCATTGCAGGATGATCAGGTTAACGATCAACGTGTCTCGTGTGATTGTGTTGTTCGACCTCGCTGGAGTCTGAGTTAACGCATAATGCCATCAAAGGGTCTATTAATTGAACGATGTACAAAATGCTTGATTTTGAATCTCGTTCAATTCATAATTAAACCATGTTCAATTAGATTGAGGCATGGATTATGGCTCGCCGAAATGATCACTCGAGAGAGCAGCTTTATGACATGGCGTTGGATGCGGCGCGTCAGGTCGTGGAAGAAGATGGGTTCCGGGCATTAACGGCAAGGAACGTCGCTGACGCCATTGGGTACTCGCCGGGCACTCTGTACAACATATTCAGTAATCTTGACGATCTAATCCTACACCTTAATGGAGCAACATTGGATTCACTGCATGCGGCTATTTCTCGCTCCGCGTTATCCGGCAATCCATACAAGGATTTGGAGCAATTATTGGAAGCCTATTTAGGTTTTCTAGAAAGTCATCCAAGTCTGTGGCGGGCAATTACCGATTACAGTCTTCCTGAAGGAGCTGGAGTTCCGGAGTGGTACGGGCGAAAGGTGGACAAAGTCCTTAGTGTTGTGGAAAGCGCGATCGCGCCCGCCTACGGCAATCACAATGAAGCCAGGGAAACGCCAATGGCGGCAGCACGCGTCCTGTGGGCCGGGCTCCACGGTATCTGCTCTCTTTCTGACGCTGGGAAGCTTGATGTTCTGGGAACCGCATCTGTTCGGAACATGGCAAAGATTTTGGCCACGAATTTTATCGCTGGCGTTGAGGCGCGACGATCTCGCAACGACTTTGAATACAAACGATCAGTTCGCCTGATCGATGGGGAAAAGCAATGAACCGCTCAATATCACTTCAGATCTGCAGCACGGGCGCCTTCGTCCCGCCAACGACAATCCCATCAACCGTGTTTGATCAAAGGTTTGGCAAACCAACGGGATGGAGTGAGCAGAGGTTTAAGATCAAAAATCGACCTATGGCTACTATGGAGAAATCTTCCGAGATGGCTGCCCGTGCAGCACGGGACGCCTTGGAAAAAGCGGGAAAGTCGGCTCTCGAGCTCGATTTGGTAGTCTCGGCGTCGAGTATCATGGAGCAACCCATTCCGACGATGGGTGTTCTCATCCAGCGTCAACTTGGACTGGGGAAACATGCAACCCCGGTTCTTGACGTCAACGCGACCTGTCTTGGTTTTTTGACTGCCCTCGATACAGTCTCCTACGCAATCGATGCTGGCCGCTATCGCAACGTACTCATCGTATGCAGCGAGATGCCATCACGCGGCTTGAACTGGCGCGATCCCGAAGCCTCTGTGATTTTTGGTGATGGAGCCGCAGCGGCAATTGTATCGCGCTCAAACGGAAGTGGCTCAAAGGTACTTGCTGCACATTTCGAGACACATAGCGATGCGGTCGAGAGCTGCAAAATGCGCTCCGGAGGCACGGGCATTGACCCTCGCGAAAACACCGAAGCATTTCTGGATGGAGCGGTGTTTGAAATGGATGGTCTTGCTGCTTATCGCGCTACAGCCAATGCCATAGGTCCGTTTCTTGACAAGCTAATGCAAAAGGCAGGGTTAACCATCTCGGACATTGATCTCGTAGTTCCCCACCAAGCGAGTGCGCTCGCCCTTCATCACTTAAGACGGCGATTAGGGATCGGTGAGGAGCAGATCGTTGACATATTTGTTGACCACGGCAATCAGGTTTCCTGCTCCATCCCGATGGCGCTACATCACGGTATCGAATGTGATCGGTTGGAGAGAGGTGATCGGGTCCTACTCATCGGAACGTCTGCTGGCATATCCATTGGCGGCGTCATTTTGGAGTACTGAGATGCGTGCACTAGTAACAGGATCGACCGGATGTCTGGGACGCAATCTCGTTCAGCGTTTATTGGTGCAGGGGCACGACGTAACGGCGTCAGGTCGCAATAAAGCTATCGGCAAGACTTTGTCGGATAAAGGGGCGCGGTTCGTTAGAGCTGACCTTGAGGACGCAGGTGCGATCGCCAAAACCTGCCTAGGGCAGGATGTTGTCTTCCACTGCGGAGGATTATCTTCGCCATGGGGACCTTGGGCGGCTTTCGAATCCGCGAACGTCCGTGGAACAAAGAATGTTACTCAGGGTTGCCTGGCAGCAGGAGTTCAGCGCCTGGTCCACATTTCCTCGCCCGCCATCTATTTTGACTTCAAGAGCCGGAGAGGCATTCCAGAGGACACGTGTCTTCCTGATCGACCGGCAAACAATTACGCAAAGAGCAAAAGAATGGCTGAAGCCATTGTGAAAGATGCATGCGCTGACGGCCTTTCAACGGTGACTATTCGTCCGAGGGGTATTTTCGGGCCTCATGACACCGCATTATTTCCGAGATTGATGCGAGTAGCTGAGCGTGAATGGGTGCCATTGTTCGATGCCGGGAAAGCCACAATCGACCTGACGTATGTTGAAAACGTCGTGGATGCGCTACTCGCCGCTGGAATAGCTTCAGAAAAGGTGAGTGGCAAAACGTACAACATCACAAACGGGCAACCCGTCACAGTCGCAGAGTTCTTGAGAAACGTGTTTGACGTGATGGGAGTGGCTACCAAGTTTCGCTCCATTCCCTATTCAGTTGGCCTAGCTGCGGCGACATCATCCGAAATGATTGCATTGTTGCGAGGCGGACATCGTGAACCGAAGATTACGCGCTACGCGGTGGGTTTGCTATCTAAGGATCAGACACTGGACATTTCCGCCGCTAAGAACGACCTCGCATACACTCCGCAAGTTTCAATCGACTCTGGACTCGCCGCGTTTTCTGAATGGTGGCATCACCATGATTGACTTCAAGATAATGCAGGCTGGCCAGTGCCGGCATCTGGAGTGTATGGCACACCGAGGTGGACGTTTGAAGATGGTCCCCTTTCCCGCACTGTTCTTCTTGCTCGTTCATCGTGTTCAGGGGCCGTGTCTCATCGATACAGGCTATGGCGCGTCGATGGCCGATGCTCTCACGGAGTTCCCATTTAATCTATATGGGCGCTTGCTACCGGTGGATGTGCAAACCGAGGAAACTGCGGCGCATCGCCTACGTCAAATTGGAATCAATCCATCCGATATTAGACACATCATAATCACTCACTTTCACGTTGATCACGTTGGCGGACTGCGAGATTTCCCAAAGGCAACATTTTGGTCAGCGTCAAGCGCATGGAATTCAGTTAGAAGCCTTCACGGCATAAAGGCCGTCCTCAACGGATACTTCCCTTCAATGATTCCGGAGAACTTCGACGAACGACATAAGGCGATCGAAACTCTGCCAGTAGCATGCACTGGCATTGGCATAGAGCCGCTCGATAAAGGATTTGATCTGTTTGGTGACGGAACCGTTCTGCTCGTTCCGATGCCAGGGCACGCACGGGGCCAATGTGGGGCCATTGTTAGAACGGCTGATGGTGGTCAAGAATTTGTAATCGCGGACGCATGCTGGTCCAGCATAGCTTTCAGAAAGCGGCGGATGCCAAACGTCCTTGCTTATCCGTTCTTAGATCATCTTCGGGACTACCGAAGAACCTTGGGGGCACTTCATAACCTTCACAACTCGAACACCGGTATTCGGATTCTTCCCTCTCATTGCGCAGAGGTAGCAAGGCTGCAGGAGCTGCCCCATGCTTAGTATCGCCTCCGCGCTCCATTCGTACTTTTCAACGCGCCGAACGACGCGGATTTCGGATCGTCAAGCGTTGGCGCGATTGCAACAGGAGAGGCTCCATTTGTTTCGGCATCGTGTTCTCAAGAAAACGCGTTTCTATCAAAACTGTTGGAGCACCCCGCTTGAAGACCTACCAATTTTTGACAAGAGCAGTTACCTCGCTGAATTCGCCTCGTTAAATACGGCGGGTATTGAATACGAGGAAGCAATCTCCGCTTCGGACGAAGTGGCTCGAACTCAGAACACATCCGCACGGTTGGGTAACCTTACTGTTGGATTTTCAACAGGAACAACGGGGCAAAGAGGCGTATTCTTGGTTACGGGGCGCGAGCGAATGCGCTGGCTCGGAGCAATTTTGGCGAAGACATTACCGTCAGGCCTGTTTACCCGAAATCGGATTGCCTTACTTCTCGCGGCCAACAGCGGGCTCTACCAGTCTGCGACAGAGTTGCCGAACCTTAAATTTCGATTCTTTGATCTTCATGAGCCCCTTGAGAAACATATCGACGGACTCAATGCATTTAGTCCAACGGTCCTTGTTGGCACCGCGCAATCTATCAACTTGCTGGCTGACCTGAGGCAACATGGCCGCCTACGTATTGCGCCAGATTACATCGTTTCGGGCGGTGAAGTCCTTGAAGATGCAGTGGCGATGCACATCGAACAGTGCTTTGGGAAAGCTCCTGGTCAAGTCTACCAGTGCACAGAGGGTTTTTTCGGCGCGACGTGTTCGCATGGAACGCTACACCTTAACGAAGATTTTCAAATCATTGAGAAAGAATGGATTGATAGAGATAGCAGACGCTTCGTTCCCATCATAACGGATCTTAGTCGAGATACGCAGGCACTCGTGCGTTATCGAATGAACGACATTTTGGTCGAGAGTGACACGCCTTGTCCGTGTGGATCAGCATTGGCTAGCATTTCCCGAGTTGAGGGTCGGTGTGACGACGCATTCTTAGTCCCTGCAAAAAACGATGAACGTTTGATCCCCATTATGCCTGAAGTGCTTAGACAGGCGATCTCAGGTGTTGGCGAGGCTCTAAACGACTACAAACTCCAGCAAGTATCACCACTCCAGCTACAACTCTTCGTGCCAACATCGGTATGCGCGTCCGACGTGACAGTTGTTAAGAAACGCGTTTTGGATTGTCTCTCGAAACTCAATTGTCGACGACCTGAAATCCAGACTACGTTAGGTATTGAGACATCGGTCTCCCGTAAACTGAGGCGAGTTGAGCGCACATTTGCGGTCGGCATGAGGATCGGCCCTTGCGAGTCCTACTAACCGGCGGGCGAGCACCGGCGACTCTCGATCTTGCCCGCCATCTGCACTCAGGTGGCAACGAAGTGTTTCTCGCGGAAAGCCAGCGTTGGCCGATTGCCCGCTGGTCAAACGCGATCATTCGAACTTTTCGAGTTCCTCCTCCACGTTTCAAGCATGCAGCGTTTACTCGAGCGATCTGCAATATATTAGAGCATGAGCGGATTGATCTCCTCATTCCGACTTGTGAAGAGATCTTCTTCATTTCCCGTCATGCCGATGTCTTTTCCAAGCATTCGAGGGTGTTTAGCGACAAATTCGCCTTGCTTGAAACGCTGCACAACAAATGGCGGTTCAATCAAATTGCATCCCATTCTGCGGTCAAAGCACCACGCTCCGCTCTTATCGAATCATCGAATGTGATCGAAGAAAAAGTTGAAGAGTTTGATAAATACGTTCTCAAGCCAGCGTACTCGCGCTTCGCGGTCCACACCTTATTTGACCCGAGGAAAGCCGATCTCGCATCGATCAACCCGACTTCCACTCATCCATGGATTTGTCAGGAGAGAATTAAAGGGACAGAGTACTGCACCTACTCCGTTGCGCGAAGCGGAACGCTACTGGCTCATGCATGTTACCATCCTAAATACAGAGCCGGGCGGGCGTCTGGTTATTACTTCTTGCCCGTCGATGTGCCGCCCATAACGGAATATGTCTCAGAGTTTGTTGAGGCTCATAGCTTCTCTGGCCAAATTGGGTTCGACTTCATTGAACACGCCTCCGGTGATTTATTCGTCCTCGAGTGCAACCCGCGGCTTACAAGTGGGGCTCATTTATTCGATCAGTCGGCAGATTTTAATCGAGTTTTTGACAACCAATGGGAAGGCCCAACGGTATTTGCCCATCACGAACCAAAGATGATTGGTTTGGCGATGGCATTGATGCAGTTCCCTAAGTCAGTACCTGCAAGGGAAGTTCGGAGTACATTTACGGACTTTAATGACGCCAGTGATGTTGTGTTTCACAACGACGATGCCCTGCCTGCCGCTGGACAATTCATTCAGTTGGCAGAGTGTTTGACGAGGGCCGTTGCCGAGGGTGTGTCCCCCATTTCAGCGTCGACACGCGACATTGAATGGGATGGGGAGCCGCTAGCCGACTTTTCGAGTTAAAGCTCGCTCACAAGTCGAGATCGACCGAACGGGGTTTCGGAACTGAGCGATAAGGACCCTCATTCAACATTCGCCGCACATGTGTCCCTAAAAGATCGACATCTGTCGATGTAAACTGTTCGCTTCCAAAGCGTTCGATGTTTTCACGCTGGGCTCGTACAACTTTTCGGTCTTGCTGCAAAGCCATCCAAAACCACGGCCAGGCGACCGCTCGCTTCAACCGCCACGTCAGTGGTCCACCTTCAACGGAGACAACTGCGTGAATGATAACGTAATCGCCATCTGTTGGTGTGAAATGTGCAGAAATTGAGAAAGATGTTCCTGATATCGAGCGGTACTCAATCTCAGCTGTCGAAGGAAAAATAAAACGACCAAAACTCGTTGATCGGTCTCGCTCGAACAAGCGTGAAATTAACCCCGCCTGCTTTCCTTCATTAGTGTACTCGACTTCGACCCGGTCCTTTTCAGGGGTCACCAAAGCGCGAACTTGTTGACGTTGGCTGTCTCGGCGTATGAGGCCTGCGTGGACAAAGTGCGTATGAGTTGGGTCAAGAAAGTTTTCTATGAGATTAGCGAGATTACCCCGCGAGCTTGTTTGCCAAATGAACGAATGGTGCGGATGTTCGCCTAACCAACTTGGAGAATACAGACCTAGAGAGGTACTGCCAGAACCAAAAGTCGCCCAGATCATACCGTCTTGTTCTTTGGTTTTGACCAGTGTCAAAGACCTGGTGCGATGCTTGGCTGGTCCGTTAAACCCTGGCACGCGAACACATTCCCCATCGTGGTCGAATTGCCAGCCGTGATACGGACACTGAATAGCTCCGGTGACAATTTTCCCCGCTGACAATCTTGCATTTCGGTGCGGGCATCGATCTATGAAGGCACGTACATCGCCATTCAAACGCGTAAGGACGATGGGCGTGCCGTAAAGTATGAAGCCAACCGGCATTCCCTTAACATCGCGCGACCTGCATATAGCGAACCAACATTCACGAAGATGATCAGCGATCTCGTTGGCAAAACTCAAAGCTCGTACCTCCGCATGATAGGTACGCCAAATCCATTCAAGAGTGCTCTTAGGGTACTCACGACGAGCCGTCGATGGGGCTGGAGATGGCGGTCATACACGGCGGAATACTCGATGTATGGGACACCTCCTCTCAATCGTTTGAAAGACGCGGCGCCAGCACTGAGGTTCAACGGGGCGCCTACCGCAATCGCGCGCTTGAAGACAAGTGCCATCAGCATCCGATAGAGCCCAAGGGATTGCGGTTGTTCTGTGTCGTAGCCGACAATAGGTGCTGTAATTGAGCCGCCTAGAGCAAACGTTCCGACAACGGCCACGAGTAGGCCTGATGCATCACGGTATCCCTCAAAGTGAAATACTTCTTTAGAATGTGCCCACCTCAGGAATGTCGAAGTAAACTGTGGGTTCAAAGGAGTGTATTTTTTCAGGTAAAGAGCATCGTACAGTTCGCGGATGCGATCAAAATCATTGTCGCCGAATTCATTATGCCCAACGAATGCGAGCTTCGTCTTCTCAATAAGTCGTAAGTCTCGCCGAGTATTTGTCTTTTGATCCCACCCTGATGGTGGCACATCAAAGATGTAGACCTGACGCGCTGGAAGGAGACGGTATCCAGCCTCTACAAACCGGTTCATCAAGGTCTCGTTTGAGAATTGGTTCAATGAACGGAAATATATGAACTTGTCCGGAAACCGCGTAATCAAATCCGAAGTGAGTTCGTTCAGATTTTCTGCATCCCATTGAGGATAGAGATTAGTCGAAAGAAGCCAGTTGTTGATATGCGCAGCGTCGTCAACCCGAGCTAATCGCAAAATCGGCGCGACCAACCCTATCAACAAGTTGAACGGCCATTTTGGCACGTTGCTTTTCCAAGACTCCAGTTCGTCTCGCGCATAGTCGACATAGGCAGCATAGGGAGATACGACATAGCAGTTGTCGCGCTCGTAATCGTTTGTAGTTACCGGAAAAACAGCATCGTTCAGAACCAATGCTCCATGCGCCGTCATCACATTTCGTGCAATGGGTTCCCCGTCCTGAACCGCATAACTCAGGAAACTATGTTCGATAGTATACGCTGTCGGTTCGAATGCATTCAGAGCCTCGTGACCGATAAAAATGCCCATATCCTCAAAGGCCGAATGTGCGACCTCACCTCATGAATTCAACTAGCTAGATATTTGCTTCAAATAGGTTATCAGCACTACCATGCGTCGTCATGAATTACGAGAATTCGAGGGAAGGCGAACTTTGATGCGCTCTATTTTTATTGCAGCCACTGTTGCACTACTGATTACATCTCCTGGCATCCAAGGAAGTCTGGCCTCCGACGGTCCGGCTGACACCGCTATCCACAATGATTTGCGATCGCTTCGCGACTCTATGTTAACTGCCATTAATACGCAGAACATTGACGCGCTGGCAAAACACGTCCACCGCAATATCGTTTTAACTGTTGAGAATGGAAACCGCTTTCGCGGCGTAGACCAGATTCGAGCATTCTACGAGAGTGTCTTTTCAGAGGACGACGGTTTTCTGAGATCTTTCGAAGTTCAGGACTTGAGCGTTGATGAGCTCGCTATCCTGTACGGAGGTGACACCGCCATCGGCTTCGGCGCGGCAACTTCGAAATATGTACCCATCGCGGGCCCGGAACTCGTTATTTCGAGTAAATGGACAGCGACACTGGCCCTTGAGGAAGGCAAGTGGTTAGTAACTTCATTTCAGAACACGGTCGACTTTACCGATAATCCCTTGATGGACGCTATTTACGAAGAGGTTGGTTTGAAGATCGTATTGCCAGTGGGCGTCGTCTGTTTGCTGATCGGTGGTTTGGTTGGAAAGCGACTGCGAAAAAGTCAGAGCCACTAGAGTTTTTCTGGAGCATAAAGATATCAAGCTTCTGCGAAAGATCATCGTTGTCCAATTGCTCTAAGCAGCAACAGATATTTGGCCGAGTATTACCCCTATCTGGCCTGTTCGATTTGAGTTGAAGTCATTTCAATGATTTGTGACATGGTATAGGTGGGCAATAGGCTAGGGTATCTTGTTAATATTTCCGGTTTGATAGTAGGAGCAGGCCTTACTCAACCAACACCGCAAGGACCTCTATGGGTCATTTTCTGAATTGGTAAGGTCTATCAAGACGTGTTTGCTTTCGGTCCTAAAGCGAATAAAGCAAAATGAGGGCGTATATTATACAATTCACAATCTATAACTTTCTTCGCTAAACCTCATTATCTTCAATTGGTTACGTTCTGACATCACGATCACCAATCTCGCGAAATGTTAGAATTTCCTATCGACCTTGTGAGAACCTAACTTTAGTTGGGAGCCGCAGCTTAATCCCCAAAGCCTACCTGTCGCGACAGCGCCTCGGAGGCTAGTGCCAAGCCAAGATCGAAAAGGGTCTGTGCATCCTTAAAAATCTGCGCTGCAATTTCTTGTGCATAAGTACTTACACAATTTGGGTGGTGATTTTGCATCACCCCAGGGAGGTATTATGCGATCTGAGGAATTCACCAAGCATCGAGAGTTTACGAAAACCAATCGCCGTTCATTGGCCAAAAAGCATAGCGATGACAGATCGGATTTTGAGAAGAACGTTGCTCGGATGAAGAAGAAGAAAAGAGACCTGAAACCACAATCACCAGTTGGGCCGGTAACCGCAACGGGCCGGTAACCGTTAAGTTAGAGCCATATATGTACGGTTACGTGGGGCAAACGCCGTTTGGAAATTTGACCTTCGACGGGGCAGGCAGGCATA
>MDTB01106022.1_pt1 | contig 10381 bp, 7 predicted proteins | sample 811161 | NCBI WGS metagenome assembly MDTB01 (sample SAMN05326650, study PRJNA326480) | marine metagenome | isolation source: seawater | place: Mediterranean Sea | collected 2009
CCTCAAAATTGTGGAGTAGATGCTCCAACAGCTGGAGCTAAATGGTTAATTTGCCAATCAAAACCTGGTGAAACCACAGGTAAAATGAACGATACAATGGTTATTACATTGGATATGCCTAAAAAAGTTGCAAAACAAATCAATATTAAAAAACTTGATTTAAGTTGGCTTCCTTACGGTCACGCTCCTAAGGGTGTTTGGGATAAACCACAATTTGATATTCACTTTCCATTTGCCAACCCAACCGGTGGTAAAGATAGTAAAAAGTTTTATTCTCCCAAGACTAGTCAAGATCAGCTTCCAGAAGGTTATATAGTACTTCCAGGAAGCGGGTTTGACTGGGACACTGAAGCCTTGCAAAGTCACTCACATGCTGCCAGTCCAGGGGATTCACCCGAATTTAAGGGAGGAGAATTTAAAGGGAATTTCTTGTATCTTTCTTACGATGGAAAAGCTATTGGATATGAGGCTTATGTAAGTGAAGAAATTTTAAAATCAAAAGATTATTATATTCAAAATCTAAAATCTCCAAAAGTTTCCTATGGTTCTGATAAAGCACCAAGCAAGCTTGTTATTTCATATCTTCCTGGTGAAGAGGCATACGAAGTCTCTTTAGAGAATTACATTAACGTGGAAAAAAAATAATATTTGTGAGTTGAGATTGAATAGGGCTTTAACAGTGCACTATATCCTTTTCCCAACTCACTCTTATATTAGTCATTTCACATCCAAAAACTTATACTCCTTATCCTCTTCCCAATGCCTATATTAAATATTTGTCCTTATTAATCCTTTAAAAAAATCTTAAATAAATTACTTAATTAATTTATTCCAAAAAAGCCCTAATTGCCTAGCTTTTCCTGATCTAATAAATTCAGAGATTGTTATGTTTATAGATTTACGATAATTTTCTTCGAGATTAACTCCAAAAATAAAGGCTTGAGGAGTTACATTTGGATTCTTAACAGAAATAAAATAATCATCTGGATTCTCAATATTTGCAAGAATTCTATTTAAAACTGCAATATCTGAAAGTATATGATTTACCTTTCCATCTTTTAAAGCAGAAACTAATTCTGGCTCACCACCAGTAGCTCGAAGAATTTTAACTTCCCAAGAATCTATTTCATTATTCTTATTAACTTTATTTTGAAGCCAATCATCCATTTTTGTAGCTTTATTAACAGCCACGCCAGTATATACGATATTTTTTATTGATTCATCATTTAAAGCATTAGCATCTTTTGGGGAATCTCTTGTAAAAATCAAAGATGCAGATGATCCTACCAAAGTTGAGAGAATTAATATTCTTGCAATAGCAAGCAAAATTATGATTGACATACCTTTTCTTTTGTTAGTTAAATCGCCATAAGTACCAGTTACAAAACCTGTAAAGCTATGCATGATATTTACTCTTTTTTGATGAGAAAAATCCCTTAAATTGAAATTCCCATATTCTAATTTGTAAATAATTAGAGAACCAAATAAACACATTGTGGATAAGGCTAAAATGCTTCCAATTACTATTGGTTCAGTCAATAAATCAAAAATAAATAAACGTTTATCAGCTTTCCTCGATAAAAATCCTAATGTTCCTTCAGTGTAAGGGACAGCATATGTTGCTTTTTTAAGTCTATCTGCCGTTATTTTATGACAGGAAGCTATAAGATCATATTTCCCAGATGCAGCGTCATCTACTGCCTGACCAAATGTTGGAATAACAGAAAGGTCGTATTTTATTTTGTTTTTTTCAGCTATCGCTCTCCACATATCTAATGAAAGACCTTCAAAATTTCCATCTACTAAATCAGAACATGGAAGATAATTATCTACAGTACCTACTTTTAGAACTCTTTTTTCTTCTGCAGATATTGGTAATAGGGTGATTAAGGATAATTGAAATAAAATTATTTTGTGAAAAAATAATTTTTTTGGATAGGAAGATTTTAACAAATTTTCACTTAAACCAATCTTATTATTTATAAAACATTAATTAATATAATCAAACAACTTATCTTAAAGTGATGACATTCCAGCAATAATCAATTTTGACGGTTTGTTGAATTTATCTGTTTATTTGCCTCCCGATAAAAAAAGATAAATTAAAAATTACTGTAGAACAATCGGACTAATTTTCTAAATATCCTCTAATTGTTCTAATCTTTTTATTCTTGATTTATTATTCTCTAATAAGATAATCTGAATTCAATACCCGCGGTTAAGATATTGCCGAGATCCTTTCTTACATTTGGATTTACAACATAATAAAGTTTTGGCGTTATGAACAAGTAGGGCTTCAGCTGTGCATTATATCCTATTTCCAATGCACCCTGATAATCGCTTACTTCACATCCAACCACTTCAGTACAAAGAGATTGGTTTCTGCTTCTTTCAAGAACTCCCTCATTCACAAGCATATGGGCATAACCTAGATATAAGATATCTTTATCTCTTTTGCCAATCCCTTCATAGGCAAAACCTCCATACAGACCTTTAGTTGTACTTCCTCGTCTTTCCCAAGGACTATATTTTGCTTTGAACCATCCTGTTAAGCCTCTATTATAGCTATCTGGTTCTCTATACAACATTTTCTCAGCCATAAAATAATATTGAGAATTGCCCCAAAGCTTTTCTCTATCACTATTTGGATAACCATCAGGATTACTAGCTGTTGGAAAGAAATATTCGCCACTATTAGTAAAAGTATTACTTAGGCTATGACCCGTATGTAATTGGCCACCTAATCTTAAAAACCATGGTTTACCAAAATCTGTTTTATCTTGACTATAAGTTCCTCCTCTATATGTAGCTTCATAAATAATTTCTACACCGTATTCATTTAAATCCCAATACTGATCTAATCCTCTTTTATTTTCCAATCCACCACTCGGGTCGTAATATCCGTTCATAACCATACCTTTTAAATGTAAATGATCTCCAACTTCTCTAGCTAAAGATATTCCCATAGGAGCAGTAGTTATTAGAGGTCCGTTTGCTGTACTGGGAGTTGTTCCAATAATACCAGGTTCATTAAATGCCCAGAACCCGTGAAGCCCAGAAGCAATAGATTTATTAAATGTAATCCAGGGATTAGTTGCACCTATTCTCCAATAATTAAGTCCGTTATTTTTACCCCATGCATTTTGGAACCAATATTCAAATACTCTTGGCCCTTGCATATCAGTATTAACATCACGACTCCTACCAACGTCAGTATAAAAATATCCATGATATTGCCTAGTTCCTAATCCTGCTGGATTAAGTGTATTTCCGTAGGAATACAAAGGACCCGAATTTAAAGCTTCTGGCCAAGTGAAAGAAAAGTGTAGTTGACCTCCTTTCCAGTAATCACTAACAAATCTAGAATAAATATCTAAACCTAAAATTAATTGAGAATTTGCTTGCCAATATTGATGAGGACCTTCCCCTGCTATTCTAGGATCAGAGGATAAATTACTATCTAAATCTGCAGCAGAATCAAGGGCATAACAACCATATAAATCAATTCCTGATTCATAAATTTTTTGTCTTGAATCGTTACTTACAGTACTTAACAATTGATCATTTTTTCTTCTAGAAAGAATAAACTCAGGTCTCATATAAGTGTCAAGTCTTCTAGAAGTTGCAGGGACTTTAAGATGTCTCAAAACATCACAATGCTTTTTTTGGCTAAGATTTTTAGGATTAATTTTCTTATACAATTTCATGCCAAAAGGATTATCTATGAGATCTTCTTTTTCATCATCATTAATAATTTTTTTGGAGGCAATATTTTGAGGATTAATCTCCTCAAATTGCCTAATCTCCGACTTTACAGGGGCATTTAAAGCAATTAAAGTAAAAAATGAGGTAATTAGGCTAAGAGTTTTCATTTTTAAAATCTATGATTAGGATTTTAATTGTTCGACAAGAGTATACTGATCCCAGCAATTCCAAAGTTCAGCAATTTTGCCCTCTGAGATTTTAAAGATAGTTATACCTTTTACGTCAATAGATTTACCAGTTGGAGGCATTCCGTAAAATTCTCCAGTTTGTTTGCCAGTGCAAGTCCAACGTGAAATTACTTTGTCCTCACTTTCGAAAATTTCATTAACATCATAGAAAGCATCTGGAATGCCCTTAATAAATCCACCTATAAATCCTTTAGCATTTTCTGCTCCAACGATATCATGAGCATTAACATGCCCTATATAATCATCTGTAAAAATACTGTTAATAAGCTCTAAGTTTTTTGTGTTATAAACCTCATAAAATTTTGAAGCAGCATCTATGTTGGAAGAAGTCATAATTTAATAAAAGAATATTTGATAAACCTTCTAAAAACAGCTCTAAGCGGAATTTAGAAGAATTTCGCTAGCCATTTCACCCATAACCAATGCTAGAACATGATTATTACCTGAGGTTACATAAGGAGTAACAGATGAATCAACTATATGAAGGTTTTTAACTCCATGCACTTCTAATTCCGAATTAACAACACTATCAGAGGGTTCTTTACCAATACGACAAGTTCCTACTGGATGCCAAATTGTTGTTGCATTTCCTCTTATGTAATCTTCATACCCTTCTGGAGGTGGAAGTAATGCATCAGAAGCTAATTGATTAAGACCTGGAGCTGAAGCCATATCATTGCATAATTTTATTGCTTTCTTAAATACTTCAACATCTTTCTCATTATTAAGGTAATTTGGATCTAAATTTGGTTTTTCACCATCCCAATGTACGGATCCAACACTCAAGGGTTGAACTAATATAGGTAAGAAAATCATCACTGGAAATTCTAAAGGAGGCAAAAGTCTTTGAAGAGGTTGAGGGGCAGCAGGAGTAAAATTTAATTGAAGATCTGGCGCACCGTATGGGCTGTTTTGATTGAGATCAGCAAAAAGAACATTCCCAGTAAGTAGTTTTGGATTAGGTAATTGTTTTTTTAATTTAAAAAGAACTGGTAATTGTAAATGGTCCATCAAGTTTTCACCAACAGAAGGAGCATCAACTTTTTGAGGGATATTTGCTTTATTTAGATTTTTAGAATCACCGATTCCTGATCTTTCTAATAGTATTGGACTCCCTATGGCACCTGCACATTTGATTATTTTATTCTTGCAAGTTATCTTTTTTATAGAATCATCTTTAAATATAAGCTCTACTCCGTTAGCAATTTTATTATGCATTAGAATACGTTTTACATATGTATTTGAAATTATTTCTAAGTTTTTATTTTTTAAAATACTTTCAAGATATGCCTTAAACGGACTATGCCTATTACCTTTCTCATCTATATTAAATTGTAAAGGGCCAGCACCATTACTTTGAACGGGTCCATTGTAATCCCAATCATCGGTTGCATAGCCAAGACTTTTAGCTGATTGTTGAAATTCTGGACTGTAAGATGTAGCATCTGGACAATTTCTAACTTGGACCATACCTGATTGGTATCTGCCTTCACTAGGCCCATCAATATAATTTTCTATTTTTGATAGACAATTGTTAAGATTTTTAGAATTCCAAAAATCCCCTCCGTTTTCGATTAATTGCTCATAATTACTTTTATGACCCTTTACAAACATCATCGCGTTAATCGATCCGCTACCTCCTACAACTTTCCCTTGATTTATGTTGATGACTCTTTCAGAGAGACCATTTTGTGGGATCGTGGAATAATTCCAGTCATAACTACTTCCCCATAAATTTGGAAAACCTTCAATTTTTTCAATATTTGCAGTTTCTTTTTTTAAAGGACCTGATTCAATTAGAAGAACTTTTTTACCTGCATCAATAAGCCTTCTTGCAATGACGCAACCACTTGAACCTGCTCCAACAACTATAAAATCATGCATATTTTATGGTCGAAAATAATTTAATAATTAGAAATACAAATACCTATAATTTAATTATATTAAAGGTATCTACATTCAATTTATATATAAATAATTGAAAAAACATTTGATTAACAAATTTATCTTTTAATCCAAACATTAAAAATATTTTTCCCTAGAAAAATTCTTTCCTATTTTGTATTGTTAATAAAATTTTGAATGTATGTTCGACCGTCAATCTATATTTCAAACGAAATATTTTTGTTAAAGTGGAATTTGAGTTTTTTATTCGTGTGATTCTTGAAAGATTTGCATCTATGTAAAATATTCTTAAAATGAAAGTTTAACTAACTTTTTAATAACCTAGATCACTAATATTATATGGATTAAATCTTTATATAGATATTCTTTCTTTATAGTTTATGAGAAATTAATTTCATTAAAATTAAAAAAATATGTCAGCATTACAATATTTTATAGAGTAAATTACGTAATAATTTTTTTGAAATGTATATTTTAAGTTATGTATTTTAAATTTTATGTTTTCTTCAAAATCGTCAAATAGATTAGAGACAAAATCAAATAAGAACAAAAAATTATCTCAAATTTATTACGATAAAGTAATGAATCAATCTGATTTGGATGCTATTCCTAAAATCCTAAATGATGATTTTACTTTTACAATTCCAACTCATCCAGAAGTCTTTAAGGGTATTAAAGGTTTTGAAGATGAGGTAACTGGTTTGCATGGGGCTTTCCCAGATGTACATCTTGATGTTCACCACAAATGGTGTTTTGATGATTTGATTATTGGTTTATGGAAAGGAACAGGAACTCATACTGGAGAAAAACCTCTAAGTACTCCAAATGGACCTCTTCCTGCAACTGGCAACTCTTTTGTCATACAAGGTGTAAGTTGGATCAAGGCTGATGGTGATTTGTTGAGAGAAAATTTAGCAAATGAAGATACATTAAAAATCATACATGATTTAAAAGTTAAAGATTTTTCTGATTTGTATAAAAATGCTGAAGCATCTTTGATCTACGGTTTTCAATTTCCTATTGATTCAGATTATCCATCTATTTCACAGCTATCTAAAAATTCCACTTATTTAGATCATCCATTATTATTGTCTCCAGCAGTTGGTTCACCTCAAATTGCAAGTTTCTTTTCAAAATACTGGAGTTCCTTTTCTAATATAGATTTTGAGATTACACAAGCTAAACGTTCAAATTCTATAAATGCTTATAGATGGAAATTTACTGCAGATCATGTTAATCCTTTCTTCTCGATTCCAGCAAGTAATAAAAAAATTACTCATCAAGGAGTTACTGTTTGTATAGTAAATGTCGATGGGACAATAACTTCTTCATATATAAACGAGAATTTAATCGTATTAATTGGCCAAATGACTTCTTGAACCTCTAATGGGGTATCAGTACTTTTGAAATTATAAATATAGAACTAAATCCTAAAGCTCCAAAAATACTTACTTGTTCTTTGGTTCCCTTATAGGCTTCAGGCACAACAGATTGTAAGACCATAGCCATAACTCCTCCACCTGCAAGTGAGATTATCAATGCTTGTAAAAATACAGAGGCATCTGACAAAAATATAAAAGCTAAAAAAGAAGAGAGGCTACAAACTAAAGCTACAATTAACCAAATCAAAAAAATATTTTTTGAACTATATCCAGATTTCTTTAAACCTGATCCACTAGCTAATCCTTCAGGAATATTTGCTATAATTATACCCACGATAATTGATGCACTCACGATCCTATTTTCAAGCAAACTTATTCCTATGCTCGCAGATTCAGGAATGCCATCTATTAAGGCCCCAACGATCAAAGAATAAGACAATTTTTGTTCTATAATATTTGTTTTGCCTTTTTTATTTGATGTCGGAGAATGAGCTAATCTTACCCCTAGATTACTAACAAATTTATTTAAATAAATATAAAGGAATATTCCAATTAATAATCCTATTATAGATGGGAAAATTCCTCCCATTTCAAAGGCAACATCTAATAAATCATACGATAATAATGCTATTAAGACTCCAGCGGTAAAAGCAAGAGCTATAGATATAAATTTATGATTTATTTTGAAATTAGCACCGCAAAGTGCTGCAATTGGTTGAATGAAATAAGCAACTACTCCCCAGAATAAAGCTTGAGGGGCGGATCCGGGAATATTAACTTCATCAGCAAGGACTAATAGATAATTTAAATTCACATTAAAAAAATTATGATGACTATCTATGAAAATATTTAAAATTTGATTTTCCATTAATTTATAAAGGTAACAGAATATGCTCCTGAAATTAGATCGGCATAAAATTCGTGAAGTCCAGACTCTTTAGCAATAAATTGCAAAGGGGGGGGATTCCCATGACTGGTAAGTTGTCCAAAATCTTTCATATTTTTTACTGAGGGGTTTTTAGATGAAGGATTAGATCCCGTGAAATCACTCCCATAACCATCTAATTCGTAATCAGCAAAAACTAGTGTCCAATCAGAAAGGTTACCAACGTATTTGTAGTTATAAGTCTTACCTGAAATTAGATTGATTTTAATAAAGTATTTAGATTCTCCTAAATGCTGCATTAGGTTCATCTCTGATTTTGGATTCCATGCTTCCAAAGGATTATCAAAATCACCAACTATAGATAATTTATTTAATTCAGTTGTGGGCTTTAGTATTTTCTTCCCATTTAAAACCTCTATTGAAAAGTTGTCATTAGTTTTGTTATAAATAAACCTCAATAATGTTTTTTCCTCTAATGAAAATGGAATGTTAAATTCATGCGGTTTACCATGCCAACCTATGCCAGAAAGTTTATTTGTTTTCCCTTCAACTAAATTGTCTAAATCTAACCAACAACCTAGTGCCATAGTATCTAAAAACAACTCATTACTTAAGGCAAAATTTATAGAGTGATCACCATTATCAACTTCTAAATCTATTTGATAAATATTATTATCAATTTCTATTAAATCCCTATTTGGTTTTGTTGGATCGAAAGAATCTTCCTTATAAATAGAACCAAGAAGCTGGTAATTTTTTAAATCATTTAAAATTATAGGCTTTTTAAGTATTGAATTATCAACAACGTCAATTGAAAAAGTTGGATTAATACTATTTGGATTTATTAAATTGATTTTGTAGATACCATCTTCAAACACTTTAATTGTGATAGCTGAATGCATTGACGTTCCATGACTACTTGAAAAGCCAATCCCCTTAATTAAACTTCCCCGACCGTTGTTAAATCCAGAAAATCCAAAGTTCTCCTCTTTATTTGCGGAAATTAGGAATTGGTAAACCCCATCCGCTCTGAAATCAATTCCTCCATTTTTTTTTAAGGGTATCTCTATTGACCAAAGATCTTCAGATACTTTGCTAAAAGATCTATTAGCTAGTTTAGGATTGAACTTTTCGAACATGTTTAAATTATCCCAAACAAATCCGTTAAGCTCATAACTCTCAAATTCAACAACTTCTCTAATATCGGGCAATTCTCCATTTTTGGACTTTAATTGGAATTCAAAATTATCAGTATTAAAAATAAATTCAATTTTTTGATCAATAGTTGAGTAGAAATTTATGTTATTGAAAGTTTGCCCAGAAGATTCTTCTTGCAAAATCCACTTATTATTAAAAAAAGATTTTACTTTAAGTTGGCGTTGAAAATTGTGATTTATTACTAGACGAATTGAATAAGCAACTTCAAATCTTTCGTCATCTGAACCAATTAAATCTAAAGTAAAGCTCCAAATATTTGAACTTATTCTTTTTAGGTCTAATGATTCATTGAATGGATTCCATCTCCATTTTTTAGGATGAATTTCACCAATTATTGAAATTGATTCAATATCCTCAGAATATATATGTTCTTTTGGAAATGATGGAAATTTTATAGTCATTTAGGAAAGTTAATCTATTCAATTATTTCTCTCAGAATAGTCAATTTTATTTAAACTTAACTAGAAATAAAATTTAAAAAAATAAACATTAAATAAAATGCTCAAATTCTAATTAAATTCTAGATAATTAAAAAATTCAATTTTGAAAGATAAATTATTTTAAAGGTCTACTTATTATAAACTAATATTTAAAGTTATTATTAGTTATTCTGAACATGGTATCAAAATCTATTATCTTGATGATATAAAAATTTTTAAAAAATGATAAAAATATAGATGTTTTTAGTTTTCTAAAAAATCTTAAGATAGCTCTAATAAGACAATAATAAATGCTTTATTTTTACATATAAGTTGAAACTAGAAAATAAATTAAAAAGCTACGACTAATACATTAAAAAGCTACGACTAATACATTAAAAAGTGACGAATGATACTAAATAGGAGGAGATTTTTCTAGAAAAAAATTTTGTAAATATCTTGATTAAAAGATATTTTAATTCATTAATCCAAAAAATTAATTATTCGTATGTTGTGGGTAATATTTTTTTTATCTTCATAATTAAAATAACTTTTCAAAACTTTAAAAATTCTTTGATTAAATATTAATGGTAAGTACAACAACCAGCGTTTCTCTAA
>MDTB01162633.1_pt1 | contig 10381 bp, 10 predicted proteins | sample 811161 | NCBI WGS metagenome assembly MDTB01 (sample SAMN05326650, study PRJNA326480) | marine metagenome | isolation source: seawater | place: Mediterranean Sea | collected 2009
AACATATTCTCTTATAAGATTATTTTCTCCTATAGATAAACTATTTTTTTCGTTTTTAAATTTAAGATCTTGTGGTTGAGTTCCAATACTAGCAAATGGAAAAATTTTTGTTCCTTTACCAATTTTTGTATTGCCTTCTATATGAACATTTGAAATAAGCTCCACATTTTCTTCCAGTTCAACGTTAGGACCCACAAAACAAAATGGGCCAATTTTTACTTTATCGGAAATTTTTGCCTGTTTATCAATTACACTTGAATTGTGTATCATACTTTTCTATCTACTATTGTAGCTGACCATTCAGCATCTGCCATTCTTTTTCCACCAACTTTAGCTGTACCTTTGTATTTCCAAACTCTACCATGTGATCTTACAGCTTCTATTTCTAAGTGAAGCTCACAATCAGGTATAACTGGATTTCTAAATCTTGCTTTATCTATTCCCATTAAATAAACAAGTTTGTTATCATATTCTTTTGGATCAATACCACATGCTGTTAATGCAGCTGCAGCTTGACCAAAAGCTTCTACAATTAACACTCCTGGCATTACAGGTTGATCTGGAAAATGACCTTGTACGTAAAAACCATTTTTTTTAACATACATTATTGCTGTAGCTGATTTTAAATGAACAATATTAGTTAATTTATCAATTAATAACATTGGTTCTCTATGTGGTAAGAGTTTTTCTATAGTTTTTTTATCAATTTCTTTTAGAGACATTATTTTTTTTTTAAAAATTCTTTTAAAGGCACAGCAGGGTAACCCATAACAGTTTGATTATCTTCAATATCTTTTACAACTCCACTTCCTCCACCAATTTTAACGTTATTTCCAATTTTAAGGTGTCCAGAGATACCAGCTTGACCTCCAATAGAAACATTATTTCCGATCATTGAGCTTCCAGCAAACCCTACTTGACCTGCGATCATACAATTCTCACCTATTTTAACATTATGAGCTATGTGTACTTGATTATCTAAATAAGTATTTTTTCCAATTTTTGTATCATCTATTGATCCACGATCTATAGTACAACCGTTAGCAATTTCCACGTTATCTTCGATAATCACTTTTCCTATGTGAGGAAATTTTATATTTTTTCCGTCAAGAGGAATAAAACCAAACCCTTTACCACCTATTTTACTACCATCTTGTATCATTACATTATTGCCTATAATTGAATTTTTTAACATCACGTTAGAGCCAACTATACAGTTATCTCCAATTATTACATTATGTTCAATAATAGTGTTAGCACCGATTGAGGAATTTTTACCAATTTTTACATTTTTTCCTATTAAAACATTGTTACTGAATTTTACATTATTAAATTTATATGTAGCTGCAGGTTGTAAAGTTGTATCAGGATAATCTATATCTGCAAAAGGAAAGATAATTTGTAAAATCTTTGCTAATTCAAATAAAACATTTTTTACGATTATGATTTGTGTGTGTTTTGGAAAAATATTTTCAAATTTTTTAGTTGTTATACAAACCTCAGCTTTCGTATTTTGTGCATGTGTCTTGTATTTTAAGTTATCTAAAAATGAAATGTCATTTTTAGAGGCCAATTCGAGTGGTTTAATACTGTTTACTATAAAATTGCTTTTAAAGTTATATTTTGGAAAAAGTTTCGATATCTCAATATTTTTTTTTTCAAAAAAAAAATTTGAATTCATTAATTAATTTTAATTGATTTTAGTTTCTTATTTAGACGACTCATTATTTCATCGGTTATATTTAAATTTTCATCTGCTAATAATAAACTTTTTTTGTCAATAATCATTCTAATATTTTTTTCTTTCATATATTCTTTTATTATTGGATTAAGGTTCTTAAGTAGTTCGTTTCTTGCATTATTTCTTTGTTTTGCAATATTCTCTAGAAGAGAATTTCTCTCTTTTTGTAAATTTGAAACTTTCACTCTTAGAGCTGTGACTTTTTTTTTGTAATCGTCAGCAGATATTATCTTTTTTTGTTGTATAATTTTTTTTTCTTCATTTTGAATTGATTTCTCTTTCTCTTTAAGTGAGTTAAGATTTTTTTCCAATTTATCTTTTAAAAAATTTTGTGCCTTTTTTCCTGCGGTGCTTTCATTTAAGATATATTTAAAATCCAAAAAATGTGGGCTATTATTTGCTAAAGAGTTTTGTGAAAATGTTATAAATAATATAAAGATTATTGTATTTTTTAAAAAATTCATTTTAGAAAGTTGTTCCTAGGTTAAAGTTAAACGATTCTGTTTTATCTGTTGCAGCTTTAGATAAATTTTGAGATAATGTAAATACTATTGGTCCTATTGGTGAAAGCCAATTGGCTGCTATACCTGTTGAAGATCTTATTTTATTACTTTCATCAATGCTATCGTCGTAATCAACGCCCCACACATTACCAAAATCAAGAAAAAAAGACACATCTGTATTAGATTTGTCAGGTAAAAAATTTGGTAAATTAGCTTCTAAATTTAGAACAGTCACATAATTACCTCCTATATGGTCTGATCCATCAACCGGGCCTACTTTTCCTCTTTCAAAACCTCTAAGTCTTTTAGTTGAGACAGATTTTCTTTTACTTAACATTACATCTTCATCATCAATTCCATTTATTGCGCTTAAGTAAAGTTTTGCTGCTCCAATAACATCCTCTGAAATTGAGCTATATTTACTAGAAGAAAAAAAGCTATTTAAAGCTGCTCTATCTGAATAAATTGGAAGATCTTGGCCAAAACTTATGATGGAACCGCTAGTAGGCATAAAAGCTCTATTTCTTTTATCATAAGTAAATGCATAAGTTCCTCCTAATTCTGAAAAAGTTCCACTTTGTTTTTTCAAACTATCCGATGCACTACCATCTGTTTTCAAATCATCATAACTTGTGGTCAATCCAAGTGTAGTTCTTATATCTTTAAATTGTTCAAAAGAAGTATTAATTGAAAACCTTTGGATTGAATTTTCATAACCTTGGTTTGGCTTATCGTTTTCCTCACTTGAAATGGCATAATAAATAGAATTACCTAAAAAGTTGTAATTAGGATCTTCATAACTTAAAACCCCTAATACTGACTCAGAGCTAACTTCTAGATCAACACCTACTGCTTTACCCTCACCTAACCAATTATTTTCTTTTATACCAATTGCAAAAGTCCCGCCGCTAGTTCCTATACCAGCACCAGCTGTTATCTCGCCAGTTGGTTGTTCTTCTACTATTATCTCAATTTTTTTAAGATCAGAGGAACTACCTTCGATTTCATTATATTTAACATTTTTAAAAATATTTCTTGCTTTAATTTCTGAAATAGATTTTTCCATCGCTAGCTTTGTATACGGATCTCCCTCATCAATTAAAAGCTCTCCTCTTATAACATCTTCATTAGTTACACTGTTTCCTGATATGTCTATTCGTTCAACTAAAACTTTTTCACCCTCAAAAATATTAAATTTTATATTAATAGAGTTACCCTTAACTTGCTCTTCGACATTATGGTTAACAAATTGAATTTTATTTTTTTCAATTATTTCGTCAATTTTTTCTAAAATTTTTTTAATTTTAAAAGGAGAATAATATGTTCCCGCATAATCATTGTAAACTTTTTTTAAAGATAGAAACAGTTTGTCATCTATTACTGTATCTATATTTGTATCTATTTTATTAATTGTGTACCTATCACCAGCATCAATAGTATAAACAATATCAATATTTCCATCTTTTTTAAGACTAGCTAAATTTGAGAGAACTTTAACATCTCTGTAACCTAAAGATTTGTAATAGTTATTCAACAAACGAATATCTAATGATATTAACTCTTTATTAAATTTCGTGTTTCTAGAAATAAATTTCCAGAATTTACTTTCTTCACTTGCTATTATAGATTTCAACCTACTATTACGAATTTTTTTGTCCCCAATAAAATCAATTGAAGAAATTTTTGAAACTTTACCTTTTTTAATTTCAAATATTAAGTCAAGATTATTTCCATCAATTTCTTTTGATCTTGTGATTATTTCTACTGAGTTAAAACCCAATGAAGAGTACAAACTTTTTATTATGTTAATGTCCTCACTTAAATTAGTTTTTATAAAAGACTTTTTTTCCTTAGATTGAATTAGTTTTTTAATCTCATTTTTATATCTAGTGCTTGCTTCACCAAGAATTATCAATTGATTTATTATTTGGTATTCTTTTACTTGAATTTTAAGAATGTTATTTTCCATATTAAGTTTTACATCCTCAAAAAAATCTGTTTCATAAAGATTCTTTAAAATATCGTTTAATTTTTTTTGATCTATATCTTCGTTCAGATTAATTTGGCCATACAGCTTAATTGTTTCATTAGATACACGATTATTTCCCTCGATATCTATATTTTTCAATATTTCTGCCTTAGAATATGAAAATAAAAATAAGCAAAAAATTAGTGTAAATAGAATTCTAACCATATATTTTTTTTACAAGCTCCAAAGTTTTTTGCCGTCCCCATGTGTCAATTACTGATATTTGTTTAATATTTTTAGCATTTCTTATAGCATACTTTTTATAATTTCTATCATTAAGAACCTTTTTTATTATAGTAGGTATACTTAAAAATGGGACTTTATATCTTAAAAAAAGGTCAACTAAAACCTCGTTAGATGCATTTATTATTATTGATGTTGATGGAAACTCATTAACCCTATCTAGGATTTTCAAAATTGGAAAATTGTTTAGTTTGGGTTTTTCAAATGATAAATTCTTTATTTCTTTTTTATTTTGAAAAAATTTATCTATTTCTACATTTTTTTCAAAAATGGCATTTGTTATTGGTATGATCATTGATGTGTCATGATAAATAAATTTGATTAAACCATTTTTAAATCTGACTATAGCGTGAACTAAAGATTCTGGATGTATTAAAATTTCTAATTTTTCTTTTGGTAAATTAAACAATTTTTGAGCTTCAATGTATTCTAATACCTTATTCATTAGTGTCGATGAGTCGATTGTAATTTTTTTACCCATTTTCCACTTTGGGTGTTTGAGAGCATTTTTAGGATTGATTTTTTTAAGTTTGTGAGATTTGTAATTTAGAAAAGGTCCTCCTGAAGCAGTTAAAAATATTTTTTCAACTTCATTAATATTTTTATTTTCTAGTAATTTAAAAATTGAAAAATGCTCTGAGTCTAAAGGGATAATTTTAGTTTTGTATTTTAAAGAAGCATTTTTAATCAACTTCCAGCCACTAACAATAGACTCTTTATTAGCTAATAAAATTTTCCTACTTTTTTTAATCATAATAAGAGTAGGATTTAGACTAGCAATGCCTGGGATTGCCATTATTGCTATATGAGAAGTTTTAAAATTTTTAATTTTTAAATTACTAATTATTTTAGTTTTACTATATTTAAATTTTTTTTTTACTTTATTTAATATTTTATCATTATAAATTAAAAAATATTTTGGTTTAAATTGCTTAATTTGTTCACAAATTAAATCATAATTTTTATTTGCTGAGAAAAGATATGGAGTAAAAGAATTTTTTTTTTTTAAAATTTTCAGAACAGATGAGCCTATTGAACCTGTGGATCCTAGTACTGATATAAAATTCCTCATTTAGTGAAGTAAAGTTAAAAATAAAAAGCTTATCGGCACTCCTAAAAGAATACCATCTACTCTATCTAACACACCGCCGTGACCAGGCAAAAGGTTTCCTGTATCTTTCACCTTAGCTTTTCTCTTTAAAAAGGAAAATATTAAATCTCCAATTTGACAAAATATTGATACTACAAGTCCAATTAATAAAACATTGTAATTAAATAATCCTAAAAAATAATAAAATAATGTTGATATAATTATTACTGCAAAAAATATAGAACCTAAACATCCGGCGTAAGTTTTATTTGGACTTATGCTTGTTAATTTTGGACCTTTAATTAATTTACCAATAATAAAACCGCCTATATCCGATGCAATACAACCTAATAATAATATATATAAGACAAACTTTAATTCTAGATTGTAAGAAAATATGATGAAAATTGAACAAAAAAGAAAGATATAAGAAATAAAAAATATATTTAAAAAAATAAAAATAGAATTATTTTTAAAAATTCTTTTTGATAATTGTAAAAATTCTATTATCGAAAAAATTCCTAGAACAATTAAACCGTAAACTAAAAAAAAACTAAAACTAAAAAATAATAAAAATGCAAACATAAGTATTGCAGAAGTAAATAATCTTTTTTTAAAATTACTGTCAGATTTTCTCATATTTTTCCGTAATTCCTTTTAATATTTTTATACTTTTTAATTATACCCAATAAATCTTTAGAGTTAAAATCAGGCCATAGTTTTTTTAGAAAAAAGAGCTCTGTATAAGCTAATTGCCAAAGTAAAAAGTTGCTTAATCGTTGAAAACCACCAGTTCTTACAAGTATATCTGGGTTTGGAAGATTTTTTGTATACAAGTTTTTTTCTATTTTATTAATACTAAACTTGCCTTTAGTTTTTTTAATAGCTTCCAAAATCTCATTTTTTGAGCCATAGTTTATTGCTAAATTTACAATAATTTTTTTATTTTTTTTTGTAATAGCAACTGTTTTGTTTAAAATTTTTTTTAAGCTACGCGGTAATTTTTTTATATCGCCTAAAATGTTAATTTTAATTCCTTGTTTGTGCAAATCGTTCATTTCCTGTTCAAAATATTTTTTTATTAAATTAAATAAATATGATTTTTCGGTTTGTGGTCTTTTCCAGTTTTCTGAGGAGAAAACATAAAATGTTATTATTGGTATGCTAAATTTTATTGAAGCTGCAACTACTTTTTTAACAGTCTCGACGCCTTCTAAATGTCCGAAATTTCTATTTTTTTTTTCTTTAATTCCCCACCTTCCATTGCCATCCATTATAAAGGCAATATGGTTGAGCTTATTCATATTTGGCTAATCTCTTTTTCTTTTTCCGTTAAAATTTTTTCTATATTTTCTATGTTTTGGTCTGTTAATTTTTGTATATTTTTTTCAAAATTTTTACTTTCATCCTCAGAAATTTTTTTGTCTTTTAAATCATTTTTAAGTCGTTCGTTTGCCTCTCTTCTAACATTTCTGACAGAAATTTTACTTTTTTCACCCATATTTTTTAAAACTTTAATCAAATCTTGCCTTCTTTCTTCTGTTACATCTGGAATTCTTAACCTAATCATTTGACCATCAATTTGCGGATTTATCCCAAGCTCAGATTTTTGTATAGCGGCTTCTATAAGATTTGTATTACTTTTATCCCAAACTTGTATTGAGATTAATCGTGCCTCTGGTACGCTTACTGTTGCTAATTGATTTATTGGCATAATTTGTCCATATACATCAACTTTAATTGTATCTAGCATGTTAGTATTTGCTCTACCTGTCCTAAGTGTTGCAATATCTTTTTTGAATGATTGAATACTCTTATCCATTTTTAATGAATAATTTTTTTCATTAAACTCACTACTCATTTAAACACCTTCGCCAACTTTATATCTTATGAATTCAACTACTTTAAGAGAGGTTTCACTAGAATTTTCTTTCAATACATCTAAAACCTTTTTTTTTGGATCCATTATCCAAATTTGATTTAATAAAGAATTATCATTTAAAAATTTTGTAATCTTACCCTTTGATATTTTATCTACCATTTCCTCTGATTTGCCTGAGTTCAAAATTTCAGCTTTTATAATTTCTAGCTCTTTATCAATCAGATCTTTTTTAATTCCATCCTTGTCTATGGCTAATGGATTTGAAGCTGCGATATGCATTGCAATTTTACTTCCAAAATTTTTATTTTCATCATTAACCATTCCATCTATTTTTACTATTGAAATTATTTTTCCTATGCCTTTTTCTAATGCAGAATGAACGTAAAAAAAGTTTTTACCATTTAAATTGTCAAAGAAATTTGCTCGCCTTATAGTTATTTTCTCTCCAATTTTTGCGATAAGGTTAACTAAATTATCTTTTACTGTGATTCCATTCTTCATTGAAGTTTCATTTAATTTATTTAAATCACTTTTTACTTCAAAATTTAGTTCTGAAAGTTCTTTGCAAAAATTAATGAAATCTTTATTTTTTGCAACAAAATCAGTTTCACTATTAATTTCAATAATTGAAACATTACCTTCTGCTTCTTTAACCAAAGCTAAACCTTCTGTGGCAGTTCTGCTCATTTTCTTTGAAGCTTTTGCAATCCCTTTTTTTCTTAGAAACTCAATTGACTTTTCAATATCACCCTTACTTTCGTCTATTGCAATTTTGCAATCTTTAAAACCAACACCAGTTAATTCTCTTAACTTTTTGATATTATCTAATAGATCTTTATTTGACATTTACTGATTATTAAAATTTAGTTTTTTTTTTTTGATTATTTCTTCTTTTGAGTTTTCAGAAGGTCCTTTAATAAATTTCTCAGCATCTTTAATTGTTTTTTTCAAAAGTTCACAATACAAATTGATAGATCTTCGAGCATCATCATTTCCTGGAATTGGATAGTCTATACCAGTAGGGTCTGAGTTTGTGTCTAAAACACCTATTATTGGTATACTTAATTTTTTTGCTTCAGCAACTGCAAGAGACTCAATGTTTGTGTCTATGATAAAAATTAAATCAGGTGTCTTTTTCATTTCAGAAATACCTCCTAAAGATCTTTGAAGTTTCTCTTTCTCTTTTCCGAATTTTAAAATTTCTTTTTTTGTGAAACCTAAATTTTCTTTAGATAATTGATCCTCTAGTTTTTTAAGCCTTTTGATTGAATTTTGTATTGTATTCCAATTTGTAAGCATCCCACCCAACCATCTATAGTTAACATAATATTGACTAGTTTCTTTAGCTAATTCACTTACTTGTTCGGAAGCTTGTTTTTTTGTTGAAACAATTAATAGTTTTCCTCCAGTAGATATAATTTTATGGACCTGAGCTAAAGCTGTTTTAATAAATTCAACGGTCTGAGTTAAGTCAATTATGTGTATAGAATTTTTTTCTCCAAAAATATATTTTTTCATTTTTGGATTCCATCTCAAAGTTTTATGGCCGAGATGTACGCCAGCTTCTAATAACTGTTTAATGTCAACTTTTGGTATGTTCATATAATTTCCCGGTTAATCCACCACAGTAATTCCAATTATCTGGACCGGTAGGGCATTGCCCTTGTAACTGTGTGCGAAATAAGCAACACATATATACAATCAAGCTAAAAAATCAACTATCTAAACTGTAATTTTTTCCACGTAATTCTTAGCTTTTAAGGCTTTTAAGTGATTTAGGTCAAACTTCCTGTTCTTCTGTAAACTGTAGTGTGCTTTTTTAGTTTTATTTTTTATAATTAAATTAATTCTGGTTTCTCCTTGAGCTGATAGCAAGTCTTTTATTTCATTAATATTATAGTTTGTTTTAAGCTCAATAGTAACTTTTGAGTATGGCTTGTTTATTAAATCGTCAAGATTTAATATTTTTCTTACATTTACTCTTTTCTTTGTGTTTTCATCGCTGCTAATATCTTTTTGAAGAGTGAGGACGAATGTTTCTGACTCTTTTAATATTTCTCTGTTAGAAACTAAAATTTCTGCAAATAAAAACAGCTCAAACTCAGAATTTTTGTCACTAAATTTTACAATAGCATAAGGTGTACCTTTGACACTTTTCTTCTCCTGTATTGACATTATAGTTCCAGCAACCAATCCTTCTTTAATATTATCATTATAAAAATCACTATAAGTTTTAATATTTAATTGATTAAGAACATCATAATAATCATTCAGTGGATGATCAGTTAAATAAAAGCCTATTGATTTAAATTCCTCCGCTAGTAGCTCTTTTTTCTTCCAAGAAATAGATGGTTCGAAATCAAAACTTTTATCTTTATTTTCTTCATTGATAAAAAGATTTGTTTGACGACTTTCTTTGTCTTCATTTATGTTTTTAACATTTTGAATAATTTTTGGAATTGAGGCCATAATTTTATTTCTATCTTTTTCAAAAACATCAAATACTCCAGCTTTTACTAAACCTTCTAATTGTAATTTATTGATATCTTTTGAATTAACTCTATTTATAAAATCAGAAAAGGATTTAAATATTCCATTTTTTTCTCTTTCATTTACTATATTTGATATAGCTTCATAACCAACATTTTTAATTGCTCCTAAACCATAAAAGATTTTTCCATCTATAGCCCTAAAATCTGGGAAAGACTTATTGATTGATGGATTGATAATTTCAATATTAAGTTTTTTCAGCTCCTCTACAAACTCTCTTAGTTTTGAAGTATTTGTAAGTTCTGTTGACATTGTAGCTGCAATAAAATCTTCTTTATAATATGTTTTTAAAAAAGCTGTTTGATAAGCTATTAAAGCATAAGCTGCTGCATGACTTTTGTTA
>MDTB01048119.1_pt1 | contig 10380 bp, 8 predicted proteins | sample 811161 | NCBI WGS metagenome assembly MDTB01 (sample SAMN05326650, study PRJNA326480) | marine metagenome | isolation source: seawater | place: Mediterranean Sea | collected 2009
ACGGGTGTCGAAGTTCTTTTGACGACCGTGTCCCCGCGTCGATCCAGACCAGTCAGTACCAACGAGAGTGAAAGACGGGGGACGTGGTGAGGTTGAATCACGTGTACCGAAGTTGGATTCTTTGCCTGGCTTTGCCTTTGGTCGGCTGCGCACTGGATCAGGGTATAGAAGGCCGGGCGCCACAAGCAGTGTCCCAGGCAGATGTTAAACCGCCGAATGCAAAAATGCACGTGGAAATGGCTCGCATGCTCGGCCGATCCGGGGAAGTTGGCGGGGCGGAGGTGCACTACCAGGAGGCACTCAGAATTTCGCCGCAGGATCTCGCTGCGCAACTCGGTTATGCGCGTCTGCTTGTCGGAAATGGAAAACCTGAACGTGCATGCGGGTGGTTTGAACGGGCACAGCAGGATCATCCTGAATCGGCGGCGGTACACAATGATTTGGGGCTCTGTTACGCAGAGTGTGGTCGCTCGGCCGACGCGATCGTTGCAGTGCGACGGGCCACAGAACTTCAACCGGATGAAGTACGCTATCGCAATAATTTTGCCCGACTGCTCGTGGCGAAAAATCAAACGGATGAGGCACTCAACGCATTGTTAGCGGTCCACCCTCCGGCAGTCGCGCACTACAACGCAGGGTTCCTCTTGCAATCACATGGCAAACGGGCTGCTGCCGCCGCACAGTTTGAAAAAGCTGTCGCCCTGGACCCATCTCTCGTTTCTGCCCGGCGCTGGAACCAGGAAATAGCACGCCGCGATCAACTCGATAGGCAAACGGCCGGGTTTCCCACGCGACTTCCACGGGCTGAAATCCAATAGCTATCAGCTGGCGGTCACAAGCTGCTTCACACCCACAAAAGAGGTATGCGCTTTAAGACAAGTGCGGCGAAATGTTTCTGGTCGCATCACCCCAAGGAGGCGGAAGGTTTCCACGTCACCGTTACGGAAGATGAGGTCTCCGGCCGGATACCATGCCTGTCCGGGCAACACCACAACGTCAACAGCATCAAAGTTGTCCAGGCCAACGGACATCTCTTCAACCCATTTTGCAGACCAGGAAAATTGCCTGCGCTGGACAATCACGCGACGATTCGTGAGGACGTAGCGGCGTGCGAGTCCCGGGAGCAGACCCGCAAAAAACATTTGCAGAGCTAGCGGAATCGAGAGCAAAGCAAACAGATTGCCGAGCGTGAAAATGTTGCCTATGCCAAGCTGAACGCTATAGAGTCGACCGAGTGTGCAGCCGAGTCGCCCGAGTGGGGGCGTGGAGAGGGCCGTGAGACCAGGCCATACGACCATGCTCGTGACCTCACTGGATGTTGGCGGTGCCACGCCCGCAATCGGTTGTGTCATCAAGGCAACTCCCAGCAAAAACGGTTTTTAAAAAAACATGCCCGAGACGAAAAAAAATACCATAAGCGGCAACGAGTATCCAGGGGACCGGCCTTTCAATCACCCATGCCGTAATACGTTTCATAAATGCGTCGGGCAGACGCTGCGGTTGATTCCCAATCCCAACTTTGCTCGTTAAAACGATCCGGACTGAGACTGCGGACGTACGCAGAGGGCTCGGCCTCACGCATCGATTCAACCACATGTCGACCGATACCGGCTGAACCAGAAACACCATGTGCATTGCATCCGCCGGCCATGACAAAACCCTCGACCTGCTGTGTGGGGCCCACGATAAAACGTCCATCGGGGGTGAAGGTGGGCCAGCCTTTAAAAACGCTGCGAATACCCAACTGTTCGATGGGGGCAAACTGTGGTCGCATCTGTTCGACAAAAAAGGCTAACGCATCGTAATCAATTTCTAAACGCGGTGGCTCCTGTGCGGAAGTGTATTTTCGAGGATCCGTGCTGAGCGAATCCGGTTCCCAGCCTCCGAGGAGCAGGCCTCCCACCTCCGGGCGTACATAGATGGAGCCGTCCGGGATCCGCACCACCGGTGCACTCGGATCCATCCCTTCGCAATGGACGGTGATTAAAAACTCGTGTCGCACAGGGACAATCGGTAACTCGATACCGGCCCAACAGGCAACGTGGTAGGCATGTGCCCCGGCGGCATTGATCACCGTTTCACACGCGATTGTCCCTTCCGCAGTCTCCACTCCTGTGACACGATTATCAGAAATTGTCAGTCCTGTCGCCGCACGCGAAGTTTTAAATCGTACGCCAAGTTCCCGCGATTTTTTGACATACGCCATCGTCAGGTCGTAGGGCTGAAGGTAGCCGTCACTCGGACAATAGAGGATGGCCTGCGCCGCAGAGAAATCGAGCGCTGGCCAAAGGGCACCTGCCCGGGCCGAATCAATAAATTCAACTTCCAACCCGGCCTCTGCGGCGACGATAGCAAGTTGTTCAAATGCCGCGACCCGCTGTTCACAAAGTGCTACTCGCAGCGAACCGACCTGTCGCCAGGAAGGATTTGCGTCGGGATCTTGTTGCATTTCAGAAAAGGTTGCAACCGACCACTGGGCCAGTTTGATCCGCTCGACCGTGCTGCGAACCTGACCGACCAATCCGGCAGCCTGACTGGACGTGGCTGCCGCCATCGAGGATTCTTTTTCCAGAAGCAGAACATCGCGCTCGCCTGCAAGAGCCAATTGGTAAGCCACACCGCAACCTACGGTGCCGCCGCCGATGATCACTATTTTTGCGCTCTCTGTGCCACTCATCCGTTTTCCTTACTCGGGCTTTCCTGGTATCCAAGCGCGGCGGCGAGAATTTCAGCCACATCGCGAACTTCTTTCTCTGGTGCTTTGTCGGCCACGCCATCTCGCATCATAATCAGACAGAACGGACAGGATACGGCAACCGTTTCAGCACCGGTGGCGAGCGCTTCGTCAACCCGCGAGCGACCCACGCGTTCCTCGACCGGGTCGTCAAACCACATCCGGCCTCCCCCTGCGCCGCAGCAGGCGGTTTGTTCTTTGTTGCGAGGCATTTCTAAAAGTTGATTGTCTGTTCCCAGCGTAATCTGCACCAGTTCGCGTGGCGGCTCGGAGACGCCTCCGACCCGCGCGAGGTAACAAGGGTCATGGTAGGTTACCAATTCAGCCGCATTGCCCTGAGGCTTGGGTAATTGACCATCGGCAGTCAATTCGGTGAGTAACTGTGTGTGGTGGACGACCTCGTACTGGCCACCAAACTGGGGATAATCCTGTCGCAGACTGTTCAGGCAATGGGGGCAGTGCGTCACGATTTTTCGCACGCCGTGATGCGAGAGCTTTTCAATGTTTTTTCCGGCCAATTCCTGAAACACGAATTCATCGCCCATTCGTCGGGCCGACTCACCGGTACAACGTTCTTCGGGTCCCAGAACGGCAAAGGAAACGTTGGCTTTTTTCAGGAGCCAGACCAGACTACGTGCCACCCGCTGTACGCGGCGATCGTAGGAGGCTGCACAACCGACCCAATACAGGTATTCAAAATCGGGTGCCGTTTCCGGGGTCGGTACGTCCAGGCCCGCTGCCCATGCAAAGCGATCTTGCTGCGGAAGACCCCAGGGGTTGCCACTCCTCTGTGATTTTTGCAGCGCGCCTGCAGGTGTGCCTCGAAGTGTTCCTTCGCCAACCAGGTGCCGACGCATATCGGTAATCATTCCCAGCGGGTTGACCCGCAGCGGGCAGACCTCGACGCATGCCGAACACGTTGTGCAAGACCACAAGGTTTCGGCGGAAATCACATCACCGTGCAACGCACCGGTCAGTTCACCCTCTTCCCCACGGGCAAGATGCGCAAGCAGATCGAAAGACTGCGTATCGAGATATCGATGAATATCCTGTACAACCGCTTTTGGAGAGAGTGGTTTTCCAGCTTCGTATGCGGGGCACGCCTCTTCGCAGCGGCCGCACGCGACACAGGCGTCAAAATGCAGAAGACGCTCGCGCGAAAAATCCATCAGTTGTCCCACACCGACCAAACCAGTCTCTTCGACTTCCTCGATCGAAATCGGTTCCATCCGACCGAGGTGGGTCGGTTCGGTAAGTAGATTCACACTACCGGCAATCGAGTGGACGAGTCGTGAATAGGGAAAAACTGCCACCAAGGTCAACGCGGGAATCGCATGCAGCCACCAGCTCCAACGGTGAAGCGTAATAGATTTTTCGTGATCAATGCCCGCGCCCTCTAAAAGGTGTGCCACCGAAAGCCCCACGAACGAACATTCCGGTTGGACACTTTGCGCTTGAAGAATCCGAAGGCCTTCGACAATAAAACCCGAAATCCCCAGAAAAAGGAGACAAGCCAAAATGGCAATATCTGCCGGTTGGTGGTCCAGACTCTGTGGTCGGTTGAAGCGGCGGTAAAGAAACATCAAGCAACCGATAATCAACGCGACGCCAAAGACATCAAGTACAAACTCATAGATGATGTAGTACAGGCCATAATGGAATACCGGATAGGCGGGCGGTCGGCCGAGCAGATCGGCTAGCAGATGTTCGATCGCAATCAGGAGCGTGCCGATAAACAGCACCACAAATCCGGAAAAAAGAAATAAGTGGGCGGTACTTGCCGCTCCGCGACCGCGGAGACGACGCTGCAGGAAAATGTCGCGGCCCAGTCGCACAATCCCTGCCCGCCAGGAAATCCGTGCTTCTTTCCACGGTCGCAATCGCCAGATACGGACTCGCCGCCATACTCCCCAGCAAAAACATGCGATGGCTACCACGCTCAATCCCGCAAAGATCCAGCGGGCTAGCGGCGGGATATTGCCTAAAATTTCCCGCGTTGGTTCCGGTCCCGTGGCGAGCAACGTTGCAAGGCGAATCACCCCGAGTTCCTTTGGCTGAGTCGCTTGATCAATTGAGGGACGACCTCATAGACATCGCCCACCAGGCCAACATTAGCCACCTCAAAAATTGGTGCATCTGGATCGTTGTTCACTGCAACGATGGTCTTCGAATTTTTCATGCCCGCCATGTGTTGTACCGCGCCAGAGATGCCGAGCGCAAGATACACTTCCGGGGCAATGATTTTTCCAGTCTGGCCGACCTGCAATTCATTGGGTGCAATGCCGGCATCGACAAGTACTCGGCTGCTACCGGCTGCGCCACCGAGCGTGTCCGCCAGTCCGCCAACGAGTGTTTCAAAGTCTTCGCTGTTTTTAATCGCGCGTCCTCCAGAAACAACAACGGCCGCCTCGGTGACATCAGGGCGACCGCCACGGCTCGATTCCACAGTCTCGACCTGCACACGTAGCGGGAGATCAGCAAGATCAATGGTCAGCGGTCGGATCGCTTCAGTCGCCGCAAGCGGTTCGGCGGCGGGGTAGGCCGTACTTTGACAGGTGACAATTTGAATCGGTCCGCTCAGTTCGATGGTGGCCACAATCGCTCCGGCATACATCGCGCGGCGGAACTGTAACTTTCCTTCGACCCATTCGTGTGAGAGAACATCGCTGGCCATTGTCCCACCGAGTAAGCCTGCGGCACGCGTCAAAATATCTTTGGCAAACGTTCCCGAACCGGCCAGCAGCAGATCAACTTCCTCTTGATTTACCGCGCGGGCGATGACCGGTGCCCAGGTATCGGCAGCCACGGTTCCGAGTTGTTCCGCGTCCACGGTGCAGACCGGTGCATAGTGCGACGCTTGGTTGGCAACGGTGTCGAGTTGGGAGCCGATCAGTAACCAGCTGACGCTTCCCTTGTTTTGCTCGGCCATTTGGCGACCACATTCGATTGCCGCAAGGCTTGCCGGACGCAGTTGGCCGTCCTCGATTTCCGCCAGGACAAGAATTTTCAAGGCAGCACCTCCACTAGCGCGTCGGCCAATTGGTCGACCGAATCAACCCGCTGGCAGGTTCGCAACTGCGAGGGAGCCTCCAGGTCAATGATTCTGGTGCGTGGTTCCAGGGTGAGATCGAGCGATTCGAGGGGAAGTTCCTCAATTGGTTTCTTGCGGGCTTTAAGGATACTCGGTAGCGAGGCATACCGAGGTTCATTGAGTCGTAGGTCGGTCGTAACCACCGCAGGACGCGTGACGCGAATCGTTTCGATTCCTCGGTCCGTTTCGCGGTCGACGCGGATTGCATCGTCGGTGAGTTCGACCTTCGAGGCAAAGGTAGCTTGTGGCCAGTCGAGTAGCGCCGCAAGAAATGGGCCGGCTTGGCTGGCATCGTCGTCCACCGCCTGTTTGCCCATCAAAACCAAATCGGGCTGCTCTCGCTGTACGATCACCTGGAGGACACGAGCGACGTTCCAAGGATCAAGCGGTGCGTCACATTGGACCAGCACTGCCCGATCGGCGCCCATCGCCAACCCGCTACGGAGTTGTTCCTCATAGTCGGGAGTGCCGATACCGACGATGAGAATCTCGGCATCGCAGCCCGCCTCGCGAAGTCGAATAGCTTCTTCCAACGCGATCGCATCGAAAGGATTGATTACAAAGGGCAATTGGTCATCGTGAATCCCACGTCGATCCTCGCGCAGCGTAATCCGCTGATCGGTGTCGGGAACGCGTTTAGTGGGAACCAGTATTTTCATGATAACTTGGACTTGTTATTCGAACTTGTTAGTCGGAGCTAGTACTTGCTTTTGAAACAGAATAAGCGTTCAGCTGTATTTTTAGGAGGCCTTTCCACCGGCCGTTTTACCTTCGACACGGCCATAATAATTACCGGCCATTTCAAAACAGCGGGAGCGGATTTCATTGCGGGTCAGGTATCCGGGGTGTTCATAGAATCGATCCGCCTCAATTTCTGACAGATCGTAATCGGTTTTTCCCTCAGTGACGAGATCGGCCATGATCACGCCGATCGTGGGGCTTTGTACGATCCCGTGACCGGAGAAACCGCTACAGTGGAAGAAGCCGGAAAGCTCATCAAATGCACCGCAAAATGCTTTGCCGTCTGGGCTGAAGGTCATGATTCCGGTGGTGACGGTCATCGGCGTGCGTTCGTTGATCCAGGGGAAACGCTGCTGGGCACAATAGATCAGCATGGCCACATGGATGTCATCGCGTGCCGCTTTCATCAATGCCATGTCGAAGTCGACAGGCAGATTTTCCATTTCGTATTGTTCGGGCTCTGCTTCGTACATGCCCACGATCAGACCACCCGCTTCGGGGCGCGAGTAAATGCGATTTTCGCGGTCTCTGACACCTGGACTGAACCGATCGATCAAGATCGCATCGTCGGGCCGGGTCGTGAGATAAACATGGCCGATCGCGGCAGTCGGCAGCACCGTCTCAGCCATTTCTGCAACCAGATAGGACCAGGGACCTCCCGCGTTGACCACCGCATCAGCATAAAGCGGGCCGCTTGCGGTTTGTACGCCGACCGCACGGCCACCTTCTATCAAAACGCGTTCTACCGGAGTTTGGGTCTGATACTGGACACCTAATTTGCGGCCCCATTTCACATAGGAGGCTACCAATTCTGCCGGTTGGAGATGCCCGTCGGTCGGACAGTAGCAGGCGTCGAGTAAATCCTCCGTCTTCATATAGGGCAACTTTTCATGCACTTCATCGCACGTAAGGTGCTGAATGTCAAAATTAATCGACTTTCCCATTTCCACCAGATCGACAATCTCTTGGGCTCTATCAGGCGTTACGGCAACGCGGAGCGAACCGGTTTGCAAGAAGATTTCTTCTCCCGTCTCTTTTTCCAATTCCCGAACCGTTTCGACACCATCCATTAGCATCCGGGTGGAAGCGGCTGTTCCCCGCAACTGTCCGAGTAGTCCCGCCGCACGGCCGGTCGAACCGCTTCCCAATTGTCCGCGTTCCAGGACGATCACGCTTTTGCCCCGCCGGGCCAGTTGCAGTGCGGTGCTTAGTCCGGCAACACCACCACCGATAACGAGAACGTCTGCAGTCTTTTGAGACATGAAATACTCCGGGGTCTAAAAGGGCTCTACGATTCACTCGAGGGGGTCAATTGCTCAAGATACCAGCAAATGAATGCCTCGACGTTCCACTCTTTGTACGTTGAAAGGGGGCCGGGGCGGTAGGCCCTGGAGGAAATTCCCTGCTGGGCAGCGCGGCAGAGGTCCCAGTCCTGTTCGCTGGTAAGCTGCCAGAAGGGAAGAAGACGCTCAAGCGTGAAGTCCCGCCCTTCGACCGCATCCTGGTCGACAAGCCACACCACGCGCGCCAGCGTTCTATCTGGACCTGCGGGGAGCAGTCGCGTGGTGACCACATGGTCACAACTGGAATGATTCCACATGTTCGGCATGGTCCGCATCCGTAATGTGCCCACGTGGGGATCCACATAATCACCCATCAGTGGGGCTACTTGTTGACCGTCCATCGTCTCGCTGATGTAGTCTTCAACCAATACTGTCCGGTTGATTGCACACCATCCATCGACGTTCTCCGGATCTGGAAAACTGGCCATTCCGGTCGATTGGTGGGTTGCAGTCAGGCCGGTTGCGGCCAAATGCTCTTTGTTGCGCTGAAGTTGTTGTGCTATCCGTGTTTGGATCGCACCGTTCGTATCATCCTCGTTGTAGTGGTCAAAGTTTGCGCGAATGTACTGCGGGTGATTTACATTGCAGTGATAACACTCGCGATTATTTTCCCAGACCAATTTCCAGTTCGCTTCGATCTCGTAATCGATCGCACAGGCAACTTTTGCGCGGTTCAGTCCCTGGGGAGCAGCAGCAGCAGCGATTTGTTTACCGACACCGTCAAACGGAGGTGGATTGTCTGCTAGTGAGATATAAATCATGCCAGCGGCGGTAGCCACGGTCACCGGTAGCAACGACCATTCCTTATAATTCAAATCTGCCTCCATGCCACGGGCAGAGCAAAGTTGACCGGATCGGTCATAGGTCCATTGATGGTAGGGACAAACAATGCGGCCGACGTGTCCCTGTTGTTGGCTGCAGAGTCGCGTACCCCGATGTCGGCAGAGATTATGGAACGCGCGAATTTCTCCCTCATCGTCGCGGAGAATCAGGATGGAATCCTCACCAATATCCCAGGTCAGATAGTCTCCGACCGACGGTATTTCGCAGTCGTGGGCTACAAACAACCAGCCAGTCCGCCAAATTTGCTCGATTTCAATCGCGTAGATCGCGCGATCGAGATAGAAGGGCTGTGGCAGCGTGAAGCCCGTTTGGCGGGTCGCAATGAGCGCCTCGATTTTCCCTCGGTCCATTCCATCTACCATGAAGAAAATAGCCCAAAAACAACCGCTAAGCCCTAGATTAACGTGTATCTGAACAATTGATGCCCCGGTCCGCAAGGTCCAACCCGTGGTTCGGTCGCGACGCCCCCGCGGCGGGGGAACAGGTCGAGATGATTCCTTGCGTCCTCGAGGGTCTGGGCGTTATTCTCGCAGTGTGGGCTTCCGGTGTTTTTGTTCGCAGAGGGGTTCTCTATGCGATGGAACGGTTTGTTTTACTCGCTTTTATTGCTCGTGCTGGTGGTTGGGACATTCCCTTGTTACGCGGGTGACCGCCCAGAAGCGGCCCAAGTGAAAAGTCTCATTCTGCTCATTGGTGATGGCATGGGGCCCCAGCAGATGGGTCTGCTGACGGCCTACGCCAACCAGGCGCCGCATTCGATTTATACGGATCGGGAGACTGCATTAGAGGAGGCAATGGATCGAGGCGTGATCGGTTTGATTCGCACTTCGCCCCCCGGAGTGTTGGTCACTGATTCGGCCGCTGCCGCGACTCAGTTGGCCAGTGGCGTGGCTGCAGGGGCGGAGATGGTCGGCATCGACGCAGCGGGAGATCGCGTGGAAACGATTTTGGAAAAAGCACAAGCTGCGGGCAAAGCCGTGGGTTTGGTTACCGACACACGGTTGACGCATGGGACGCCGGCAGCCTTTGCTGCCCACCGACCGCATCGCTCGGAAGAGAATGCGATCGCGTCGGATTTAGCAGCCTCTGGAATCGATGTCCTTCTCGGTGGCGGATTGCGCAATTGGGTTCCCGTGGAAGCGGGAAAAGATGGTAGTGCAGCGCAGGACGAAATTCAGCATCTCACCGGAGGAGCCTATACGTTTTCTTCCAAGCGGAAAGACAATCGTAATCTGCTTCTCGAATCGCGACTCGATGGCTACCAGCTTGTCTTTAATCGGGAGGAACTGGCGAAAATAGAATCCGGTAAAGTTCTGGGACTCTTCGGCAACGAATCGATGTCGGATGCCATCACCAAGCGGGCTGTAAAAACGGTGAGCGGTGAGCCCACTTTGGCTGATATGACTAAAAAAGCATTACAACTGCTCTCCCAGCGGGAAGCCGGATTTTTTCTCATGGTGGAAGCCGGTCAGATTGATTGGGCCTGCCATAACAATGACACCGGTAGCCTGCTGGCTGAGATGCTCCGCATGGATCGATCGCTGGAGGTGATTTTAGAGTGGATGCAGGATCGAGAGGATACCTTGCTTGTGGTCACGGCCGATCATGAGACCGGCGGTTTTGGCTTC
>MDTB01177475.1_pt1 | contig 10380 bp, 11 predicted proteins | sample 811161 | NCBI WGS metagenome assembly MDTB01 (sample SAMN05326650, study PRJNA326480) | marine metagenome | isolation source: seawater | place: Mediterranean Sea | collected 2009
AATTTTGAAGCAACAAAAATTCCATCCATATGCAGTGCTACCGAGGGCGCTGCAATTGCATTCTGATTGGTTTCATCACCAACGCCTCTAATTGATATTATAGTCTTATAGCCCTCATTTTTTGCGACAGTCACTCCGGGTGCGATAGCACTTAAACCAACAAAATCGATCAAGTTTTTTGTTTCTATCTCTTCGCTATTGATGGCGGTAACTGCTTTTGAGACATCTTGAAGACTTTCTGCTCTCTTCTCCGCTGTTACAACAACCTCTTCCATTACCATACCTTGAGAGATAGCTCCAAAAGATATTACAAACAGGAAAGTTAGCCCTGATAGTCTAAGACTTTGATAGGTATTCTTCATTGAGAATGCTCCTTACGCACTTTGTGATCCGGAAAATGGTTTGAGGTATATACCTTTAAAGCATAAGTTCGAGGTCCTCGACTGTTTTAAGTGAACAGGCATAGAGAATTGACTCGTACATAGTTGGCACGCACCAATATAATGCTAGGGAATAAGTATAACGCCCCGATATTGATCATACATAAATAAAGCGGGAAAAGAATCAGATTATAAGTTCTTTTTTCAGGATTCTAGCAGGGTCGTCCTAGAGGCTAGGTCTTTCAAGGATAGGCAGAATCCAAGACTTATTTTTTTCTAGCTCATCTTTAGACAATCCTGTGAGTTCATAAGGTAGGACTAACCAATCATTTATTTCGTGCAAAAAGTAATCAGGTATACGGTTAGTTTTATTATGCGAGGGTTTGTAGAAGGGGGCCGCTATTCTATAGTCTCTCGGCATGTTGCGTTTACTCTTGATTTTTAGTCTATTTATAACAGCTTCAATGTTATAGCCCGAGCTAAAAACGTCATCTACGATTAGTAAGTTATGCTCGTGGTTTAAGTTTTCATAAAGGTATTGGAGTCCGTGTACTCTTATAGTTTGTGGATTGGACATTGTCGCTTGATAATTTTCCATGCCTTGATAAGACGTTCGTATAGCAATATGGTCGGTTTGTAATCCTAGCGCTTGCAAGCATTCTTGGACATAGATTCCTACTGTTGCGCCACCTCGCCAAATAGCGACAATAAAGTCTGGTTTGAACCCGCTCTCATAGATGTTGACAGCCAGACGAAAGGAATCGTTGAGCAATGATTCTTCATCAATATAACGATACTTTTTAAGCTGGTTATCCACTGGTAGCCCTTACTTTCGCAGTAACTCCAACTATACTATGGGCTGGTCGGAGGAGAAACAAATCAAGTAATGGTAGAGAAACAATATTTGAGTGCGCAGCAGTTGTTGGAGGACTCTTTCATCCTTGGCGCTGAAGTCGCAGCCAGTGGCTTTAAGCCATCATTTATCATGGCTATTTGGCGAGGAGGCGTACCCGTTGGTATCGCTGTCCAGGAAATGCTCGCCTACTCAGGAATAAAAACCGATCACATCGCGATAAGAACGTCTTCCTACTCTGGGGATATTGATAACCGCGCCTCTACTATTCGTATTCATGGTATGGGTTATCTAATAAAAAACATAACATCTGAGGACAGATTACTGATAGTAGACGATGTCTTCGATACAGGCTTTACGGTTAAAGCGGTGATAGAACATTTACGCGAGAAAGCGAGGCGAAATACTCCCTGCGAGATCAAGGTGGCAACCCCCTATTACAAGCCATCCCGACGTTTGGTAGATGTGTTACCAGACTATTATCTTCATGAAACGAAGGCTTGGCTTAAGTATCCTCATTCTTTAGAGGGTCTATCAGTTAAGGAGATTAAAGAAAATCGGCCGGCTCTTTACGAAATCATAAAGGAGCATCTTGCTGAGGACTAAGGCCACAACCTTTGAGTATAATATGCGTAAGGGTCGCGGATATTTTCTCGAAATCGTCTTCGGAATATTCTTGTATTTTTAGAGCAGTTTTTACCTGGAAATCGAAGTCCGCATAATGTTGGGTGCTGCTCCAAATCATGAAAATTACATGGTAAGGGTCTAGGCTATCCATCTTTCCTGCTTGCATCCACGATTTAAGTATCCCGACTTTTGAATGAAGCCAGTTACTATAGATGCTTTCAAGGCGGTCACCCATAAGGGGAGCCCCCCGTAATATTTCTCCTGCAAAAATTTTCGAGGCAGCAGGATTATGGCGCGAAAAATGAAGCTTGGCCGCTATATAGTGTTTGATGATGTCGTAAGGCTCGTCTAGAGAGGAATTTTCTGGAAAAGACTGGTTCCACCGATCTACTATATCGTCCAGAACACGAAGGTAAAGCTTTTCTCTGGATTTGAAGTAGTAGTGAACATTGGCTCGTGCAACTCCTGCGCTCCTGGCAATTCTTCCGATAGATGCTCCATCAAATCCTCGCCGAGCGAATTCCTGCTCTGCAGCAATTAGAATGAGTGTTTCATTACTGCGACGGATACGGCCGGTACGCACTTGGCTTGGAGTATCGCTAGAGGTGCTCATTCGCTCGGAGCCCCTGCATCAACCCAACGGCCTACTAGAAGACGCTCCTCCGATGTCATCCCTGTTTTGTTAAGGAATGGCATATTATGGCTATCAACTGATCTTGCTTTGATTCTTTTTGCCCATCTTTGCATGTCGCTGAGGGACTCTAGCATTACCCCTGCTGGAGAAACGATAAATACGTCGTCAGTAGGCACGCGGGAGTGACAACTTGCGCAGCGTTCTCTGAGGATACGTTGTACTTGCGAGACGTTAATTTGCCTCACCTCTGATAATTGTTGTGAGATTGGACTTTCCGAAGAAGAAGTTGGAGTAGGGGCAATGAACCATGCTAGTAAGATCGCTGCCAAGAAGCTTGTAACCAAAATTAGAGGTTGATTGATACCTTGGTGTCTTAGATTAAAATAGTGTCTCGCGAAAGCAGTTATCCCGATGATAGCAATTAGTACCAGCCAACTGTTTTCACCTGAATAAGTCATAGGGTAATGATTACTTATCATGATAAAAACTAGTGGCAACGTGAAGTAGTTATTGTGTGTTGAGCGCAATTTCGCTTTTTGACCCCAGCTTGCTTGCGGTGCTTTACCCGTCTCAATCGCACTTACCAAGGCTTTTTGTGAGGGAATTATGACTCGAAAAACGTTCCCTGCCATTATTGTTCCTATCACTGCACCTACATGGATAAAAGCGCCGCGACCACTGAAGAGGTGTGTGAATGTGTAGGATAGAGCCATCACCATAAGTAGGAGGAAGAACGAAAGTAAATAGTTATTGCGAGCTAGTATTGGAATAGCACACAAGCACTCGTATAAAACCCAACCAAAAAATATTAGACCAACTCCTAAGGACGTGGCTTGAACTGGGGTAAGATCGGCAACACGCGGGTCAATCAGGTAAGCATCCGCACCTAAATAGAACATCAATATCAAGAGGATAACGCCAGTAAGCCAAGTGGTATAAGCTTCCCATTTGAACCAATGCAAAGTTTCCGGCATTTTTTCCGGCGCAAGTTGGTACTTGGCAACTTCATAAATGCCCCCTCCATGGATGGCCCATAGATCACCTTTTATACCTTTATCACTTTTCCAGCGTGGGGGTGATTCAAGATGATTATCGAGCCAGACAAAGTAGAATGAAGCTCCTATCCATGCGATACCGGCTATGACGTGCATCCAGCGAAAAAGCATTTCTAACCAATCCATGAAGTAGCTTTCCATATGCTCTCTTATCCCTTCTGATCTTGTATTCTTGGTTGAGCGACCTCACCTGCGATGTAGGTCGCGTGGATGCAACGATCATCTCCAAGCATAATGAGCGTAAATAGTTCCTCTAACAGAGTAGTACATTGCTTCATTCTAAAGGCGAGAAAGTCAGTTGGTTTCTTATCTATTACGATAAAGTCTGCTTCTTTTCCCGGAAGGAAATTACCGATGTGATTGTCCAATTTTAGACACCGAGCCCCACCAAGAGTAGCTAAGTAAAGAGCCTTAAATGCGGAAAATAGGTTTTGATTTAGTTGCTGAACCTTATACGCATCAGCCATCACCTTAAATAACGAAAATGTGTTTCCGGCCCCCACGTCAGTACCTAGGCCCACGTTTATACCCTCTGTAGTAGCTCGTTTTAAGTTAAAGAGTCCACTTCCTAAAAATAGGTTCGATGTTGGACAGTGTGATATGTTACTTCCCGTTTCTTCCAGGCGCGACCATTCGCTGTCTTCTAGATGGATGCAGTGAGCGAATATACTCCGTTCTTGTAGAAGGCCAAGTCGGTCATAACAGTCAAGGTAGTGCCTACAATTAGGGAATAATTCTTTGACCCATTTAACCTCATTCAGGCTCTCCGATAAGTGGGTATGAAAATAAACCTCTGGGTTCTCTTCTAAGAGGACTCGAGCCGCTTTAAGTTGCGCCTCGCTTGAGGTGGGAGCAAATCTGGGCGTAACCGCATATTTCAGTCGTCCGCAGTTATGCCATCTCTCTATTAACTCTTTGCTATCGGAATAAGCGCTTTCAGCATTATCCCTTAAGCTTTCAGGTGCGTTTTGATCCATCAGGACTTTGCCTGCGATCATTCTGAGATTTCGTTTCTCAGCCTGCTCAAAGAAGGCGTCTACGCTTTGGGGATGCACGGTTGGAAATACGAGCGCAGTTGTCGTACCGTTCTTTATCAGCTCATCGAGAAAAAGCTCTGCGATGTTTAAGGCGTATGTTTTGTCATTGAATTTGGCTTCGGTAGGAAAGGTATATGTTTCAAGCCACTCTAATAATTGCTCTCCGTAAGATGCAATCATTTCAGTCTGCGGATAGTGCGTATGTGTATCGATTAATCCTGGAAGCAGTAATTTTCCTTGGTAATCGAAAATCTCATCTTTTCGTACTTGCGCAACGAGTTGCGACGCTTCACCAATCGCCGATATGCGCCCACCTTCAATAATGAGTAAGCCATCTTCAAAATACTCGTAGCTTTGGGGTTCCCCTACTTTATCGGGATCATCAAGGAAGTGTAGAATGTTGGCACGATATGCCTGTTGGTTCATCTTTCTTTCTCTAATTTAATTACCGGACCGTCATAGATTTCTATTTCGTCACAATTGTCGCCCGGACCACCTCTGTCTACGACGAGGAATTCGCTTCCAGATTTCAGTGCGAGACAAAAGTGATGCCAAGTGCCTTTACGAAAATTAACCCCTTGACCGGGAGCAGCGAGAAATACTTCGATTGCGTTTGTATCCAACTCTCCGCAGGGTGCCACGGCTACAAGATAGGAAAATTCTGATAGAGGCATAAAGGCTTGACTACCTAGCGGATGCCGCTCCATAAAGCGTACTTTTAGAGGAAGCTTAATTGAATCGCTACGATATATACTTAAAGACGGCCAACCATTCTGATCATTGACATCTGGTTTAGCAAGGTCACTATACTTAACTGTTAGACCGTGATTTATCACTGTTTCTTCTGTCGAGTTTCCCACGGAAATAAGATCGCCGTAGGGTGCGAAGTCTGGCTGATTTAGTTTTTTAGCAAGCAGTGTTTTGGCCATTAGCTACCTCGATAGGTCGAGTATCCAAAATTAGAGAGGAGCAATGGTATGTGGTAACTCTGATCTTTAGCGGCCGCGAAAACTACCTCTGCCCAAGGATAGAAAGGCTCTTGACCTAAACTTGAGAAGTATTCTCCAGTAGAGAAACGTATTCGATAGATACCGGCCTGAATACCTCCTTCTGGCTCATAAATATCAGATAAACGTCCATCCTTATTGGTAGTACCTTTTGCTATGAGTTCCCATTTTTCTTCTCTCTGGACATATACTGCAATACTTAAACCGGCAGCTGGTTCTCCGATTGTATTATTTAGAACATGTGTGCTGATATGGCTCATAGCAGCTTCTCCAGTCTAAGTTGATAGATTTTACGTTGTTCCTCACTAGCGTTTCTGAGCTCTACTTCTCGGCTATTAGAAAGTCGAGATAAAAGTATTGATAGCATGTCCGCTGCTGATTTCCCGGTTGCGCAGACGATAAAAATAAAGCCAAATTTTTTTTCGTATTCCTCATTTTTTTGCATCAGATTTATGATCACAGACTCTGATGCAGCTACTAAGGAACTTTGTTCATCGGCTGCAAGCGCTTTTGTGTTTGAGTATTTTTCTTTCAGAGACTTCATGTCCCCTATTTTTGGATGACCGCTAAAAGCCTCAAGATAATCTTCTTCTTCTAGTTGTCTCCAAATATCATCTGCTTTTCGTAAGAGAGCTTCTCGGTTTGGAAATGGACGAGAAGAAACCAATTGCTCTATCCATCTCTTACTGGTGCAACATTGTTCTAAGATCCTTACCGCGTCCTCCGGCCGAAATTGATTGAAGTTTGCAACACTCATGCAACCATGTCCCATGCGGGTGCGCCAATTATTCTGAGGCGGCTAACTCCGCCGTCAGGGAAGATGTTGAATCGGATATGGGTAAATCTTTCTCTTGAAGAGGAAAGTTCAGGCTCAACGAATATATGCTCTCTGTCCGGCTGTAGCGGAGTCGCTTCTAAAATAGTATTCCATACTGCTAATGTTGTGTCGATCCCATCCCTAGGTAAAACCGTACCCTCTATAGTGCAGTAATCGGGATAGTTCCCCTTAAAATGACTTGTATCAATAATTGCTTTACGCACATCACCCGGGATTCCCAGTTTTATGATACACCAGTCGTTCTCTTTATCCCTTCTTCGTTTGGTTTCCCATCCATCGCCCATATTGATGCCTGGCTTTGGCATCAACAGATTATTCGGAGAGCTATAGAATTCATTTGAGCACTGCTGACCCCTACCGCCCAGCAGAATACTGGCTAGGTCGACTAGTTCCCCTTCCAGAATAGTCGACCTGTTAACTTTGACATCGCCAAATGCTCGTAGGCGCGCTACCCCACCATCGGGGTAGATACGCAATCTCAGATGTGTGGCATCATTTGCATTATCGATTTTTAATACATTAGGACTATTTGCTTCGATTAATGTCTTTGGCAGTAATTCAGCCCACTCTAATTGTTGTTCCGAACCTTTGGGCTGATATGCATAATCAATCGCAGCTTCTTCTGGCGCATTTCCACGAAAATGTGAGGTATCTATATTGAGCCATTTTACTGTTCCTGGGGCACCTAGTCTTAGCACACACCAATCATGATCGCTTTCTCTGGTATGTCGACCAAAAGATCTACGAGACTCCCATCCGTCCATCCATTGCCCAGTGGCAACGAAATGTCCTTCCTTAAAAATCGGGTCCGCTTTCTTTACCAGGTTCTCACATCCGGCGAACCAATCATCAGAACAATATATGGCGCGACCTCCCAATTGTTCGTCTAACAGGTCTACGAATTCACGTTTTAACTCATTAAGATTCGTCATCTGAGATTATTCCAGGCTTTTAGTAACGGCTGACCAGCAGGATCTCCAGAAATATCGCCGCTATCGTAGATTCTGTTGCCACGTAGAATCGTTGTTTCCACCATCCCAAGTACCTTTCTGCCGGCATAGGGCGTTATTTTATGACGATATTTGATGATATTTGGAGTGATATCAAAGGAAGCCTTATCATCGAAAATTATCATATCGGCGTCGTAACCTTCTGCTAGACGCCCTTTTTTTTCTCCTAGACCGGCAAATCTCGCTGGCTCGGTTGCCATCAACCTACTAACTTCGGTCAGGCTTAGACCTCTAGCGCTTGCTTCAGTCCAAATTAGAGGAAGTCCGAACTGCAGCGAAGATATTCCCCCCCATGCAGCGTCCAAGTCTCCAGTTTGAATGTGTTTGAGCTCGGGAGTGCACGGAGAGTGATCGGAAACGACAAAGTCGATGACGTTTTGGCGTAGTCCTTCCCACAATATATTTCGATTTGAGTCCTCTCGAATCGGCGGGCAGCATTTGAATAACGTTTCGCCGTCGGGACACGCTTCCGCCCACAGGGTTAGGTAGTGTGGACAGGTTTCGGCTGTAATCATAATGCCGCTCTCTCGTGCGGCTTTGATGGCGGGTAGGGCGTCCGCTGAGGATAAGTGCACAATATGCATGCGAGGCTGATGGCCATTATGCTTTGCTTCTTTTGCAAGACTAATGATGAGATCAATGGCGTCGTTCTCCCATTCCCGTGGTCGAGACGCAAGAAAGCTTTGATAGGTTCGATCAATTTCTGCAGGTGGTTGATCCTTTTTATCTAACTCCGCGTGTATTAAATAAGGTAGTCCATATTTGGCAAGGATCGGGATTGCTACGCGCATTTCTTCGGGGCCCACCTGTGGGAAGTCATCGATACCCGAATGGATAGTAAAAGATTTTGCGCCCAGTACTCCGGCTAAGCATAATGCCTCTAAATCATCGAGGCTATCTGGTACCACCCCTCCCCAAAATCCGCAATCTACCCAGAGCTGGCTCCCTAGCGAATCTAGCTTTTGATGCAAAGCATCGACCGAGGTAGTTACCGGTGTGCAGTTGAGTGGCATATCTACAACCGTTGTAATTCCTCCCGCTGCAGCGGCTTGAGTGGCGGTCTCAAACCCTTCCCACTCTGTTCGACCTGGTTCGTTAATATGTACATGCGTATCCACTATTCCCGGCATAATTACCTTTTCACCCACATCTGTAGTCTTACAGTTGGGCTCTTCGTCAAAGCTCATTATTTTTGCGATACAACCATTATCAATAACGATGGTGGCTTCGCATTCTTGATCATCTAGGATGACGCGCCGGCTTCGTAAAGCGAAGGTGTTGTTAGCTGGCATTGGTATTGGACTCCGAAAGTTGTTTTGCTGTCCCTGACAGTATTTTCCAGTGAAGACCTCTTTGTGTGTCTTTATTCAACTTATGATTATGATGCTTAATTAACTGTGCTGCGATCGAGACTGCTACTTCCATTGGTCTCTTCCCGGTCACCTCTCGCAGGCCTACCGGACAAAAAATTTCGGCATAGGACTCAGGCTTATACCCTTGATGTGCCAGTCTTGCCTGAAATTTTCGCCATTTTGTATCTGAACCAATGACTCCTACATAATCCGCATCTCCTCGGTTTATGACAGAGCAGAGTATGTCGTAATCGAGTTGATGGTTGTGGGTCATTATTAGATAGCTACTATCGGCCGGCATGTGTGCTATTTCGTCTTTGGGTTCATCCGACTCAATGATCTTTATGTTTGGTCCTGCGGTTGGTTTGATGGTCGTCATGCGACTATCTATCCAAGAAATATTGATAGGTAAGGCCTGCAAAATTCCCACTAGCGTCTGACCAACGTGCCCGGCGCCAAAAAGAGCCAAGTTCATTCGCAATGGCCTGAATACTTCAAACAAAATGCTACAACTTCCCCCGCAGCACTGCCCAAGACTTGGGCCCAGCTGAAAATGCTCGATACGCTGAGAGTCAGCAGTTTCTGCAAGCATTTCTTGGGCTATCTGTCCCGCCTTGAACTCTAGATGTCCGCCACCAATTGAGCCGAAACTTTCTCTATCGGAGAATACCATTTTAGTTTCTGTTTCTCTTGGTGTGGAGCCTCGAGCACCTAAAACAGTAACGAGAACAAACGCAATACCGCTCTGCTTGAGTTTTAAAGAGGTATCTAGCCAGTCAGCTTCGGTGTTTATCTGTGAGCTCACAAAGCCCTCGAACTACGAAGGTGATCACAGGCCGCTAGTACTTGTTCTGGTGTTGCCGGAGCATCAAGAATAGGGCTGACCCGATATTCAGCTATACTAGCGATCGCATCGCGTATCGCTGTCCATGCTGAGATTCCGAGGACAAGCGGTGGCTCCCCAACAGCTTTCGAATGAAAAATAGTCGCCTCTGTGTTCGGGCTATTCGGAAACAATTCGACATTAAATTCTGAGGGCGTATCGCCGACTGCTGGTATCTTATAGGTTGCTGGACCATGCGAGGCTAGTCGTCCCGTCTGTTCCCATTTTAGTTCTTCCGTTGTTAGCCACCCCATTCCTTGAACAAATCCCCCCTCGATTTGCCCGATGTCGATAGCAGGATTTAGAGATTGGCCCACATCTTGGCAGATGTCTACCCTGAGAATGCGATACTCTCCCGAAAGCGTATCTATAATGGTTTCCGCAACAGCCGCACCGTATGCAAAATAAAAGAACGGGCGTCCGGTGGCGGTTTCGCGGTCGTAGTAAATCTTCGGCGTTCGATAATAACCAGTCGCAGATAGTGATACTCGATGGTGATAAGCCAACTTAATAATATCTTCGAACGGATACTTTTCCTTCCCAACTATAATCTGTCCATTGTTAAAGCTTATTGAAGAGCGCGGCGTGGAGAAGTGTTTTTCAGCGAAGTCGCAGAGACGTTTTTTTAACTTAGTCGCCGCATCTCTGGCGGCCATACCATTTAGGTCGGATCCTGAGGATGCAGCTGTTGGTGAAGTATTGGG
>MDTB01074964.1_pt1 | contig 10379 bp, 11 predicted proteins | sample 811161 | NCBI WGS metagenome assembly MDTB01 (sample SAMN05326650, study PRJNA326480) | marine metagenome | isolation source: seawater | place: Mediterranean Sea | collected 2009
AATGATATGCTCATCGGCATAGATAACGATAATAATGAAAAAGTAAGAGTAGTAGCACCTCCCCTGAATATTGAGGATGCACCTCGTAAAAACACTAAGATAGCGCCAAAACTTGGGCAACATAATATTGAAATCCTATCTCAATTGGGTTACTCGAAGAGAGATATAAAATTATTTAAAACAAAAAACATCATCTCGTAAAATGTTTTTTCGGTTTAAATTCAAGTAGGCGCCTAAGCAATTCTACGATATTTTGAAAACCACATAATACAACACAAGATATGCCATTACACATTGCAGAAGCAAGGTAAACTTAAGAAAATAAGCCGTTGATTTTTTTGGCTGAATGTCTTTTGGCAATCTTTTCTTTTGCAAATAGAGCGTTACCCAGGTTTGAATAGGCAACATTAAAGCGAAGACACAGGCTGTTATCGAAACTAGTAAAACCGGTCTTTGAATAAATACCGCGATAAAAAAACCAGCAATTGGAGCTAAAAAAATCCACCATTTGGTAATTTGTTTCCTTCGGTCTACCCTGTCTCGAGACAGAAAACCAAACTCGATAAAATAATCTGGGAGCACTCTTGACTGGGCTGCTACTGCCGAAACCGTACTTGAGTACAAAATAAAAAAGGCGCCGAGGGCAAACACCCACAAAGACCAACTCCCCAATGTCTCCGTATACATTCCACTAAGCGCCCTTATAGTTTCCTGCCCAGTCGGTGCTTGACCGGTAGCATGAAGCACACCCGCTCCTAAAAAGTAAAAAGGAATGGTGGCCAAAGTTAATATTAGTAAGGTTACCCATACGTCTGTCCGAAGGACAGAAAGCCATCCCCTCGCTCTATTAACCCATTCACTGGAACTTTGATAAGGTCCAATGCGCGCTGGATAGCCCTTCTCTATACACCAATAAGTATAAGATGCTATCTCACCAGAATTGACTCCAGTATAGCCGTAAGCCGCTAAGGCAAGAAAAGCAAATTCAGGATAGAACTCGAATTTAAATCCAATCGCGAGTTGGTCAATGGTCGTAGCATACTCCGTGCCTTGCATGAGGATAAAACACAAAATGGTAATAAACGTAAAACAAGCAACCATAGCCAACATTACAGACTCTAATCTTTTGTAGCTCCCGGTCCCCAGTAACAGCATAGTGGTTCCCGCTAAGCAAGCTATCACGAGAGTAGAATCAACATTAGGAAACATCAATAAGATCGCTAAAGTAGCTCCTCCAATTAGCCCTCCCAAACCACTGATACTCGTAAAAAATGATAAAAATACCAAAATCACAGGCCAAGATACTTTGTAATCTTTATATAACTTTACTTTACCTGGTGTTCTATTGAGCGCCCTAATATAAGTGTCCCCGCTCAAAATGATGTATCTTGTGAGCTCGGCTTGAACAATAGATTTACTCCAACACGAGAGTAAAATCCACCATAACATTCCATATCCAACTGCTGCACCAAGACTTGCGGTGAGAATTACCTCTCCTGATCCAACTATTGTAGACGTAACAATAACACTTGGACCCAGATACTTTACGGCTTTAAGGAATCCCTTAGGCGGTTCCTCAACAGCGTTTGTTGGTTGTGTGTATCGATCCCCCGAGTCCGAAATATAATCTTGCCCTACGTCCGAAGCCATTATCCCCTCCACTGACAAAGATACTTACGATAACGAATCATATAACCTTATTGTTAAAAAGTATCAATTTTTTATAAAAATTTGTAATATTAAAATCATCACAAAAAAATATAATCTAGGTAACTTCTACTTTGAAGGAGAATTTCATGAAAAAGCCCCTCTTAGGAATAATGTTTCTCACTGCTTGTCAAATAACTTTTGCTGACCAAGGTTCTTTCGAGTCGGTTTTAGGAGGATCTGCTAGTAATTTATACTCTATAGATATCGAAAACGGGAAAGCAACAGCCGGCCAGCTAACTGGTACCACAACAATCACTCAAAGTTCTGGCGAGCTATTCATAATTGGAGAACACAGCACTTTTGATTGTGCCCTCCTACTACAAAAAACCACTGCACTAACGAACCTTATCGGTTATTGCACAATGGCAGACATTGCAACCGGAGACCAACTTTTTATGAATAATAATCGAAGCGTTGGGGACACCAACGCAGGAAGTGGCGGTACTGGGGTTAGCCAAATTGTTGGAGGAACGGGCAAATATGCCGGGGTGAAGGGTTCCTGCACCTACAAGGTAACGTATCTTCCCGGCAGCAGAGTAGCGGCGATAAACAAATGCAAGTGGTCAAAGTAAAAAAGAAAAATGTTTGCGATTTTTTGCCGCTGTTTCACTTCCAACCGTATTCGGACAAAACTGGCTCCCACATTGGCCATTCTCGCTGCACACTATTATAAATCTCAAGAAGTTCATAGATTAAGTTTAGATCTGCGCCTCCCAAAATCTCTGCAGCCCTTCCGAATCGTTTCTGTGCCTCTTCCTCTCTCCCCAGTCCATGAAGAGCCATGCCTGTCGCAACATTCCAGTAATAAAAATCCGGAGCTCTAGCCATCATTAACTGATCTAACGCAAGCTGGTATTCCCCCCAAAGATTGTAGACTTGCGCCAAGCTATAATTTTCGAAAATATCCGTATTACCTTTATCAAGATCCGCCGTTTTGAGAGAATATTTATAGCCTTTTTGCCATCGGCAATTTCCCGAAACATACCTGTCTGGACGCTCCCTTTCCATATGTGTTTCGTGCGTACAAGTACCAGCAAATAGAATCATCTGGCTAGCCGGCCCCAGCACTAGGTAGTTATTAGGTTCTAATTCAATAGCTTTTTCCGCATCCCTGAAAGTTGAATCCCAGTCTTTTAGTTGAAAATGAAGGTGGGCTTTATAAGCATATGCAAGACCGGAATAAGGATCTAATTGAATAGCTTTTGCTATTTGCTCTAAGCCATCAAAGAGGAAGTCTCGCGAAGGGTTGTTATAACCAAAAGCGTATTCGTCATGATTTATTAGCGCTAGATACGTCCACGCCAAAGCATACGATGGATCAGATCTTACTGTACTCTGTAAACATTTCCTCGATTTAACGTAATCTCTTGGATCGAGAGATATAAAAGTTTTTATCCTAGTGAAGTTGATACATTCGTAGGCGTTCAAGCTGTCTGGCCCTATACTCATTACCTTTTTGAAAACATCTTTCTCCAATATTGCACCGTTACCAACTAACTCCTGTACAACATCCTTGACAATCTTATCTTGCACTTGGAACACATTTTTGGCCTCTAAAATTGTATCAATATTTTGTATCCAAATTGTATTCGTCGTCGCTGCATCAATAAGGCTCACCGAAAACCTCAACTCTTTACCCGATTCCCTGATGTTTCCAGTTAAAAAATAACTTACATCAAGCTTAGACGCTGTTTCGATAAGATTATCGGGAGCTTCAGAAAGGTTAATAATATTCAGACCACGGGCCATACTTCTTAAGCCATTTCCAAGATCCTGGGCGAGTCCAGCAGCAAAACTTTTTTGTAAAGAATGTGGCCCGGATTCATTGAGCGACAAAACAGGTAAGACAGCTACCGTTGTAATCTTTCGGCTAACGTCATTTCTGTTACTTAGCTGGAATAAAAGAACCCATATCAAAAGAACAGCTGCTACAGCGCTGGCTAGAAAATAAACAGTTTTATTAATAGTTTCATTAGACGTTTTAAACTTTTTCGGGTCTATTGTTCCGAACTGAACATCGATAAGATACGCACGTATGGGCTCGCTAATATTTTTTAACTTCTGCGGGCCTTTATCGATAAAATTATATTTAATCTTACCTTTTACAGTGGTTTGAACAACCTCAGATACACAAATTCCTAAGGGTGGAGCGATACTCTCAAGCCTCGCAGCAATATTTACACCGTCCCCCAATATATTGTCCCCATCAACCGTGACATCGCCCATGTTAATACCTATACGAAATTCGAGTTGTTCAGAAATTGAGACATTGGCGTTGTGAATGGATATTCTTTTCTGGATATCAACTGCAGCTTCCACCGCACCAACTGTGGTGGAAAACTCGATCATGAAAGAATCGCCTGCTGTATTAAATATTCGACCGCCTTTTTTTGCAGCGATCTCTTCAATAATTTTTTGACTATTTTTGAGCTGTGCAACAACACCTGCCTCATTCTCATTCATCTTGGCAGAATATCCAGCCACATCCATAGCAAGGATGGTCGTAGACTTACGATTTTGATGTCCCATTAACTCCTCCCATTTGAATGATATCATGCAATTAATTCAATCGTGTTAACATTGAGCGGATTAATTATTCAAAAGGAATAGCACATGAAACCAGTATGTTTCGTTCTTGGAGCCGGCGCCGGAATCGGGGGTAACGTGGCTAAAAGATTCACAAAAGAAGGATATCATGCTCATTTAACACGTCGTACCGAGGAGGATGGGCTTAAGAAACTAATTTCTGTAATCGAGGAAACTGGAGGATCGGCCACTGGCTCACTATTGAATGCTGTAAAAGAAAACGAAATTGAGGATCAAGTTATTCATGTCGAAAAAAATATTGGTCCCATAGAAGTAGGAATTTTTAATCTAGGTGCTCAGGTAGGAAATCGAAGTTTAGAAAACACTCCTTACAAAATATTTGAACGCGGGTGGAGAATGGCAACTTTTGCGCTTTATCGATTTGCCTTTTCTGTAATACCCCACATGGTAGAACGGGGAGGAGGCACTATCCTAGTAACCGCGTCGACTGCTGCAGTCCGCGGGAACAAAGAACAACATTCTCATGCAGCAGCTATGGGAGCAAGAAGAATGTTGTGTCAATCACTTAATGCGGAATTTGGTCCAAAGGGAATTCATATTGCGCACATCATAATTGACGGTGCCGTAGACGCGCCAGACACGTTAGGAAAAATGTTAGGGGCTGAGGAATTTCAAAAACTTCGGGAAACAAAAGGCATGGAGCATGACGGGCTAATTTTGCCGGATAAGATCGCAGATACTTATTATCATTTGGCTAAACAACATCGATCTGCATGGACTCACGAAATTGATATTCGAGCGTTTTCAGACTTGCCTTGGTGGAATCATTAATTTTAAACTCGGATAAGATATGAACTGGGCTTTGATAGTGGTCTTAATGTCAGGTGTTTGGGATTCAGGGTTACGTTATAACAGTTATGAGGAATGCACATCTAAGGGTATAACAGCCAGCTTTGCTCAGACAGTAAAGCACCTTACAGATATCGGGAAAGACAAAAAAGAGAAAGGCTTAACCGAGATCACAATTGCAAAGATCGTTGATGAGGAGCGAGAGAATTACAAAACAATAATCAAATGTGTTCCATCAAAATGAAAAAAAATCACGTCTTTTGTTTACTCAATATTTTTATTTTTTGGGGTTTCACCAACAGTGTTGTTATGAGTGCCGAGAGTGAAAGTTATACATGCAAAATGAAATCCCACATTGTGATAAATCCTCTTGGAAGCATGAGTCGAAAAAATAACATAGACTTTAAATTACAATGGAAAGGTAATGAAATAATTCTGGGACAAGGGGGAATTTTTTTAAATCCCCGGATGAGAATAAAAAAGATATTAAACGATGAAATATTTCATGCGGAAAATTTTGATTCAGACAAATTTTTAGCTAGAAGTATATTGAGTTTCAAAGAAGGCAAGTTGTGGTTTACGGAAAACTATGGTGACCTATCTGGAATTACATCGATCTACGCAAAGTGTAACAAGATATTGTAAAATAGAAATTAATTAATCACTTTATAGTTCAAGGAAATTAAACATGGAAATTACTGGTGGATGTTATTGCGGAGAGATAAGATTTAGTGCAAAAGGCGACCCAAAAATGTTTCAATGTCATTGTCGTGAATGTCAATACATAACGGGCGGACATCCCAATGCGATTACTGTCTGGCCTAGTGAAAACGTTACTTTTACCAAAGGAAGTCCAAAAGAATTCTGTCGCACAGATATCGAAAAACCCGTAACGAGAATATTTTGCGGTAAATGCGGAACCGGCATTGGCACTTGGAAACACCCCCTTCGTCCCGAATCCACTCTTCTTAAAGTAGGAACGTTCGATGACCCTTCTTTCTTCAAGCCCAGCGCGGTAATATTTACAATCGACAAGCAAGATTTCCACAGTCTACCTGATAATGTCCCAACTTTTGAAAGACGTCCTTGATTTTTTTATACGCTTAGTTTGATATGGAAAGGTATAACGCAATTGTATGTGAAACCATAGGCAGTATAGATAATCTGGTTTTAAAAAATATTGCGAGAACCAGACTGGGTAAGAAACAGGTAAGGGTACAAGTAAAGGCTTGTGGAGTTAATTTTCCAGATAAATTGATGGTCGAAGGAAAGTATCAATTCAAACCCTCCCTCCCCTTCACCCCAGGATTAGAAATAGCTGGCAAGGTTATAGAAACTCATTCATCTAGTGATTTCCTTGTCGGCGATAAAGTAACGTGTCAAATGAGAGTAGGTGGATACAGTGAAGAGTTAGTTGTTCCAGAGGAATCCTTGGACAATTTTCCTGATCAATTCACTTACGATGAGGCCGCCGGCTTTAGAGTCGCGGCTCAAACCGCTTTTGTTGCCTTAATTGAGAGAGCTAACTTAAAAACAAAACAATCCGTCATGGTTTTAGGTGCAGCTGGAGGGGTGGGGTCAGCAGCAGTACAACTTGCAAAATCGTTAGGATCCACCGTAATTGCAGTTGCCAATACCTCTGAAAAACAAAAGTTCTGCAAATCCCTAGGAGCCGATTTCGCACTCGGATACGAAAATCTCAAGGTAAAATTATTAGAACTTACCAATAATCAGGGGATCGATATTGTTTACGACCCAGTCGGTGGTGATATTTTTCGAGAGTCGCTAAGCTGTCTCACTTGGGGAGGAAAATACTTGATTATTGGCTTTGCGAATGGAAGCGTTCCCTTACTGCCTACAAATATCGCGCTTATAAAGGGGGTTGATATAATAGGAGTTAGAGCAGGTGAATATTTCAGGCGATTCCCTCACAAAAAAAGGAATGCCACCGAGCGACTTTTTCAAATTGCCGATTCGGGTGGTATTACCCCACGAATTCACAGTGTGTTGCCTCTATCCCAAGCAATTAACGCACTAAAAATGATTGAACGCAGAGAGGTGATGGGTCGTATAATTTTAAAACCTAACAAATAACTAACTGGACGAATAATGACAAATATTTCTTTAACCATCACGGAGGCCATTGCGGAAATAAAACTATGCCGACCTCATAGAATGAACGCGGTAACTCTAGAACTACTTAAGGATCTTAGGAAGGCCATTGATACTGTTAATCTAAATAATCAAATTAATGTAATAATCCTATCCGGGGAAGGTAAAGCGTTTTGTGCAGGCGTGGACTTGCGAGAAATAGAGGCAAATAGTACTGATGTGTCCTCAGGAAGTGTAGGAGAATTGCTGGATGAGCATGCCAACGGTGTAATCAAAGCACTCGAAAGCTCGCCCAAAGCTGTAATTTCTAAAATTAATGGACATTGTTTTACCGGAGGATTGGAAATTGCTTTAGCAGCCGATCTAATCTATGTTGCGAAAGATGCAAAGCTTGCTGACACCCATGCAGTCCTCGGGTTTCGACCATCTTGGGGACTAAGTCAAAGACTTCCAAGGCGCGTTAGTTTAATGCGAGCCAAAGAGCTATCATTTACGGCACAGATTATTACGGGAGAGCAGGCAAAAGATTACGGATTAGCACTAGAGTGTTTTCCAAAGGAAAAACTTGACGCAGAGGTTCTTTCAATTGCTAAGAAAATTAGCGGTAATAGTCCAAACTCCATAAAAGCATACAAAGACTTATATAAAGCCTATCAAAACAGTGGCTTACAATCCGGTCTAGAGTATGAAGCCAGCAGCCGTTACGATATACCTGAAGTAGAGCAAAGAGTTATGGAGTTTCTTAAAAGACTTCGTTAATCTTGAGGCTCGCCTTCTTTTTTTAGCCTAAGCTTCGTCTTTATGAAAACCGCCATTTCATGAATCCTATTGTCACCAATAGTCCCTGCAAACGCAGGCATGCCCCGCTCTATTCGACCATTTTTGATTATATATGCTAGGGCTTCAATTGGAAGAGGTGTAACTCGTAGATCAGCAGCCATTCCTCCCTCACTATAGCCTCCTCGACCATCCCATTTGTGGCACGTTATGCAATGCCTCCTAAATTCACTTTCACCACCCCCCCGCGGAACTACGATTTTTTTCCTTTCCTCAGCAATACTTATAGCTGGCAATAGGAGAAAAAACACCAATACAATCAAAGACATAAATAGTATTTGTTTACATCCAAAAACACTAATTAATTTTAACATTTTCATAATTTAAAGTATTTTATCCCAGAGAAAATGGACTGGCCTTAATTACAAAGACCAGTCCACCCTTTTTTACTTACCTACCCTACGATTTAAGGTAGTTCAAAAACATAAAGTATGTTACTTGGGACTTGACTCTTTAACTCAGGAGTCGCTGCCACGAACCACTGAGGCCATGCCCCACCCAATCCAACTTCGAGCGCAATATACTGCTTACCGTCTGACATGAATGACATTGGAGGCGCGTTAATCGCCGACCCAGTCTCAAACTTCCATAATGGCTCAAGGGTTTCTGCATCATGAGCAACGAACTCCCCGGCTGCGTAGCCTGAGAAAACCAAGCCTCCTGCAGTAGAAAGTAAACCACCAAGTTGTGGATGTTTTGTATGATACTTGCCGGCAACACGTCCATCACTAACATTGATCGCGGTTATACTTCCAGAAATACGTCCGCAGTTTGGATCGTCAAATGTAGTGAATGGGTATCCGCCCAAAAACAATTGACGGTGCTTAAACTTCCCCGGGACTTCGATGTCTGTAACAGCCTTGTTACAACCTTCGATAGTCGGAATGTAATACATCCCTGTATGGGGGCTGTAAGTGGTTGGTGGCCAGTTTTTTCCACCCATATGGCCAGGCTCTAATACTCCTTCAATGGTCCCGCGACCTTCAGTCGCTGTTCCCCGTCCAGCTGCCGTACCTGGAACGTAACTTTGAACATCAGAGTTGGGATCATAGGTATTTGGCCTACAATCCTTGTCCAGTCCACCACTCCAGTTGAGTTTATCAACAAATTGTGTGGCCCACAGACACTTACCTGTAGCACGATCATGTGCATACACATAACCGTTACGATTAGAGTGAATAGTTGCCCGCGTAAATTTCCCGTTGATTTGAGTATCTACAAAAGTGTTTTCATTTATAGAATCATAATCATATGGGTCATTTGGTGTATGCTGAAAACCCCACTTAATTTCTCCGGTATCCGCATCTAAAGCAACCGTACTGTCAGTCCATAGGTTATCTCCTGGGCGATAGGCGTTGTCCCAATCGGGTCCGGGATTAGCTGTTCCCCATATAATGAGGTTCAATTCGGGATCATAAGACCCTGTAATCCATGTTGAAGCACCACCAGTTTTCCATGCGTCATGGTTATCTTTCCATGTTTCATGACCAGGCTCTCCTGGACCGGGAATCATATGGGTTCTCCAGATTCTCTTTCCGGTATTTATGTCAAGCGCTTCCAGCCACCCTCTGACACCGAACTCTGCGCCAGCCATACCGGTAACAACCATGTCTTTAACAATTAACGGTGCACCCGTAATCGTTTCGGAAATACCGGGATCGGCTACCTGAGCTTCCCAAACGAGTGTTCCGTCAGTCTTGTTAAGCGCGATAATACGACCATCAATTACTGGGCCTATTACCATATCGCCACCAAAAACAACACCGCGATTGTTGATTCCGCAGCAAGCTACTGTGGTGGCATAATCTCTGTCTGGGGCAGGGTCATACGTCCACAAGACACGAGGAACTCCACCTCTTGTATCGAGCTTAGTTACTACGCCCCAACCAGTTGTCAGATAAAGATACCCATCCTCAGCAATTGGTGTGCCTTCAAGACCCGAGTAAGCAAAGGTAATAATTTCCTTACCACCACCTTGAGTGCCGCCCATTGCGAATGTAAAAGCCACCTTAAGGTCTTTTACGTTATTTCGATTGATTTGGTCCAATGCAGAAAATCTATGCGCTTCAAGATTTCCGTGATGGTTCAACCAATTACCAGGCTCACGTTCACTGTTTACAAGACGTTCCGTCGTAACGGTTTGGGCTTGTGCTAGTGAGGCCGCGAATCCAAGTAGGATAACTAAACAAAGTCTCCTCATGAACATCCTCCCTCTAAATAATTATAATTAAAATCCTCAGAATTTCACCCGGAAACGAGCCCAGATGCTTCCTTAGAAATCACTGTAATCAATATTTCACAAGGTGTCAAAGAATCATTAACGA
>MDTB01075106.1_pt1 | contig 10379 bp, 9 predicted proteins | sample 811161 | NCBI WGS metagenome assembly MDTB01 (sample SAMN05326650, study PRJNA326480) | marine metagenome | isolation source: seawater | place: Mediterranean Sea | collected 2009
CTTAGTAGGACTAGCTATAATAACTGCCTTAATTTCTGGATCAGATAGAACCCTATCAACACTTGCTTGATCATCAATGTTAATATACAAAATTCCATCTGTTGGGGTTAAAGTAAATTTATGAATTTTTATATCATTAGATGGGTTATCAAAATCTTCTATGTGTACAGCACAAACTAAGAATTCTCCCTCTTCAACACTAATCCACTTTTCTTCTATTTTGTGTCCGTGCCAAGCTCGCACTGTTTTATTTAATTTATTCTGAACTTTATATGTTCTAACTATATTTTTTAAATTAAGTTCATTCGTAAAAAAAACCGTTCCCCTATCATCTGAGTGTGAATTGCTCGAAAACAAAATAGGTTCCATTTTTATTTAACTCCATATTTTTGTAAAAAATTTTGATTTGAATATCTAGGGTCATTTATATCTTTAATTCTATTTGAAGAAATTAACTCATACATTTCATTTATGCCTTGTGTTAATTCGACAGTAGCTTGAAATCCAGTAGCGTCTTTTAATTTGTCACTAGAAACTTGATAATTTCGAGCATCTTGAAATGGGAGAGGTGTTGTTTCTATCTCAACGTCACTAATTTTGTTTTTAATCTCGTTAGCAATTTCGATAATTTTAAAATTTTTGTAATGAAGATTAAATACACCGTTTGTTTGAGTATCAAGTGTATGAGCTATAGCATTTGCTACATCTTTCACATGAAGAAGAGGCCTCCATTGCTCACCCCCAAATACACTCATTTTTTTATCAATATAGGCTTTAGTTGTTAAGATATTCACAACTAAATCCAGTCTAATTCTTGAAAACTTATCACCAATTCCAAAGAGGGTCCCTAATCTAAAAATAATTGAATCGGAGTCAGCTAAATACTTTTCTGCAATAAGCTTTGATGAAGCGTATTCAGAAAGTGGATTAACTTTAGAACTTTCATCTAGAGTCCCTTCTTGAGCTCCATAAACTGAACATGTAGAGAGAAATACTATTTTTCCTTTAAAATTTTTAGCAAGGTTTTTTACAGTTTCTGAATTAATTTCGTGAGTAAGGGCAGGATTTATCGCACAAGCTCCATCACCCACCAAAGCGGCTAGCCATATTACAGCATCATATTGATCTAAAATATTGTTTATTTTTTTATAGTCTCTTATATCACCAAATATAAAATCTACATTTTTTCTGTAAGAATTTTCATAAATTAAAGAATCATAAACTGCAACTTCATTTTCTTTTGATAATAAATCAACTATGCCACCACCGACATAGCCTGCCCCCCCGACAATTAATATTTTCATCTTCTTTAATAGTATATGCTTTTATTTTCTTAATAATTATTGTTTATTTTTTTGCAAAATATTTTCTAAGACAAATATATACAAAGCTTTGTTACCATGTTTATTGTGAGTAAAAACATTCTTGTTACTGGGAGTTCAGGTTTTATAGGCTTTAATCTTTCAAAACGCCTACTCAGTGAAGGTCACAATGTTACAGGTGTTGACTCATTTAATGAAGCTTACGATCCGAGTTTTAAAAGATTAAGACAACAAATACTTAAAAAAGATTCAAATTTTAAAGATTATGAATTGAATTTAGATATTTATAAAAATTTAGAACATATTAAAGACACTGAAGATAATAACTATGATATTGTATTTCACTTAGCTGCAAGAGCAGGTGTGAGGCAGAGCTTTTTAGATCCTATTTCATATATAAAAGATAATGCTATTGGCACTACAAACGTGGCTAATTTTGCTAAAGAATGTGAAATAAAAAAATTAGTCTTAGCTTCAACATCATCAATTTATGGAAATAGTGGCACAAATAAGATGATTGAAGGAGTTGATGAAAAGATAGAACCACCTTCAATCTATGCCGCTTCAAAGTTGTCTGGTGAAGTGTTTGCAAAAAATATACTAGAAAATTCAGATACTAATGTAATTATTACAAGATTCTTCACAGTTTATGGTCCTTTTGGAAGACCAGATATGTCAGTCTTACGATTTATACATTGGATTGTCGAAGGTAAGAAAGTTAATTTATTTGGTGACGGTAAACAATCTAGATCATTTACATATATTGATGATGTAATTGAATTATTAATATTATGTGAAAGTATAAATACTGACTGCACACTTAATGTTGGTAGTAATCAAACTTCAACTTTAATTGAAGTTATTCAAAATATTGAAGAAGCAACTAATACAAAAGCAAATATTGATTATCAGGAGCGAGCATACAAAGATCCAGATATCGTTTTGCCTAGTTTAGAAAACACCAAAAATATTACAGGTTGGTCTCCTAAAACAGATATAAAGCATGGAATAGAAAATACTGTAAAATGGTATTTTGAAAATAGAGATTTAGTAAAGAATCTAAAATATTTGTAGGGTTTGATGAAAAAAATAATAGTAACTGGTGGTGCTGGATTTATAGGAACTAATTTAGTAAAAGCATTGCTAAAAAATGATGTCGAAAAAATACTAATAATTGATGATCTTTCAACGGGTTCTAGATTAAATTTAGACAACCTTCTCTCAGATAAAAAAATAGAATTCATTCAGTCAAAAATTGAAGATATTGAAAATATAAACAAAGTATTTCAAAATTATGATTTTTGCTATCACCTCGCAGCCGGTGTTGGAGTTCAATATATTATGGATAATTTAAGTGAATCACTACTAACGAATATTATGGCTACCCATAAAGTATTGGAGGCTTGCCAAGCTAATAATCTACCAGTTTTACTAACTTCAACTTCTGAGGTGTATGGTGTAGCTGAAGATAAAGTTTGGACAGAGGAAACAAAAAGTTTAATTGGTCCTACTACAAAATTAAGATGGTCATACGCTGCATCAAAAATGATTGATGAGTTTATTGCTCTCTCTCTTTACGAAGAGAAAAAAGTTTCACCAATAATTGTTCGTTTATTTAATATAATCGGTCCTAATCAACTCTCAAAATTTGGAATGGTTGTTCCAAAATTTATTGAGGCTGCCATTAATGATGAAGATATATTAATTCATGGTGATGGCTCACAATCCAGATCATTTACTTGGGTAGATGATGTAGTTGCATATCTAATAAAACTTGCAGAGTTAAAAGCATATGGAGAAATATTTAATATAGGTCAAACAAAGGAAATTACAATAAAAGAACTTGCAGAACTTATTATTGAAAAAAGCAATTCTAATTCAAAAATTATTTATAAAAGTCATCAAGAAATCTTTGGGACATCTTTTGAAGACCCAAATAGGCGTACTCCTGGAATTGAGAAAATTGTTAAATTTACTGGAATCAAACCAAGTGAAAATATTGAATATATGCTTGAAAACATAATTAATCACAAAAAAAATAATTAATAAAGTGAATATTCTTATAACAACTGGAATATATCCTCCAGATGTTGGTGGTCCTGCAAGATTTGTTCCGCTAATAGCAGAAAAATTGTCTAATAAAAATAATGTAAAAATTATTACTTTAAGTCAAGACCTTAGTAATTTGGACAAGCCTGATTATCAAGTAATCAGGATTTTAAGAAAACAAAATAAATTTATTAGATTTTTAAAAACAGTCTTTCTAATAGTCAAATTTGGGGTAAAGTCAGATGTAATTTTTATCAATGGTTTGTGGTTTGAAACATATTTGGCAAACTTATTTATAAGAAAAAATACAATTAGAAAAATAGTAGGTGACCCTGTATGGGAAAAGTATTATTCAAAATATAAAATCACTGAAGAATTTGATGAATTTCAGGCAAAAAAATACAACATTTCAATGGGACTTTTTAAGTATATAAGAAATGTTTCTATAAAATCTGTTGATACAATAATTGTACCTTCAACTCATTTATCAAACTTTATAAAAAATATTGGCTTTTCTGGCAACTTAATAAAAATAAATAATGGAACAAAAAAAAGTACAGACTTTGAAAAAGTATATGACGAAAATAATTTTTTAATTGTAAGTCGTCTAGTTAGGCATAAAAATATTGATCTTATAATCAAATCGTTCAATGATTTAAAAAAGGAAGATTCTTTGGACTTCAAACTCAACATCATTGGTGAGGGGCCTGAATATGAAAAAATAAGAAATCTTATAGAACAATCAAACTTGAGTGATTCAATTAGCCTTGTTGGTTCAAAATTTGGTAGTGAACTTGAAAAATATTATAAGAATTCAAATTACTTTTTACAAATTTCAAGTTATGAAGGAATGCCCCACTCCATCCTTGAAGCAATGAATCATAAATTAATTGTTATAGCATCTAAATTTGGAGGAAATTATGAACTCATTGGAAATAATGAATTTGGCTATATTGTTGAAAGCCTTCAAAAAGGACATATTTCAGACTCTATTAAAAATGCAATTAATAATAGACGAAATCAAACCATTGCTTCAAAAGCCAAAAATTTAGTAAATCAAGAATATAATATTGAACAAACCGCAGAAAAATATGTTGAAGTAATTTTTAAAAATGAATAAGAAAAAACTATTATATTTAAACCTTTCGACAAACGAAAAAGATATATCTTTAGGATTTTCAAATTCTTGGCTCTCAAAGTTTGCTGATGAGTTTGATAGTGTAGATTTGATTTCACTCAATAAATCTTCAAACAATCGAACCGAATTTGAAAATGTCAATATTTTTGGTATTTCAGAATCAGAAAAGTTATCAAAGATAGATAAATATTTTAAAATAAAAAACTTAGTCAAAGATTTAACTCAAAAGAATGATTACGCCATATGTTTTTCACATATGTCCCCCTTACTTTCCATAATTGCGAATTGGTACAACAAAAACAAAAGAACAATATCAATTCTTTGGTACACTCATCCAACTCCAGAAGAGCTTATTAAAAATATTGTTTTATATATGAGTATATTTTTTAATAATCAGATTGTTACAGCCTCTGAATCATCATTCCCTTATTTTTCAAAAAAAGTAAATGTCATTGGTCATGCAATTGATTACGATGCATTCTTAAATAAAAAAACGAATATTAGTAATAATGACTTTGTTATTTTAAGTAGAATTTCAAAATCAAAAAATTTGGAATTGAGTATTGATTGTTTTTTAAAAAGTAAATTCAATCAACACTCAATCACAATAATTGGAGATGCTGTAACAGATTCTGATATGGAATATAAAGCTTTCCTCATTGAAAAATATAGAACAAAAAACAATGTAATTTTTAAGGGCATGATTCCTCACAAAGAACTACCTAATGTTTTGAGAAGTTATTCATACCATATCAACTCAACTCCCTCAGGGTTTTATGATAAGTCTGTTTTAGAGACGCTTGCTGCAGGTATATATAATTTTTATTTAAATGCTGACTACGATAAACACTTTGAACCAAATTCATTAAAGTATACAAAATTTTCATCAAAACAAAATTCATTGACTGAATTGCTTAACTCGGTTTATGAAGTCAATGAGAATAAGATTTTAGAAATTATTGCATATGCACAAAACAGTGTTTCAAAAGAATCTATAAGAAATATTTCTGATAGAGTTTTATCTATAGTTGAGAATTAACCCAGTCTATAGTTTTATTTAATCCATCTTCTAGCTTTACTTTCGGCTCCCAGTTAAGCATTGTTTTAGCTTTAGTAATGTCTGGTTTTCTTTGCTTAGGATCGTCTTGAGGCAAGTCTTTATTGATTAATTTTGAATTTGAATTTGTAATTTCTATTATTTTTGATGCAAGTTCATTTATAGTAATTTCATTTGGATTACCAATGTTGAAAACATCATTATGCTTAGATTCCATTAAAGAGACAATGCCATTTACAGTGTCTTGTACGTAAGAAAAGCTTCTTGTTTGCGATCCATCACCGTACACTGTTATATCTTCACCTTTTAAAGCTTGAACTATAAAATTCGTTACAACCCTTCCATCATTTAATTGCATTCTCGGTCCATAAGTATTAAAGATTCTAACTACTTTTGTTTGAATATCGTAAGTTCTGCTGTAAGTTGCTGTTGCCGCCTCTGCAAACCTCTTTGCTTCATCATACATACTTCTCTCTCCATTGGGATTCACGTTACCCCAGTAATCTTCACTTTGTGGTGAAACTTCCGGATCACCATATATTTCTGATGTTGAGGCTAGAAGGTAATCCGCATTCTTTACTTTTGCTAATCCTAAGGTATTAATGGTGCCAATACTTCCAGCTTTTAATGTATTTACTGGGTTTTCTTGATATGCAATTGGTGATGCTGCACTAGCAAAATGAAAGATAAAATCAATTTCCTCGGAAATATCTATATGATTTTGAACATCATGTTCAATAAATTTTACATTTTTGTGGTCCAACAAATGTTCTATATTGAGTTTATTTCCAGTAAGCAAGTTGTCCAAAAGGATTAAATCGTGTTGCTTTTCAAAAAGGGTATCTGCCAAGTGAGAACAAACAAATCCCGCCCCACCAGTTATTAAAATATTCAAATTAACTCCACGGATAATAAATTACACAGTTGTTTTGAGAACAAAAATCGCTAAGTTTACTGCTGAAATCATCTTTTTGTGGATACATAATTGAAACAAGTGAATTTGGGGCAATATCATTAATACTTGATATATGCACGTGCTCAGGTACTTGAATCTCTTGATCTAAAATAATCACCTCTATTTTCATTTTTGAAAGTATTTTATATATATCTAAAGTTGGAGAATTTCTTAAATCATCTGTGTTTTCCTTAAATGCGGCACCGACTAAATAAATTTTTTCTAAATTATTATTTTGTTTTAACGATGTCAATTGATTTACAGTCCATTCTAGATGTTCATCATTTGAATCAATAATATTTGATATTAAAGGTAGATTTAATTCATCTTTTTTATAGAAATTATTCACTTCGACAAGATCTTTAGGAAAGCAAGAACCTCCCCACGAAGGAGATGGTCTAAAGTAATGAGATCCTATTCTGCTGTCTAACCCTACGCCTTTTAAAACATCTTGAAGATTCGCATTAGAATAGTCTGCTAATCTTGTTGCTTCATTTACAAATGAAAGCCTCATAGGTAAATATGTGTTTGCAAGATATTTTATTAACTGAGAACTGATTGGATCGGTAATAATTATTTCTGCTTCAAAAGTGCTGTATAGTTGTACTAATTTTTTGATTTTTTCTTGATTTAATCCACCTATTACAACTCTATCTGGATTGAAAAAATCATAAATTGCAGATCCTTCTCTTAAAAATTCTGGGTTAAAAGTTAAAAGATTTCTATCATAACCCACATTGTTGCATACATTTTCAATTTCGTATGGTGGGATAGTAGACTTTACGGTAATTGTAATATCTTGATTTTCAAGTTTAGAAATCTCAGTAATTGCAGATTCTAAAAATTTTGTATCGACAGAGTTCGTTTCATGATTATTTGGTGTTTGAACACATATAAAAACAATGTCCGTTTCATCCCAATTAAGACCATCATAATTGTCATGGAAGGACATGCGATTAAAATTTTCTTCATTGGAAAAATATTCATCAAGTCCTGGTTCAAAGAATGGCAGCTCTTTATTTTCTAATTTTTCTATTTTTTTTGAATCTAAATCGATAAAGGAAATTTTGTGACCTTGTTCCGAAAAGCCTACACCAGTAACTAATCCAACATAGCCTGTACCTACTATGACAATGTTCATAATATGCAATGTTAACAATTTATAGTTTTAATATGATAGGTAATGATAAATTATATAGCTCATTGGGATTGGATATTGACAAAATCTCGTGGACCGATTGTTGAAAATATTAAAAATTTCGAATTTAGGTCTATATGCCCCATTGATAATAAGATTATGTTATCTAAGTACTATAAAGAAAGTATTGACTGGGGAATTAATAGAACAGATAGTATTGGATTGAATAGCCTGTTGAAGTTAATAAAAATACTTAGAACATTAGAAGATAAATCAATTATTCATGTTTTCACAATAAAATCAGGCTTTATTTATATTATTTCAAAATTATTTGTAAAAAAAGAGTTTAAGGCGATTCTTTCTGTTACTGGATTAGGGTTTTTATTTAGTAATAAAGCTTTAGCTAAATTGTTAAATACACTTCTTAGGCCTATATTCTTTTTATTTATTAATAAAGTATATGATGTAATTATTTTTCAAAATATAGATGATAAAAATACTTTTCTTGAATATTCAAGATATAAAAATGTGACTAAGTTGATTAAAAGTTCTGGCTTAGATACTGAAAAATATGTATTAAAAAATAGCTTCAATAAAAATTTAAAAGTAATTTTTGCGTCAAGATTGTTAAATGATAAAGGAATTTATGAATATACAAAATTAGCAAAATCCTTTGAAGGAAGTGAAATAGAATTTTTTATTGCTGGTGACATAGATCTTGGAAATCCTGAATCTCTAAATGAAAATGAATTAAACGAATTAAAGAAACTCAAATATGTTACCTATTTAGGATTTATAGATATTGAAAAAGACTTACATAAATATGACGTTTTAGTCTCAATGTCAGCACATGAGGGATTTTCTAGAGTTTTACTCGAATCTTCTTTTGTAGGGCTTTATATTATGAGTCTAGAAAATAATGGTACTAAATTTATTTCTGAACTTGAAAATTCAGAATTAATTACATCTTTACAAATTGATAGTTTTATTAAAGTACTTAAAAATTTAAAAGAAATTGATTTAGAACTCAGCACTAAAAATCGTGACTTCATAATAAAAAATTACTCATCTAACGAAATTGCTAAACAATTCAAAAATATTTATGAGACAATTTAATGAATAGTTTACAAATTAACATATATTTATCTGCAATCTTTGCGCTTGGCTTATCAATCATTTTTAACTATTTAATTTTTACTATTACCAAAAATAGAAATTATCAAAATAATACTGAAGAGGTAAGGCTTTCAAAAAGAAATGTACCTCCTTTAGGTGGAATTGCAATTGCTCTGACTTTTCTAATTTCTGTAAGACTTCTTGGAGAGGCTGGTTCAAATTTTGTTACTATAGGTTTGTTTGGAGTTGCAATTTCTTTATTAGGAGCATTTGATGATTTTTTTAATCTCAACTGGAAAATAAAACTTTTTTTTCAAATATTATTTGTTTCTGTTCCAATTACTTTATTGAATGTATTTTTAAACTTTGAATCAATGATTGGCTTAGATTTTAACAATTCATTAAATATTTTTATTTCAACTTTATGGATAGTCCTTCTAATTAATTCGATTAATTTTATTGATAATATGGACGGTTTAGCAGTTGTTGTTACAGGTGGAATAAGTATTCAAATTGTAATTCTTACTTATATTTTTTCTCAAAATAAGCTAACAGACATATCAGTTATATTGCTTTTTACAATGCTAGGATTTTTTGTTTTCAACTTTCCTCCCGCTAAGTTATATCTTGGGGATTCTGGAAGCCTCTTTATTGGTTTTCTCCTTGGATTTATAAGTATTTTATTTACTTGGAATAATACCGACAACGAGATCCTTAGCTATGTAATAAGTCCAATTATTTTATTTTTCACAATTCCACTATTAGATTTTTTTGTAATTATGCAATACCGAATATCAAATAAACTTTCACCAACCACCGGTGGAACTGACCATATTTCTCATAGATTACTTGCTTTAGGATTTTCCGAAAAAAAAGTACTTCTTCTTTTCTTCATTTATTCTGTTATCAACTTTATATTAATTATCTGCTTTGTAATGCTTGAAAACTCAATATCAATTTTTTCTTTTTTCATTTATTTAGTTCAATTAATTGCAATGTTTAATTATTTAAAAAAATTAAAAATATTAAGTTAATTTTTCTTCCAAATCAATAATACGTTCTGGGGTGCCTGCATCTATCCACCAAGTATCCAAATGTATACTTGAACAATTTCCTTCATTAATATAAATATTTATTAAATCAGTTATTTCATACTCTCCCCTGTCGGACGGTTTTAACTCATCAATCTTTTTCATACATGTTGAATCAAAGACATACAATCCAACTACCGCGTTATTACTTTTAGGTTCTTTTGGTTTTTCCTCAATATGAATTACCTTATTTTTTGAATCAGTTACAACTACTCCAAACTCCTCAGGATTTTTTACTTCTTTTGTGAAAATAATAGAATTATTATCTAAGCTTAAGAATTCTTCAAAATTTATATTTTCTATGGGATTATTACCAAAAAAATTATCTCCAAGAACAAAAACAACTTGGTCACCTTCATTTACGTAAGATTTTGCCTGTTTTAATGCGTGCGAAATTCCAAGCTGTTCAGGTTGAATTGCGTAATCAATATTATATTTTTTACTAATTTCAGAAGTTTCATTCCTTATAAGGGCGTCAAAAGATGGATTTGTGATTATTACAAAATCTTTTAA
>MDTB01131539.1_pt1 | contig 10379 bp, 11 predicted proteins | sample 811161 | NCBI WGS metagenome assembly MDTB01 (sample SAMN05326650, study PRJNA326480) | marine metagenome | isolation source: seawater | place: Mediterranean Sea | collected 2009
CACAAAAATTTTGCTCGTCTAATGCTTTGATATTCGCCAAGATTTGACCTGCAAATGCTTCGTGTATTTCAAATACATCGATATCACTTAACTTAAGTTTATGTTTATCTAGCAATTTAGCTATAGCATAGCTTGGTCCCAAGAGAAGCTCTTCGTAAGGATCTGTACCTACAAATACAGAATCAACTATATAAGCAAGAGGTTGATATCCTTCAACTTGTCCATTGGACAGTAAACAAGCTGTTGCTCCATCAGTTAAACCAGTAGAGTTACCTGCAGTATGAGTGCCATTTTTAGAGAAACTTGGTTTTAATTTAGCTAGCTTTTCCAGGGACTGATTTGGTCTAATATTATTTTCCAGTGTATTACCATCAATTTCAAAGATTTCATTATCATATAATCCTTGTTTGTGTGCTTCATATGCTAAGTTATGTGATCTAATAGTATATTCATCTTGTTCTTGTCTTGAAACACCAAATCTTAGAGCAATTTTTTCTGATGCCTGTCCCATCAAGTCACCGGTAGTAAAATTCGCTAATGCTGGTGGTTCTGGTTTAAAGTAACTTGGTCTAAGCTTAGATAAATGACCTAATGTCGCAGACGTTCCTTTTTTACTAACTTTTGGAAAATCAATTAGCCATTTTCTCATAACTTTTGGATATCTAATAGGAACGTCTGAAAAGCTTTCGACGCCTCCAGCAAGAACTACTCTTGCTTGTCCTGTTCTAATTTGATTCATTCCCATTGTAACACATTGACTTGAAGATATACATGCTTGTGATATTGTAGTTGCAGGTGTAGTATAAGGTATATTTGTTGCTAGTGATGCCTCCCTTGCAACATTACTTGTTTTGACTTCCTGAATTACATTTCCGATAAGAACATGATTAACTAAATGTGGATCAATCTTAACTTTATTAAACAATCCATTGATTGCAGATTTAACTAAATCATAGCCCATATGGTTTTTATAAACAGTACCTGATGGTTGAAAAGGGATTCTACCACCGCCCAGAATCGCAATTTTAGACATTGCTTTTTAAATAAATTTTTCTCTAAGCATCCAAAGTAAAATAATTGACTTTGGAACATCAAAACATCAAATACTTAGGTAAAAATAAGGTCAAGCATAGTAATGCTCGTCTCAACTAGCTTTGGAGGACCTTCATAAGTCATCATCTCATGCTTCCGTGTCGGAATAGTTATACTGTCCGGGTTATCATGATACTGAACACAAGCGCTCCTCATTGTCGCTGGAGCATGAGGTCCAGCATTTAGCGTAACGTGGAGTTCAAAAGGGTTATTACGGAGAGGAGTAACAAGTAGTGGGAGTAGGTCTGTCAGTTCTGGGCTAGGATCTAGAGTCGCAAATGAGCAAGTATCCTTCTTTGAAGCACCCTTGTAAGTAACAATTGTAGCCGGAAAAATCTTGTTCATTACATAATCACGCAGGCGGTGAAAGTTACAAGTGGAAATGTTGTTAAGCTTATTAGTAAAATCTAGGGTCAAATGAGCGATCTTAAAATTACTACCCATAGTAATTCCAGCAAGTACACGAAACTGACCATAGTTAAGGGTCGAAAGTGATAGTTCTCCTCCAGTTAGCACTATGGGAAGGGTTGTTACTGCCTCTGTATCAGGATACACAATTGGGCTATATGACACAATCTCATCTCCATGTTCCGAAAGTAGTTCCGCAAACTTCAAGTTATTTGTTGAAAGCTTCTGAATTTCAGCAATAAACCTGAGGCGAGCCGTAGGACTATCTGGGTTCTTACCCTTTATGGCCCATGATCCTGTATCTAGCCGGTAGTTGATAACACTCTTTACCTTCCATGAATTATAAATATGTTCAAGAGCTTCAACATCACTGGGCAAGTACACAATCATATTGAGATGAACACCCAGTGTATGAAGCAAATACTCCTTCAGAAAGAAAGATGGCTTTGGGTATCCTTGGAATAGCACTCCGCCTCCACAACTAATAATAGGTACCTTCCCAGACATGATTACCGTTGCAATCTGGCTTAGCGTTGCCATATTGCGTTCCTGTCCAAGTGATAGTGTTAGGTTAGTCCCGTCAAGGTTACGATACAAATCATCCCCATCAATGTGTGTTGAGTTTGGGATCATAGTATTGAGCTTATTTCCAGTAGTAGTCTTACCGCAACCAATGGGCCCAACAACTACAATCACATCAGCGCTCTGAGTGACTTCTGGCATACCAATCTCCTTCATAAAATCCTTGCGATAATCAACACTCGGATTGAATACCCGATCTGTATGAAGTGAAAGCTGGAGATGCAGTGCCACATTACTGGCTTCTGGACTGAAGCTAAACCCGTTTAGAGCAGAACAAAACAACCAGTTAGACCAATAATCACGACCCTCTCGGGAAGTAACCCAAAAGTCACAATAGTAAGAAAGTACATGTTCATAATACTTTAATGACAACATCCTTTCAACACCATTGCTACTAAGAAAGGCTCGGTTACCAAACGTTTCCTTAGTATAGATTGGGAACTTATACTTACAAGCTTCTGACACATATTGTGGAGTAGTCTTAATCTTCCACATCACGAGACCTTCAATAGTATCACCCAATAGATCTTCATGAAGAACCGTCCCCGGCAAACACCGGGTAGTAGTCTCATTGAGAAAAAGTCGTAGAGTAGACATGGTTACGGTATCCCGAATGTCAGCTAGTTGCTTAGCAAAATCAAGTGGGTTATCTTCAACAATCCATAGTTCTGGAACCGGGATTCCCATTTCAGTGCATACATTGTGCATCTCAACATGATTCAGAATGTCAGTGTAACGTGTAGAGTTCTCCGTAATCTGAGTGCGACCAACACAAGTACAAACAAATCCTTCATTTATAGGAATAGCTCCGTGGGTAATGTCATCTCGGGAGATCACTTCTCCGCAAAAATAAAGGTTCTTTTCAACTAGTCCGATAACAAGTTCGTCAGTCATAAAAGGCTTCACCATCCTCATACAATCATTAGAATACTGATTATTCGTTGAATTCTTAGCAACACCCGTCCAATAGTGTACATCTCCAACCTTCCAGGGAAGAATCTGTCCCAGAAACCCCGAATACTTCAGCATGATGTGAAGCAGTTCTGTATCAGAGAATTCCTTTACATTGTTGAACTGACGCTGGTCATTCTTAAACTTAGGATGAAATCCAAACTGAAAGTTACCTTCGGGTGTAAGAATAATCGGCAAACCACGTCCAAGGTTGCACTTTCGCCCCCACTTCATGGCAACTCCATCGCTGAGAAAGTGCACCATGACCAAGTGAGACTTAGCCGTAGGCGAATAGTAACAATGGAGCTTGAAATTCTTGTTCTTACCACTAGTCATAATAACTTCATTGGGATTCTTACCATCATTGTAATTATCTGGGGGTGTGGTCAAGATCCCCGCAAGAACTGGTAGTTGAGTAGTTATTTGTGTAAGTATTGAGCGACCTTTGCCGCTAGAATTATCGATAGGTGTCCAGTCTTCGACGCAGTGAACGGTCATGGTGTTACATCCATAAGCGACATCATTTTTCCAGCTAATGACTTCTGTGACCGCCCCATGGAGTGAAAGAATGTATTGGATGCCTGGGTTTTTGATCATTGATAGGTCTAATTTCAATAAGCCAAGCATTATCAATACATTCTGGATTGTCATTAATTGTTTCCAGATCATGGTCTTCATTGATGCAGACAATTTCACAATCATATGGTGCCGCAATAGAATCGCTAGCTTTAACACTTTCCAGAATCACTAGATCATCACCTTTTTCTACTTTATCTCCATTTTCAATTGGAAAATCAATATATACTAACTCTGTAAATTGTTCCAATCCTGATCTTGCCAAGCCCATTTTATAAGAAGATGATTTGTCTGAGTCAGGAAAAATCCACTCATGATTAGGTAAATATTTTCCGGTCCATTCCTTTAAAGAACGAAAAGGTGGACTTGGATTAATCATAGTAACTAGAGGTCTACTCAATCTATTTATGGATCTGAACATTATTTAAACATTACTAATAGTTCAATTTTAAAAAATGAGTCAGTAGTTAGGTTAAATGTCAACCGATACATCATCAACAACAACAGTATCAAGTAGTGATTCTGACTACATTATTACTAAACATAATGGCTGGACGGAAGAAAAGAAAAGAAAACTATTAGAATGGCAACAACAAGCAAAATTACATAGCGTTGGACATGGAAGAGCACAAGAATATTATTCTAAAAAGAACGATCGCTTATTGATTCCTTCGATTCTTTTTGGCGCATTAGGTGTTTTTTTTGATGGTGTAGCATTAGTCTTGGAGGAACAACATATACCATTTATAGTTGTAGCTCTATTATTTACTGCAATTGCCACAGTAATGGACGGTATACTTCAAGCAACAAAACCAACCGATGATGCTTCAAGTCATGAAGACCTTGCTAAAGGTTATAACAAAATTGTACTTGAAATTGATTCTATGTTAACCAAGGAAAATAAAGAAAGGCAAAATGGATCACGTTTCTTAACTAAGATAGAGAATGAGTTAATCACTCTAAAAACAGGTGGAATGAAAGTCCCAAGTAATATTTGGAAAGATATTAGAAAAGCATTTTTAGCAGGAGACCTGGATTTTCAGAAAATCGAAAATGATCCTGAAACACCGTTTGTCACAAAGGCTACGATAAGAAGAAAAACACTGGTTCTAGACGAAAGTTCCACCGATTCTGTTCCAAGGGAGCAAACAAATGTCAATGAAACTACTGTAGATATCCCTGTTGAAAACATTGATGATGCTATGCCAAAGTTTGAGCTCAATATTGGATCGGACCCGGTGTCTAAAGAATTGGAAAAGTCAATGTTTGACTTTCAAATGAGTAGATTTGGTCCTACCTAATCTTCAAGAGACAAACTTTTTTTACATTTAAAGCAAAAATAAATCAAATGCCCAGTCAACGGACATCCTTGTTTATCCTTAGGACAGGTATAGTCGCCACAGTCGTGTTCATCGTGTACGAAATGGAGCGAACTCCCAAATTGGAGACATTTTTGGCATTTAACTTTCCATGACTTATCGTAATCTAAGGCTTCACTAGCAGTAAGAGCGATCCACATTTTATTAGTCACTTTGCAAGTCGTTAAAGCCATTGTGTTAAAACATATCATAAAATCAATTTTATCTACGAAAAGATTTATTATGTTAAAAACCGCAGTTTTTTTTATGTAACAATGGAACAAACTAATATTGAATTAGATAGATATCTAGATGTTAACTATGGTATTACACGTGCAACCAGAGACCATGATGATGATTACTTAAACACTCCCGTTTGGACAACAAAGCTTCCAGAATCTGTGTTTTCAGCAGCAATGATATCACCATTGTGGATAACAGTTAAACCTGGATGTAATTTTGAGTCTATACTAGGCATGGGTATGATGTGGATATTCGCAATACTATCTTTCCTAATTCAAGCAACTTGTGTTTATTTTGTCCAGGAAATGACAAGAAATAAAACCAGTTGTTCTAATGCTAGTACCCTTTTAACATTGATATCGTTACTGTGCTTTAGCTCTCTAATTTGGGTGGATATTTTTGAAACCTTCAAAATGGGATCATATTTGTATATGTTACCTAAAGCAAAAACAATAGACGGAGAATTAGTGAAATCTATCAAGTTTGATTATGCAGGAAACGGTGTTGGTTTCTTGGATAGCAACAAGAGTGGGGTTAGCCGTTTGTATAAAAAAAGCGTTATTGCAATAATTCTAATACCAAAATGGGCAATTGCATGTTCTTTATGGTATTATGGATGTAAGTTTATCTTGATGTCTGATAGCAATGAAGCAGTTCTTCTCAATTCTGTTTCTCTAAACTTTTTACTAGATATTGATGATTACTTGTATAAAGCATTGATTTCTGATTACGTAAAAACCACCATTATTGAAGACTGGCCTAGTCTAACATATACTAGAGCTGATTTAGATTTACCAAAAGATCACATTGAAGCTAGCTGTAAAAATAGATATGGATTTTGGTCAGCATGGAGTCAAGTCTTATTACCATTCATTATTGGTGGTTTATGCAGTATCGCAGAACTAGCAATATGCGGATAACTACAAAGTAAGATAGGTGCTCATAAATTAAGCGCATTAAAACTCTCGTTCGGTAGGAGCAAGGTAAACAAATCCTAGTGTGGAAAAGATATCTTCTTCAGACTTTGCTGGAATAGGAGTTTCACCTTTAATACCATTAACATAGGTATACAAACCGTATTCATTAAGTGTATAACCACGTGTATTAGCATGGTATCTCATAATTTTATTGAATTTCCCGGAGCCAGTGAAATATAACATTGCTGCTCCAAGACTATTATGATCTACTAGCCTAATGTCAATACGCCTCCCAATTCCGGATGGACCACGACAGACACCCATATACTTTGTTTGTCCTTTAGATGTCAAGTGTCCTACAAGGATACCTGAATCTTCTACAGCGGTGATAATCTCCGGTAAGGCTACCGATCCATCACTCCGAGAGTTAGCAACAAGTACATCAAGGTCCCCACAGGTTGGTTTTTCTCTACGATATGAGCCACACACCTTCACAATAAGGTTAGAGTCAAGTTTTTCAATACTGGAAACAATCGATTTGGCAATTTCATCTGCTTCAGACCAAGGCATACGTTTCTTCAGGTCATGGTAGAAATCCAATCCAACTGTGATATGGTGAGTCAGTTGGTTTTTAGCCACCTTAATTTCACCTTTTTGATATTTTGCAATCAAATCATCAACAGATGATACGTTAAAATCATCTACCAGAGATTTTGCTTTAACTTCCCCTATCCCGGTGATCTCACATAGCTCCATAATAAGTCTTGCTTCATCTGTAACTGCTTTTTCTAGTTCTTTAAGTTTACCAGTAGTAAGATACTCTTGAATCCTAGTTGCAATTCCCTTCCCAACCCCATCGATCTCTTTCTGAGCTTGAGAACCGGAAGTGATTTCTTGACCATAATCCTTAATAGCATCTCTTCCCCTGATAAAGCTGGTTATGCGCCTTTGATGAGTAGACTTTTCTTTACCAGTTGAACTTGCTTTAAGTTGAATAGTATAAGTGATAAGTTGATCAAGCATTTTGACAATTCCTTCGTTGCTATCAACTGCATTACTAAGACCTCCGCTTTTTCGCAGATCAAACAATGGGAAAGATAACAGTTCATCAATAGACATTTCAACCAATGGGGTTGAGGCTGAGGGCTGTTTTTTAACACGCGCTTTAATCTTAGGTTTAACGCCGGACATTGTGGTTATCAAAAAATGCTAATCATTTTTAAGCTCCATAGATTAAAAATAACTATGTAAGTGTCAGTATATGTCAACTAGGAGGCTAAACAAGGAACTGTCAGCATTAACCGGGAATACCTTTGAATTAATTGAGTTAGTTAATGATAATATTACTCATCAAAGATGGAGTATATCTCTTGCATTCGAGGATGAAATAATTAAGGTAAATATAGAAGTTACAATTCCGCCAGATTATCCATTTAAATCACCCAATGTTTTAACTGAGAAGTCTTTGTTTCATCCCAATGTTTTAGATCGTAAAATGTGTTTGCATACTATCAACAATTGGCATCCTAAAACTACTATTAAAGATATACTAACAGAGATACATTCATTGTTGAGTAAACCTAATCTTGATACTGCACTATTTACAGAAGCATTAAATATGTATAACAGTAATAAAAAACAGTACCTTGATTTGTATAAAAATAGTTTAAAGTAGAAAAAATGATTCCGCTTTTATTGTTAATAACAACATGGGACGCAACATTTGGTACACTCCAGATCCTGAGCCAGATCAGGATGGAAATACAGATTATCTTACGGTTCATTACCGTAACCCTTATCTTTCAGAAAAGGAAAAGGAAACACGAGCCCGACGATCACATAAGCGACAGATTGAAGAGGAAGAGATCATGGCTGATCCAATCAAGCGATATCGTCATGAAAAGAAGTCCGAGATTCGACGTCAGGCAGCACGCATGCGAAAGGACCCAAAGTACTTCAAGATGAGTGATCAGCAGATTTACAAGCATGTTTCTGATAACTTCAATAATCAGCACGAACCAACTGTTCTAATTAAGACCAAGACTGAAGCTGAGCGGCAGAAGGAAAAGACAGCTAACCGGAAGCCACGAACTACTACTCGTCGTGAGCGCAACATCGAGCGTAATGCAGAAGATGGTAATCTAGTTCTTAAGGAATTCGGACGTGATTTTATCGAGAAGATTAAGACTACTCGTACGCAGCGTGGTCTTACTCAGGAAGAGCTTGCCAAGATGGTTCATCGTAACAAGAACGAGATTCGCGACCTTGAGAATGGGGAGCTTCAGTTTGACGGTGGTCTGAAGAGCCAGCTCATCTGGAAGCTTGGACTCTAAGTAATGCAACCTCTCAAAACTATTTTACTTTGAGAGCTTACATATCCTTTGGTAAATTCATAATACCGTATAAACAAAGCATGAATATTATGGTATGTAAAAATAGTCCAATTGATGTTGGACATCCATCTCCGGAAATAGGAATAATATTTCCTACTAATTTTTGTGTAATTACATAAGCTTGAGGAGAAGAGACAATGAAAAATACTAAAGCTGAATAAAATGAGTACTTCCATTTTAATCCTTTGTTTTCATCCCAGAGTTCTCTACATTTTTTCTTGAGATCCATATAATTACATGGTTAGATATTTATATTGTGCTTGTTTTGGAAACCCTTGTAGGTGAACGAGATCTTGCACGTGAGCTAGGCAGTGGATCATCCGACGAATCATGTGATTTCCTACGCTCTTTAAATTTAATGTAGTAAATCATACAGGTAGCAATAAATGTTACCGTGTAAGAAATACCAACCCACACATCAGCAACTAAAATAGCATATATTAACCATGAAACACTACCCCAAAACCGAAGTAGTAAAAATGTACCAGAGATATTTTTACTGCTTTGGTTTTTCCAAACTAAATATACAAATGGTATGTTATACCCAAGATTAAGGGTATTTCCAATAATAGCCATTGCTAGCGCTCCTTTATTTTCGGTGTCCATTTGTGTAAATAGTACATATCATTTTATTAAAAATAAACAACATTATGTTATTAATATATGTTGAGAAACGTTGTTAAAAGCTTTAAAATATATCGTTTCAATCCAAGTATTGACAGTAAACCATATTACCAAACTTATCAAATAGACACCACCAAATGCGGTCCAATGATTTTAGATGCACTAATTAAAATAAAGAATGAGATAGATTCAACTTTAACATTCAGACGTTCGTGCAGGGAAGGAATTTGTGGGAGCTGTGCTATGAACATTGACGGTGTTAATACTCTTGCATGTTTGTCCGCTATTCCAAAGGATGACAAAGAAGTTGCATTGAACCCCTTACCTCATATGTACGTTATAAAGGATTTAGTACCTGATATGACTAATTTTTATCAACAATATAAATCCATAAAACCATGGTTACAGCAAAATGAAGAAAATAAACCAATTGATAAGGAAAATTTGCAATCTATAGAGGATAGAGCAAAATTGCAAGATATGGATAAATGTATCTTATGCGCATGTTGTTCTACTGCATGCCCATCCTATTGGTGGAATAGTGATAAATATCTAGGACCTGCAGTATTAATGCAAGCTAATAGGTGGGTCCAGGACACTAGAGATGATAGTAAGATGGATCGGTTGAGGGCTCTCAGAGACCCCTTTTCTCTCTACAGGTGCCACACAATTATGAATTGTACAAAGACATGTCCCAAAGGACTTAATCCAGGAAAAGCAGTAGCAGAATTGAAACTAGAAATAGCTAAAAACTGTTGAGTCTGGCCAGTATTTCTGGTTTGTAATGTCTGATTAATCCCTGTACTGGCCAAGCAGCTGCATCACCAAGAGCGCAGATGGTATGCCCTTCGATTTGTTTAGATAATTCGAGAAGCATAGCAATTTCTTCTTTCTTAAAATTTCCAGTAACAAATCTATCCATGATTTTTGTCATCCAACCACAACCTTCTCTACAAGGAGTACATTGTCCACAAGATTCATGTTCAAAAAATTTAGACAGTCTGGCAATGCATTTAATAATATCCTGTTGTTTATCTATAACTATTATCGCTCCAGTTCCAAGACTTGTTTTGTATTCATTAAGAGAATCATAGTCAAGCAAAACCTTATTACATATATCTTTGGGTATGATTGGTGTTGAACCACCCCCAGGAATAATTCCTTGAAGATTGTCCCATCCTCCAGTGACTCCACCCGCATGTTTCTCTATAATTTCCCTAAGAGGTATGGACATA
>MDTB01135112.1_pt1 | contig 10379 bp, 8 predicted proteins | sample 811161 | NCBI WGS metagenome assembly MDTB01 (sample SAMN05326650, study PRJNA326480) | marine metagenome | isolation source: seawater | place: Mediterranean Sea | collected 2009
AGCTCCTTTTTTAAATATTAATATTAATTGTACCTACGATATCATAATTTTCTTAATAAACTCTGAGTACAGTATTCATTTATTGTTCATGTTCTAATTAAGTAAGTTTAAATTTTTTTTTCATTGTAAATGAAAAAGATTTCGAGAATAATTAAAACTTTAAGAATCTCACCATAACTTTATATTGAATTCAATCTAAGTATAGGTATGGTTAGATTAATATTTGTAACTTAACTGAAAGGTATAATGGTCCCGTAGCTCAGCTGGATAGAGCAACTGCCTTCTAAGCAGTAGGTCGTACGTTCGAATCGTACCGGGATCACCATGATATGTTAAAAAAAATAAATCTTGTGAATTTTTTTCTTTTTTTTTCAATTCTCTTCTTTAACTATGAGATATTTTCCGATGAGCTTTTTATAAATTGTAAATTGAAAAATAATGTTACTGGTATTAGTAACATTAAAAATTTTGTAAAAAAAATTGATACATTTAAAAAAAAAATAGTTTATCAAAAAGGAATTCTATTTGATAAAATAGTACATTACGGCGAAAACGCAATAATTTTCAATAATGATATTTATGAAAATTATAGTGTATATGATATAAATTATAATATATGGACAACTTATACTAAAACTACAATTTCTATTTTTAGGTGCTATAGCAAAAAAACGCCATAAATGGCGTTTTTTTTGATTTTTGGGAGGATTAATTTTATAATATAGAAGCAAATAATATAAGTAAAATTTATTTTTATTATATTTATTATAGATTTAATGAATAATATTTAATTATTGAATTTTTCAATCCATAGTTTGACTTCTTTCTCCGCCTTATTTATTTCATCTTCATGCATTAAACCTTTAATTTTTTTTAAATATATCTCACTTTCCTTAATTCCGTTCATTAATGAGATTTTAAACCATTTATAGGCTAATGTATAATCTTTAATTGTGCCCTCACCTGCAAATAATAAACTCCCGAGATTGTATTGCGCTTTACTGTAACCTTGTTCTGCTGATAGTGAATAGTATCTAAATGCTTCAAAAAAATTCTTTTCTAATTTATCACCATGATAATACATCCAAGCCAAATTAAATTGAGCAATTTTATGACTATGAGTTGAAGCTAATTTATACCAATAAATTGCTTTGTTTTTGTCTTCCTTGGCTCCTAATCCATAATCATAGATAACGGCGAGATTAAACATTGCATTGCTTTTTTTCTCAACATCTTTAGAGTCGCTTTTAATAAATCTTTTAAATTCGTTGATCGATTTTTTGTAATTTTTTAAATTAAAGTGATCGATTGCATGCTCATAACCGGCAAAAACGTTTTGCGCTAAAGTAAAATATATTAATAAAATATGTATTAAAAGTTTCATTTCAATTATATTCAGCCAATTTCATCAATAAAATTAGCTTAATACTCGCTAAAAAGCAAATTAAGAATGGGAATATAAGTAATTTGAAAAATAATGGTCGGGGAGACAGGATTCGAACCTGCGACCCTCTGTTCCCAAAACAGATGCGCTACCAGGCTGCGCTACTCCCCGGATAATTTGCTTATATTACATAGACACTATCAATGAAAGAGAAAAAAAAATTTTATAATCAGTATTGTAAATTTTTTATAGTAGTTTTTTGCATTTTTATATGTTTATATTTAGACTAAATTTAGCTGTCCTTCAAATTTTTTAGTTATTTGTAAATGTAATGCTTAAGTTAAAACTCTTTCTAATAATTTCGATAGTTTTTTTTTCATATGAAAGCTTATACTCTGAAACCCTAAAGCAAACTCTTATTGATTCATATAAATATTATCCAGACATAAATAAAAGTAAAATAGATTTAACAAACAAACAAAAAGATTTATCCATTTCTAAAACAGATTTTTTACCCTCTATTGACCTCTCCATGAGCAGAGGAAGAAGTCTAACTAGATCATCTCCTGATACAAGTAATTTTAACTACAACGAACTTAACCCCACAACTCTTGATGTAGACATATCTCAACCATTAGGTGCAACCAAATACCTAAATTTAAAAAAAGCACAAAACTCATTAAAAGCTGGGAAGTTTAACGATCAGTCGGTTATTCAAGGTATTCTTCATAGAGCTACTTTGGCATTTTATACAGTTCTTAAAGATAGATTTTTACTTGATGTTGCTTTAAAAAATGAAAACAATCTTAAAATAAAATTTGAAGCTACTGAAAAAAGATTTGATTTTAAAGATGTGACTAAAACTGACGTATTTCAAGCCAAAGCAAGACTTGCAGACGCTCAATCAAAAACAATAGAAGCCAGAAATAACTTAGATATAGCCGTATCCGAATATATTGCTGTTGTAGGAAGAGAACCAGATATCAATTGGTATGAACCCGGAGAAAAAAAAATTACTTCCTCAAACCCAAAAGATTGGTCGAAATTTGGAGAAATGCCAAACACCCCATCAAGCATGAATGAAGCTGTAGAATATGCCATACAAAATAATCCAGAGATAAACAAATTAAGATATGATCTTGAAAACGCACTAATTGGAATACAAACAAGCCAACTAGATTTTTTACCTGAATTTTCGATTTCTGGTTCTTATGGAAAATCAATGGAAAGTGCCAGAACTATTAATAGAAAAGAAACTTATGAAATCACTGCAGATGTAACAATTCCTATTTTTAATAAAGGACATAACTTTTATAAACTAGAAAAATCAAAAAATACTTCCCTAGCTTTACAAGAATCTTTAAACAGTAAAAAGATTAATCTTACCCACGATGTTCAGAGTTCTTGGAAAAAAATGGAAAGTCTTAAGTCCAGTATATTATCCCTTGAACAGTCTGTAAAATCAAATGAGATTGCACTTGAGGGTGTCACAAAAGAAGCAGGTGTTGGGCAAAGAACAACACTAAATATATTAGATGCTGAAAAGGAGTTAACTCAGGCAGAGGCAAGTCTCGTAAACTCAAGATTTCAATTAATTACTTCTGCTTATAGTTTGTTGAAAGCATGTGGATTATTAAATTTCGAATATTTAGGTATAAATAAATAAAGGATTTTTTTCTTTATAAAAATTTATTATTGCTTAGTATAGAATAATGTCAGTTTTAAGGGGATCACAAAAGTCATTAATTTTAATCAGTAGGCAATTAGGGATTCAAATCGGACCTAATGATATTCCTGATAAGTATAAAATTGATGAAAGAGAACTTACATCAAAAGAATTTTGTGAATTAGCTCAAACTTTTGATTTAAAAGCTAAAAGTACTAAAATTAATGATGAGGAGCTTTTAAAACTTTTAGGCAAAAAACAACAAATAATAAAACTAAAAAATGGAAGATATATTATTGGACTCAGAGTTGTTAAAGAAAAAAATGATAACTCAGTTTTATTTCTTGATGCAGGTAATCCAAATCCAAAACCTCAACAAATTGCAGTTGATGAACTAAAAAAAGCTTGGGATGGAGAAGTAATACTTCTTAAGGCTAAATTAAAATTATTTGAAGAAACAAGCGAATTTTCCTTAAGCTGGTTAATTGGTGAATCATTGAGAAATAGGCAAGTTGTTACCCAACTTGTAATAGTAGGTATTATTTTAAATATATTTGCTGTCATTCCTGCAGTATTTATGATGCTTGTTCTTGACAAGGTTGTAAACTACGAAGCTTATGCAACCTTATATGTTATTACATCAGGAGTTGTAGTAGCTTATTTATGTAATGGAGTGCTTGGTTATCTAAAATCATACTTACTTGAGTTTTTATCTCAAAAGGTTGAAGCAAAACTTTCAATCAAAGCGTTTGACAAACTATTATCATTACCCATGCAACGGTTTAATAAGGAATCACATATGTTCTCGATGTTTACTGGACAAATAGGACAAATTAAAGCATTATTAACTCAAAAAATATTCTCTACTGCTCTGGATTCCATCGCACTTTTTGTTTTTGTTCCAATACTTTTTTTTTACAGTCCATTGCTTTTTACTGTGGTATTTATTTTTAGTCTTGCAGGTGCATTAAGTTCTATGTACTTCTCAAAGAAACAAAGAGATGCTGCACTTAAAATGAGTAAAACAGATACAGCAAGACAAGAGTTTGTTTCAGTAGCAGTAGACGGAATTGAGAATGTTAAAGGTCTTGCTTTAGAACCAAGTATAAAAGATGCATGGAGAGAAGTAGAGGCAAATTATATCATTGCTAATGAAGACCTTCAGAAAAAAAGTGGCGTTCTGCAGAACGTAAATTCAACCATAAATCAGTTAATGACAGCAATGGTCATATTTGTTGGAGTTCACCTAGTTTTCTCGGGTGGTTTATCAGCAGGAATATTAGTTGGTTTTAATATGTTGGCGGGTAGAGTTTCAAGTCCGATTATAGCTTTAGTAACTCTTAAAACTGAAATAGCAAAACTTTTACAATCTATACAGGTTGTTTCAGGAATAATAGATGGAAATTCGGAAACTGGTGCCAAAGGAAAGAAACCTCAACTAATGGGTCAAATTACTCTTAAAAATGTTGATTTTGGGTATGATGATGAAACCAAAATTTTAGAAGACGTAAGTATGAACATAAATCCAAGGCAAATTATAGGGATTACTGGTAAAAGCGGTTGTGGAAAAAGTAGTTTAGCCAAACTTTTAGTTGGATTGTATAGACCTAAAGCTGGAATGATATCTTATGATAGCTCTGATTTGAGACTTTTAGATTTGAGTCATATAAGATCTCAAGTTTCTCTTGTTGATGATAGAAGTTATTTCTTTCCAGGAACTATTAGAGAAAACATAGCAAGACCAATGCCCAGCTCATCTATGGATAGAATCATTTGGGCTGCAAAAAAAGTCTCTGCACACGAAGATATCGAAGCTTTTACCGATGGCTACGAAACCCATTTAGAAGAAAATGCTGAGAATTTATCTACTGGAATGAGACAAAAGCTTCAAATTGCAAGGGCACTTATCCGAAATCCAAGAGTGCTAATTTTTGATGATGCAATTAGTGGTTTTGATGTTGACAGTGAAATAAAGTTATATGATGCCTTAACCGATATTTCAGTTGGCAGAACTGTGATTATAATCTCGAGTAGATTATGGCATCTTAGATTATGTAATAAAGTTTTTGTTTTAGAGAAAGGAACAGTTTCTCAAGAAGGCTCCTTTGAGGACCTCATAAAGGTTTCTGGTTTCTTTAAAGATACCTATCAAAAGCAAATAGGAATTATGGGCAATAAATAATGGCAGAAAATAAACCACAAGTCAGAAGTCTAGCTTCAGGAGATGTGCTTTTTAGGGAGGGAGAAGTAGGAGACTTTGCGTATCAAATAGTAAGTGGTGAAATTGAAATTTGTAAATTTACAGGTGATGAATACCTAACTTTATCTACTCTAAAAAAAGGTTCTCTTTTCGGAGAAATGGCTCTTATAGACCGACAACCAAGAAGTGCTATGGCAAGAGCAACAAAGGAGACTATTGTGAAGGAAATTGATCAAAATGCTCTTTTGGTATACTTAAAAAATTCTCCCCAAACAGCTTTTAGTATGATGCAGCAACTTGCAAGTTACGCAAGAAATGCAAATGAAAAATTGACAGTCAATGCATTTGATTCTTCATCTGATGATGAAGAGGAAACTAATACTATCGAAAATAAAGAACTGACTGAGGAAGAAAAAGAAAAAGCTGCAAAAGATGAGAAAATGAAAGATCTTCTCGATGAATACGAGACGGATATTGATATAATTAAAAATAAAACCCTTCCTAAGCCTGTAAAGTATACAATCAACGCATTTGGCTTTTTAATTCTATTTTTAATTATATGGAGCACTGTTTCAGAAATTGATACATCGGTAACTGCATCAGGCAAAATTACAACGGTAGTTCCAAATATTGAGGTACAATCAAATTATAAATCTGTTGTAAGAGAAGTTTTGGTTGAAAAAGGACAAAAAGTAAAGGAAGGTCAGGCGTTAGTTATCTTTGATGATATCTTACAAAAAGCAGATAAAAGAAAGCTTAATTATCAACTTAGTGTAATAGAGTCAAAACTTGATCGATTAAAGAAACAAGCTTTATTGAGAACCAACGGTAATGTTTCAAGCCCCAAAGATGATAGGCAGAATATAATTTTTAAGGATAAAAAAGAGCAATATCTAGCTAAAACTGCTTCATTAAAAAAACAAATATCTTCTACGCAAGATGATCTTAAATTTATAACTGAACAACTCGAAATACAAAAAAGACTCGAAGACTCAAAGCAAAGTTTATTTGAATTAGATCTTGTAGCCGAGACTCAAGTCCTTGCCGAACGAAATAAAAGACTATCACTTGAAAAAGAGTTTACCAAGACAACTAACAAACTAAGTGAACTCAAATCCAATAAAGAAGAGTATATGAGTAAATGGTTTGGTGGAATAAATGACGAAGTAGTTGGTTTAGAAGATCAAAGAATGGCATTACAAGAGGATATTAATAAATTAGAAAGACAACAAACAGATGTTACTGTAAAAGCACCATCATCAGGCATGGTTTTAAGTCTTCACTCCTTATATCCTGGCTCGGTTATTAACCCCGGTAACGCCGTAGTTACTCTTGTGCCAACAGGGGTAGAACTTTTGACAGTATTTGATGTCGATCCCTCTGATATTAGTAAACTAATTCCAGATACATCTGTGAAAATTCAATTAAGTGCTCTTCCTGCTCAAAAACATGGAGAACTTCAAGGACAAATAACATATATATCAGCGGATACCGTAGACAAAAATGTTGATGGAAAACCAGGAAATTTTTATCGTGCAAGAGCGAAAATTGTAGTAAATGGTCTAAGGGATACCCCTCCAGGTTTTAGTATCATGCCTGGGATGAAAGTGTCAGGGAAAATTAAAGTTGGAAAAAGAAGACTAATTACATATTTCATATATCCACTTGTTAGAACGTTGGGTAATAGCTTTGCAGAACCATAAGAAAAATGAAAATAAAATTAAAATTTAGAAATTTAGTTACATTGCTTGCTCTCTTAGTAGCAATTTTTTTAGGTTTAGTAAGAGTCTCTGATCCTGAAATAGTAGAAGTTTTAAGATTAAAATACTTTGATGCACTTCAACGACAAACCCCAAGAACAATAGATGGTCAGACATATAGTGTGATCGTTGATATTGACGAAAAATCTCTGAAAGAAATTGGTCAATGGCCATGGCCTAGAACTGCTTTAGCTGAACTTTTTGAAAAATCAGGCGAAGCTGGAATGTTAGTTTTAGGTTTAGATGTTCTTTTTGCTGAGAAAGACAGAACTTCACCAACTTTAATAGCTAAGGATTTAGAAAATAGATATCCTGAAATTTCTAATAAATTAAAACTATTGCCTTCTAATGAACAAATTGCTGTCGAATCAATGTCAAAAATACCAATAGTTTTAGGTCACTCAGCTTTAAATATTGAGGGAGACGCTAAAAGAAAAGATGTTAAAGAGTCCTCTGTAAAAGCTATTTTAGGCGACGACCCCAAAAAAAAATGGTTACTTCCATATCCAGGAATTCTTGCAAATGTTCCTGAATTTGAAAAGTCAGCTGTTGGTGCTGGTACTATCTCATTAGCTGCAGAGCCAGATGGTATAATAAGAAGAATTCCAATAGTTTCTAATATAGCCGGTAAAATTAGACCCACACTAGCTTTAGAAATGATTAGAGTAGCTTTTCAGGGAAACAGTATCGCAACCAAAACAGGAATTAATGGATTAGAAGAGATCCTTATACAAACAAAAGCAATTGGTAGAGCAGCAATTCCTACTGATGCACAAGGAAGAGTGTGGATACATTATGGACCCTCTGATTCTGCTAATATTGATAATTCTCGTTATTATGTTAGCGCTTCTGATATAATTAAAGGAAGAATTGGAAAAGACAGACTTTCGGGAAAACTTGGAATTCTTGGTACCTCAGCAACAGGTTTAAAAGATATAAGACCTACTTCTGTAGATGAAAGAATGCCCGGTGTAGAGGTTCATGCAAATCTAATTGATACTATAATTTCAGCAATTCTATATTATTCAAGTTCAAAAAAAGCAGAAGATATTTATAATGCAGCAATTAAAACTGGTTTAACTGAAGAAGAAGCATTAAAAAAATCTCAAGCAGTGAAAATATCGGGATCACCTTTTTTAACTTCGGGTGTAAATATGCCTTTTTATGAGGCTCTATTTACAATACTTTTGGGATTTATTTTTACTTTTTCAGCATTAAAGTTTGGTCCTGTGCTCAATATTTCATTTCTTGGTGTAATTATTGGTTCTGCTTTTTACTATAGTTTTAAGTTATACACTAACGATAATATTTTATTTGACCCAACTTATGCGGGCTTTTCAACATTTATTATTTATTTCGGAACTACTTTTGCAAATTATTTAAGAGACGCAAATGAAAAAAAACAAATTAGAGGTGCTTTCTCTCAATATTTATCTCCTGCCCTTGTGGAGCAATTAGCGGCTGATCCTGATAAACTGGTTTTAGGGGGAGAAACAAAAAAAATGACCTTCCTTTTTTGTGATGTTAGAGGTTTTACTACTATTTCAGAATCATTTAAAGCAGATCCACAAGGACTGACAGCTCTAATAAATCGTTTCCTCACTCCCTTAACAGATAAAATTATATCACACAATGGTACAATAGATAAATATATGGGAGATTGTATAATGGCTTTCTGGAATGCCCCACTGAACGTTGATGGGCATGAGGCCATGGCATGTGAAGCAACTCTTGGAATGCATAAAGCTATGGCAGAGCTTAATTCTGAAAGAAAAAAGGAAGCTGAAGAATCAAATAAAAAGTTTCTGGAACTTAAAATAGGAATTGGAGTCAATACTGGTCCCTGCGTGGTAGGAAATATGGGTTCAGATCAAAGGTTCGATTATTCTGTGTTAGGTGATGCAGTAAATCTTGCCTCTCGACTTGAGGGCCAATCCAAAAGTTATGGCGTAAAGACTGTTATAGGTCCAGAAACATATGAAATTGTTAAAGAGAAATACGCAACTCTTCAACTAGATAAAATTGCTGTTAAAGGAAAAAAAGAAGCTGTTTCGATATTTACATTACTTGGCGACGAAAAAATAAAAGAAAATGAAGATTTTAAAATACTTCTAAAAAATCACAATAAAATTCTTGAATACTATTTTAAACAAGAATGGGATAATGCAGTAAAATTGATGAGTAAATCCGAGGGTTTACTTAACGGAGTTATGAAAGAGTATTATTTTATATTTACGGAAAGGATAGAAGAATTTAAAAAAAATACACTTTCAAAAGATTGGGATGGAGTATTTGTTGCAACCAGTAAATAAATAATTGTTCTAGTTGTGGATAACTATACGTTTTATATTGATATTTTCTTATATAGACTGTAATGTTGTCAAATATTATGTTGAAATTTCTGTGGATAACTTGATATAAAAATTTTAAATGAAAAAAATTAGAATTCTGCCAGATCAATATATTTTTAATCAAGGTGATGAAGGAGATTCTGCTTTTCTTATTATCTCAGGTTCACTTGTTGTTGAACGTGACAACCAGAATGTTGGAAAGTTGTCTGATGGAGAAATTTTTGGAGAGTTATCATTAATACTTGGTGAAAGTAGGCAAGCATCAATAAAAGCTGTTACTCCAAGTGAAATTGTTGAAATAAAACCAGGTGCTCTGAAAGAAATATTATTATCCTCTAGCCTAGAGCTGCACAAAGTCATTAAACAATTTTCTACTGAATTAGGAAAGGACTCAGGATACACACAACCAGTTTCACTTGAAAATTTAAAAAATTTAGTTGCCAATGAACCACCAGTCATAAGCGCTCTTGCTTTACAACTTCACCATAGACTTTCTCAAATGATTTTTTTATAGTTTTTAATTATTCATTAATATGTCTGAAAAAAATAAGAAAGGCTTTCAAATGATTGTCTTTTTAAACAAATAGAGAGTGTTCGTTGTGCTTATTTGCTTTAATCTGGAAGTTTGGGTATTTTCGTGAATAAAAAAAAGTTGGTGATACGCGAAAAGGAGAATTTTTTTTGAGAGATGACATTAACTCTTTTTTTCAAAAAAAGAAGTTCTACAATAGTAATCAGGATTCTATCAGAAGTAATTGAAATTAGTAAAAAAATGCTCGAACGTCTTTTGTTAACAACAAATCTTGATCTGCATAAAACTTTTAGAGGTTCGGCTAAAGGATTTAACAAAAAAAACAAAAACATTTTCCTATTTTAAATACTAAACTCTCAGAAATGATAAAAAATGAAAAAGAAATTATTAGATTACCTGCGCTACAACTTCAAAGCAAGTTGTCAAAAAACTATCAATTTTAATGTTTTAGCTTTTAAATTTTCTTAAAGTAAATTTGTTGTAATA
>MDTB01182921.1_pt1 | contig 10379 bp, 9 predicted proteins | sample 811161 | NCBI WGS metagenome assembly MDTB01 (sample SAMN05326650, study PRJNA326480) | marine metagenome | isolation source: seawater | place: Mediterranean Sea | collected 2009
ACTTGACCAAATAGTAAGTAAATAATAAAACTCAAAGTGTGGGCCCGTAGCTCAGTTGGTAGAGCAACTGACTTTTAATCAGTGGGTCACAGGTTCGAATCCTGTCGGGCTCACCACCAAAACAAAGACTTTGGTTATGTGTGTTTATTATTATATGTCTCAGGGAAAAACAGATAAAAAATATAATTCCATTTATTGATTTGTATTATTTAGCTTAACAGGGGGCACCGAATCTTTGGAAAATCCATGTTAGTCAAAAGATTTCAAAAAAATTACTAGCTATTCAATAAATAGAAACAAAATATCCTGTTTTTTAAACAATTTTTAATAAACGTATTGTCTTTATGGCATCAACTCGCAATTACGGTTAGCACTCTAAATAGTAAAAATTTTTGAACAGCGTTTTATAGATAGAAATTTGAAAACTTTTTTTCTGGATTAATACACATCAACTATTAGGGAGTTGAAAAAATAAAAAAAATATTATTTTTTAATTGAATTTATACCTTTGAAGCTAGGGTCAATTATTCCTCTGTCAGTTATGATTTTTGTTACATACTTTGCAGGCGTAACGTCAAAAGCTGGATTACACGCTTTTATACCCTTTATAGTAATATTTATTTTTTCAGATTTTCCAGACTCAGTTTCACCCATAATTTTTAACACTTCATCTTCTTCACGTTCTTCAATAGGAATATCTAAACCGTTTTTCATATTGAAATCTATAGTAGAGGTTGGAAGAGCAGCATAAAATGGAATTTCATTATCCCAAGCTGCAAGTGCCTTTAAATATGTTCCAATCTTATTACATACATCTCCATTTGATGCAGTTCTGTCAGAACCCACAATAACAGCATCCACTAAACCTTTTTGCATCAAATGCCCTCCTGCATTATCTACGATTAATTTATTATCAATCTTGTTATGGTATAATTCCCAAGCAGTTAAAGAGGCACCTTGATTGCGTGGTCTTGTTTCATCTACCCAAACAAATACATCTATTCCTTGTTCTGCTGCTTCATAAATGGGTGCTGTAGCGGTTCCTCTGTCTACCGTAGCAAGCCATCCAGCATTACAATGTGTAAGAATTCTAACAGGGCTTCCATCAGTTTTTTTCTCAGCCAGATGTTTAATTAATTTAAAGCCATTTTTTCCAATTTTTGAGTTAGTTTGAATATCTTCATTTGCCAATTCCTTAGCTAATCTCATCGCTAAATCTTTTCTCTCATCTTGAGCAGCTTCTCTAAGTTTTAAAGAAACTTTTTCACATGCCCATGCCAGATTTACTGCAGTTGGACGCGCATTTATAAGACATTCATGAGCATTTTCAACTGATTGATTAGAAGTGTCTTCGCGCATTGCGAGCAAAAAACCAAAGGCCGCTGTTACTCCAATCAGTGGTGCTCCGCGAACATACATCTCACTTATTGCTTTAACTGTATCTTTGAGGCTCTTTATATCTACAACTTCAACAATATGTGGAAGTTTTCTTTGGTCTATTATCTTAACTGTATCTTTTTTATCATCTACCCAGATGGAACGATAAGGTAATCCATCAATCAACATAATAATTATCTTCCCATTTTGCTTTGTTAAACATAATAAATATCATATAAATAGTTTTATTTGCTATTAAAATGTGAAAAATAAAGTCAAGGAGACAAAAATGAAAGAAGGAGATCTTTTTCTTGGAATTGTTGGTGGCTCCGGCATTTATGAAATCGAAGGTGTCAAAGATGGGAAATGGACCAAAGTTTCTACCCCTTATGGTCATCCGTCAGATGAAATTTACACTGGTACTCTTAACGAGATAAAAGTCGCTTTTCTCCCAAGGCATGGGAGAGGACATCTTTACTCCCCAAGCACAGTTCCTTATCAAGCCAATATATATGCTATGAAGTTTCTAGGTGTCACAGACATTTTGTCAATCTCAGCATGCGGTAGTCTGAGAGAAGATTATAAGCCGGGAGAGTTTGTGATTGTTGATCAATTTATTGATCGGACCTTCGCTCGGAAAAAAACTTTTTTTGATGGGAAATGCGTTGCTCATGTAAGTGTTGCCCATCCTGTTTGCAGTCGACTTTCTGAGATGGCTCATCAGGCTCTACTGTCCCTTAACATTAAGCATCACATGAAGGGAATATATATGACCATGGAGGGGCCTCAATTTTCTACCCAAGCTGAGTCATTGCTTTACAAAAATAATTGGGGTTGTGATGTAATTGGTATGACAAATATGCCCGAAGCAAAGCTGGCGAGAGAGGCAGAAATCTGTTATGCTTCAATTGCAATGGTTACGGATTTTGATTGTTGGCATCCTGAGCATGAGAACGTTGAAGTTTCAGATATAATTAACACATTAGTGTCAAATGCCGCTTCAGGTAAAGAATTAATAAGGAAAGTTGTTGATCTTTGTGATGGTACCCGCAAGGCATGCACCCAAGGGTGTGACAAAGCTTTAGAGTATGCAATAATTTCAAAACCTGAAATGATAGAGGATTCTGAAAAGGAGCGACTTGGCGTGATAACAAAGCGCGTATTTTTGAATTAGGATAACGTGATGGATTTAAAAAAATATGTAAGAACAGTACCTGATTTCCCTGAGAAAGGTATCATGTTTAGAGATGTAACCACTTTGTTTAATAATTCAGAAGCTTTCCAAATAATGATAAATAGTTTTGAGCAAACTTGGAGTAAAGAGAGCGTAGATGCAATTGCTGGTATTGATGCCAGAGGCTTTATAATTGGCGGAGCTGTGGCTTATAAGCTTAAAATACCATTTATTGCGCTGCGAAAAAAAGGAAAACTTCCTCACTACACCCTAAGTGAAGAGTATGATCTGGAGTATGGAAGGGCAACTCTAGAAATACATAAAGACGCAGTCGAGTCTGGAGCTTCGGTGCTGGTGGTCGACGACTTAATTGCAACTGGTGGGACCGCTATTGCGGGTGTCAACCTTGTAAAGGCTGCAGGAGGTAAGATAGCCGGTTGTGGGTTTATTATTAATCTTCCTGATATTGGTGGGGCTACCAAACTTGAAAAATTAGGGGTTAACGTTAAGTCGTTGATGACTTTTGATGGAGAATAAATATCTTTCATTTGTTAGTTTTTTAACAATTTTTTAAGGCTTAAGTTATGATTGAAAATCGTTGGAATGATGCAGAAGCAAACGCTTGTGTAAAGTGGCATGCAGATCTAGGAATAAATTCAGACATTGCCATGAGAGTCTATTCATCTCAATTGATAGGCTCAGATCCACAACTAGTTATGCATGGAGGGGGAAATACGTCATGCAAGACTACAATTAATGATTTTTTTGGTAATAAGCAAAGTGTTATTTGTGTAAAAGGATCTGGATGGGATTTAGGATCTATTGAGGCTAAAGGGTTACCGGCTGTTAAGCTTGAACCATTGCTTTCTTTGCGAAAACTAAAGAAACTTAGTGATGAAGATATGGTTAATACTCAGCGTGCAAATTTAATTGATCAGAAATCCCCAAACCCTTCGGTTGAAACTTTATTGCATGCTTTTTTACCTCACTCTGTAGTAGATCATACACATGCTACACCATTTTTATCATTGGCAAACTTACCCAATCCTGATGCTATAGTGCGAGAGCTTTTTGGCAACAAGCTGGCCATTGTACCATATGTAATGCCCGGCTTCTCCCTAGCAAAGATTGCGACAAAAATTGCAGAGGATAACCCTCAAGCAAAAGGTCTGTTACTGTTAAATCATGGTCATTTCAGTTGGGGTAAAGATGCTAAAGAGTCATATTTTCGAATAATAAATCAAACAAGTCTTGTTGAAGAATGGTTCTCTGAGAGACGAAAAAAGTTAAAACCGACGTTGCTAGATAATAAAAAAATAAAAGCTAGAAATATTGTAAATAATCTTAAAAAAGCTCTAAATAAATTATCTTCAGAGTATAGTAATTCATTTGTTTTTGACTTTATAAAAGATGATACTGTCATTAGTCAAATGGACGCACATATTTCTCGTGGAGTAATTGATAGAGGTGTTGCTACTCCAGATCATGTTATCCGAATAAAACCTAAACCGCTGATATTAACTATCTCTATTCAGGAAAATAGGCGGGGAAGTATCGAAAAGGCAGTAAAGTCATATATTGATGATTACAAAACATATTTTGAAATATGGTCTAGAAAAACAAAAGAAGAGAAAATCATGCTTGATCCAGTTCCAAAAATTGTCTGGGTAGAAGGTATTGGATTAATTGGAATTGGACGTTCAATGAAAGAAGCGAAAACTATAACAGATATAGCCGTTCAAAATATAGTAGTGATTACAGACTCTGAAGGCGCGGGAGGTTTTTACCCTGTTAAAAATAAAGATTTATTTGAAATGGAGTATTGGTCTCTTGAGCAAGCAAAGTTAAGTAAAAAACCTTTATCCAAATTACATGGGAAGGTAACCATTGTTACTGGAGCAGGAGGTGCTATTGGGGCATCAATCGTAAAATTATTCGAGTCTCAAGGAGCTGAAGTCATAGCTGTAGACATAGATGAAAATGGTCTAAAAAAGCATAATTTTTCGTCGCGCGTATCCAAGCAGTGTTTAGATATTACTGATGAAGCGCAGGCAAAAAAATTAATTGATGATATCGTGGATCAATTCGGAGGATTGGATATTCTTATTTCAAATGCTGGAAGTGCAATGCAATCTTCTATACTTGAAATGGATATTAAAGATCTGCGAAAAAGTTTTGAAATCAACTTTTTTTCCCATTTCTTTTTGGCAAAATTAGTAGGCCAGCTTTTCGTTGAGCAAGGAAACAATGGTCAAATTCTTTTCAATATTTCCAAACAGGCCGTTAATCCTGGAAGTAATTTTGGAGCCTATGGGTTGCCTAAGGCAACTTTAATGTTTCTTGTAAAACAATTAGCACTTGAATTTGGTGGATACGGAATCCGGATTAATGGGGTTAATGCAGATAGAATTCGTTCCGGACTTTTGAACGAAGAGTTCGTAAAAAAAAGAGCTAAAGTAAGAGGAATTAGTGTTCAGGAATATATGAAAGGAAACTTGTTAAAACAAGAAGTTCAAGCTCATCATGTTGCCTCAGCTTTTGTTTATCTGTCTTTATCTGAAAGAACGACAGGTCATGTGATTACTGTTGACGGCGGAAATATTGAAGCCTCTTTGAGATAAAAAGAAAAAAATTGAAATAGTTTTTAACGATATCAGGGCGTTAAGTTAAAAGAACCTCTTAGTTAATATGTACTGTTAAACGCTCAAATCTTTAAATAAATCAAATCCAAGATGAGATAAAATTTTAAATGATCCGCTTAATTTGCTCTTAACCTGAAAGCATTTATTATCGCTGAAATTTTAATAGACAAGTTATTATCAACCGATGATAATAAGGCATCTAAACACGGAGAAAAAAATGTCCTCAGGAAAGAACATAAAAACATATTTTGATGGTGCATGGCACTATGAAGATAAGTTTGTTTTAAGAGCGGCAGACCATGGTACGTGGTTAGGATCTAGTGTTTTTGATGGAGCAAGATATTTTGATGGTACAGTTCCTGATTTGTTAGCGCATTGTCATAGAGTAAATAATTCAGCTAAAGCAATGATGCTTAATCCTACTGTGTCAGCTAATGATATGGTTGGAATTATTAAGGAGGGGATTTCGTCATATGATTCACAAAGTTCTGTATATATTAGACCAATGTATTGGGCGATAGATGGAGGCGACACTTTGGTTCTCCCAAAGGAGAATAGTACAGCCTTTTCTATCTGTCTTGAGGAAATTCCTATGGCATCATCTAGTGTTTCAGCGACACTAACTAGTACTAGATTTAGAAGACCTGTTCTAGAGGACAATGTAGTAAATGCTAAAGCAGGTTGTTTATATCCAAATAATGCAAGAATGTTAGCCGAGGTAAGATCAAAGGGATTTTCAAATGCTCTGGTAACCGATGCAAATGGAAACGTTGCCGAAACAGCTACAGCAAATATATTTATGGTTAAAAATGGAGACATTTTCACCCCCATTCCCAACGGAACATTCTTGGCTGGAATAACAAGAGCTAGGCACATAAAAAATTTAAGAAACTTTGGAAAAAACGTCATTGAGTCTGTATTGACTTTTGAGGACTTCTACGATGCAGAGGAGGTTTTTATGTCAGGAAATATGACAAAAATTACACCTGTTACAGCTATTAAGGACAAAAATTTCCAAGTTGGACCAATTACTCTTCTTGCAAGAGAGCTTTACTGGGATTGGTCGAAATCAGAATTATTATAGGTTTTTTTATTTTGGGGATCTATGTACCAAGAGTATATACCGGCTCCAACGATAACAATGGCACCAATAATTACACTACTACTTGGGTATTCATAGAAGAAAATTATTCCTAAAATGCTTGAGAAAACTAGATCAAAATAAGTAAAAGGTGCTAGCAAAGAGGCTTCAGATTTTCTTAGAGCTAATACTAAACAGTAATGGCCTATTCCACCAATCGCTCCTAATAAAGAAAAGAACAGAAGGTCTAATGTCGCAATAGACTTAAAATAAGGAAATAAAAAGATGCTAGATACTATAGTTCCCACTAATGTTGTATAGAAGAAATTTGTTCTAGGATCTTCATCGGTGCCAAGGTGTCTTGTCGAAACAGCATACCCAGCGTAACAAAGGGCAGCTAATAAAGGGAAAATTCCTTCTAAAATAAAAGGGTCAATTCCAGGTTTTAGTATAAATAAGGCTCCACAAAATCCTATGAGTACTGAGATCCATCTATTTATACCAACTGCTTCACCAAGAAAAATTACGGATAAAATTACTACCATGAAGGGACCGGTTTGAAATATTGTCATCGTTTCCACTAATGTTAGATATTTGAAACCTGCAAAAATGAAGACTGTGGCTCCAAATAAAAGAGCAGATCTAAAAAGGTGTATTGGAAGTCGGTTTGTTTCTATCACTGTCTTTAAATTTGGAGCGAATACTATTGTAGTAAAAATAGTTTGGCTCAAATATCTTGCCCAAACCACCTGTATGATGGGATAATGATAAGTCAGACCCTTAGCTAAGGAGTTCATACACGCGAATGCCAGGATGGCAATCAGAAAAAATGATATTCCACCAATATTTTTGTTCAATTTGTAATCTTACTTCAAGAAAGTTTATACTTTTAACTGTTCTGTTATTTGGTTAAATATTTTTTTCATAAGTATTATATTATTTTTCATAATCGGTTTAGGCTCTGAGCTAAAACAAACAATGGATATTTCATTATCGAAGTCTATCCAGATCCATTGCCCATGAATTCCCAAGCCAAAAAGTAAGGATCTATTGCGAAACGGTCTATACCATTTTGATCTGTATAAGCCTTTAGGAAAAATGTCATTATGTCCGTCTAAAACGAACTCTTTTTCGCTTGCCCCTATTAATATATCCTCGATCCAACTTTTAGGGAAAACTTGCCTACCTTCCTCATTTTTTCCCAAGCAACGAACCATTTCACATATTTTCATCAAATCTCTCGCAGATATGCAAATACCTCCGGCGGCTCTAGGGGTTCCCACTCTATCAACAGAAATATATGCTTCATCTTGGGCATCAAGTGGTTCTAATAACCTTTCATAAAACAATTCGCCGTACTTTTTTCCAGTTAACTTTTCAATAATCAGTCCCAACATATCTGAGTTAGTTGAATGATATTCAAATTTTTTCCCATGTTGGCCCTTACCTTTTTTAAGAGTGAAAAGAAATGATTTTAAATCAGTTAGGTTTCGAATGTCTTGGGGATTCCATCCAGTTGATTGTCTATAATCTATGAAGATTCCAGAAGTTGCCAAATAATCTTCAACAAAATTAGATGAAACACTCATATCAAGTAAATTTCTAATGGAAGCATCTTCAAAGGCACTACCAAAAGTTTCAGGAAAAATATGAGAAACCAATGTATCTTCTTGAATCAACCCATCTTCAACTAGACACCCAACAAGCAAAGCTGTCATAGACTTTGAAACTGAAAATATTATATGTGGCTGAGAACAGGAAGAATTTTCTGAAGACCATTCAAAAACTGGCTTGCTTTTAGAAGAAACACAAAAACAATCAACGGTTGTTTTTCTTAAAAGCTCCTCAAGGTCTAAGTTATTTTCTTCAAGGTCAGAAACTTTAAGGTTTAAATTTTTAAAATTACGATTCAGTGAAGTATTATGAACTATTTTGTTCAACTTGGAGGTTGGTATAATCTCTCTGACATTTGAAAATGCACTTCGATTAAAAGGGGGTAGGCGCCAATTTTCTAAAGTAACTATTGAATTATTCAACTTGGTTTCCTTTTTGTTTAGTAAGCACTTGTTTTTCATTTAAAGTCAATTTTTTTACACGTTAACATGTAAATTTTCGTATATGATTTTTTTTTAGGTTTTATTTTATGATCACAGTTTATAGAAATTCGGTCCAATCTTGGGAAATTGACCAAATGGGCCACATGAATGTTCAATTTTATTTTGAAAAAGCTATGCAGGGTTGCTTAGTCCTATGGAGGGACTTAGGAATTGGCGAAGAGTACACAGAATTAGGCAACCAAAATATTTTTCTTAATAAGGCCCATATAAGATTTTTTAGGGAACAAAGACCAGGATCACCGTTCTTTATCCAAGCCGGTATTTTGGAAGTTAATCAACTATCTATTAAAATCTATTTGGAGTTGATAGAAACTATAACAAAAAAAGCATCCGCTTCTTTTAACTTTGAGTTTTCTTTTACTGATTATTTTTCTTTTGATCGAAGAGAAAGCTTGAATAAAAACATTAAAAAATATCAAATTGAGCTTCCGGAATATGGGAAAGCAAGAGGACTGTCAATAAAAGACGAAGTTCCTTTGAGTTTGAGTCAAGCCTCAGATAAGGATATGCTAGATTCATTCGAAGCAACAGTTTTGTTAAGACAATGTGATGATAATAACTTTATAAAACCGTCATCTTACATGGGGATTGTATCAGACTCAACGCCTCATTTACTCGCATACACTGGAACAATTGATGAGAATGGTATGACGAATGTTGGAAGTGCTGCATTAGAATACAGGTTTGATTTTCTAAAATATGTAGTGCTTGGTACTCATTTGAAAACAAAGTCAGCGGTTGGCTCTATCGCTAGAAAAACATTTGTTTGGAAACATTGGATTTTTGATGTGGCAAATGGTGATGCCGTTGCAATTGCCAGTGCAGTAGCTGTCACGATGGACCTTAATAAGAGAAAATCTATACCTATTCCTTTAGAAATGTCAGAGGCTTTAAAAAAATTAATTTTTTAGCTGTTATATTTATTTTTCTTCGGTGAATGTATTACGTTTTTTTAGCTTACTTTGATCGAGATTAGAAATGCTCTGACTTTGAAGTCATTTATAAAAAAGCTTTTCTATATTTTGAAAAGGTTTGGAAATACATGCTCAAACTTTATTGCTATTTTTTTATGTATAAAAAGATGCTGGTGGAATATGACAGCCAATTATGGTAAAAAATGACAAGATATGAAAAGATATAAAAAAGATAAAAATGGAAAAAACTGAAAGGCATGTAATTTGGCAACCTCATGAAGAAATTTACAAGGTTGGTGATGTGCCTAACGGAGCCTATCTGATCGTTTCAGGCTATGTATATCTTTATACATCTGGTGGATTAAAGTTAAATAGACTTGGTGTTAACGAAATATTTGGGGATGCATCTTTAATTTTGAAAAAACATAGGTCTGTCACAGCTATAGCTGGAGAACATGAAGTGCATGCTTTGTTTCTTCCTTCAAAAGTAATTAACGATTTTATGGTAAAAAATAAAGTTATAGGCGCCTTGATAAGAAAAACAAACATACGGCTAATAGATTCTAACCTTCAAAGCGAGGAGTTATCCAAAGATGTAGAGGACCTTATGAAGATGATAAAAAAGACTGACAAAATTTCAGACAATATTACAAAGCTGGTAGAAAATATGCGAAAAAAGGTCAACAAGACACTTTCAGAGGATTAACCTAATCCACCTAGGCTGGGAAAAAGAAAATAAATTGAGTAAGCAAGTATAAATGCAGGAATTGCAGAGTAGAAAGTTGCAAGAAGGGCAACTTTCGGATCAATTGCTATTGCAGGGAAAAGAGCATCCCCATCATTAGATATTGCGTTTCCTAAAAGAGCGCTAAAAGGGATAAGGCCGTTAATAAAAAGAGTTGTAACCAATACTTGGGGACCACACCCAGGGATAAATCCAACTACTATTGCGATAAGGGGTAAAAAGATAGTTATAGATTCAAATAGTATTTCTAAATTAAGTGGTGTAAGTGCTATCAAATAGTCATATGCTAAATATGCAGCCAAAACCCATATAGTAATAAAACTTGTTTC
>MDTB01152647.1_pt1 | contig 10378 bp, 9 predicted proteins | sample 811161 | NCBI WGS metagenome assembly MDTB01 (sample SAMN05326650, study PRJNA326480) | marine metagenome | isolation source: seawater | place: Mediterranean Sea | collected 2009
AAAAAGATAACCGAACTAAACAGGCATTGTTGCTCTCACATCGATAACAACAACGCCGCCGTCCGCTTATCCCTTCCATTTATTACAATGTCAAAGAGCGATCCGTCGACACCTAGGACGCGTGCAACACGATCCCATCTCCAGTGCGAAGACACTGTGTTGATCGGCTGTCCAAGGCAGACCGGGTGTATACCCCCAGGCGTTTTGAAGCGCAAGCATGAAAATCACTCATCCGGACTTTTTATTGCAGAATCAAAATACCAGCTTCCGGCGCCCAGGTCAGCACAACATCCAGCCCCTACCGGCGGCAACGGCGATAGACTTTCCGGCGGCGGCGCATCGCAAAAAAGGTGCTGGCCGCCATATTCGGCACAGGTTGGCCAGATTTTCGCTCTCTCGGCGCGCAATCGCTGCCAATCTTTATGATTTTACGGTCGCCGTTCACAATCATTTATGGGTAAAACCGGCGTGCTCTGGTATTATCTATAAAGATTAATCTTAAGAGGCAGATCGAGTGACCATTCGTGATCTCAACAAGCTCCTGTCGCCTTGGCGACGGGCGTGGCTTTCAAACCTGCGCACCGGTCTCGTCGCCGGTGCCTGCATCGCTTTGACCGCGTGCCCGGCGGCCACCGGATTGCCGTCGGGGAATTTCACCGGCAACGATACAACAGCAGCGACGCGGCCAGTAAACGCGACTAAATCGGCAACAAGTGACGACAAGCAAAGCCCTGAGAAGTCACGGTTCGAGCAATTTTCAGATGTTCCGATTCCCAGCAGCGCCGGGCTAAACCTGGAAAAAACCCTGGTCCTCGGCTCAGACGAAGGCTGGATCGGACGCTTGGATTACGACACACCCTACGCCATGGCGCAGATGTACAGTTTCTTTGAAACCGAGATGCCGACATTTGGCTGGCAACCGATCACGGTTGTGCGCGCCAATGTGTCGACCATGACCTATACCCGCCAGCAGCGCGTTGTCACCCTGACCCTGGCGCCGCTGATGACGGGCGGCACACATGTGCAAATGATCATGGCACCGGCAGTGCGCGGGCAGAATAACTAGAACCGGCCTCCGCTGCCGCCACTCGCCGACACCGGCAACACCGCATCGAATTGCCGCCTGAAGGTTACAGCAGCCCAAGGGCGCGCAATTCGTCTTGCATGCTATCCGGCATATCATCGGCGATGGCAGCTGCCGCTGCCCCCATATCCGGCGGCGCCCGATCAACTTCTAGGTAACGCCATCCTTGGAAGGCGCGGCAAGGGCGTGGCTCAACCCGGATAAGTTCTGGGTCCAGAACAATACCGCAGGCTTTGCGGCCAAGCTCCTCGGTTAAATCATCTAGGCGGACAATCGGTTGGCGGGCGCGAATCACCCCTTTGATGACCCAATAAAGTGAGCCTCCATCCAACACTTCGGTGTCGCGCCGCGGCATATTGCGGGTGACATGCATGTTCACCGGCTCAATACCATGTTTTTTGGCACGGGCACGGTGCTGCGCTTGATACGCCTCTAATTCCGCCAGATGCGCTATCCCGACACACAGTTTTAAAACATGAACCGTCATCGCAAATACCCCAGCCATTGCCACCATAAAAAATTCAGTGGAAACAACGTCACAATTGTTATTCCGCCCAGTACCATCCCCAAACGCGCACCTTCACGCAAGGGGACATTGCCAAGATATAGTCCCAATAATAGCGGCGGCACCTGGTAGGGGAAAATTGCTGTCGAAAAACCTAAAACTGCCGACATTAAGACTGACTTGATGGGCAGATCCATGGCGCTTGCCAATTCGCCCGCCAAGGGGGCGATAATCGCCGGTACGCTTGGCATGGTCGTCAGCAACCCAAGCATCGCGCCGCCCAGGGCCAAAAACATAAAATTGATTGCATCGGCGCCGGCCGACACCGGGAATATGGTCAACAAACCTTGGGCTAAAAACCCCCCCAAGCCGGTGCTGGCAACCACCGAACCGAGACCAAAAATCCCCGCCACATAAATCAACGGCCGCAATTTCAAGGTATGATCAAGATCCGCTGCGGCCAGAACACCAATCCGCGGCGCTAAGCAGAGCAACCCGGCAGTCAACGATATCCAGGCCGGCAGAATGCCATGCCAAACATCCGTCATCCAAAAGCTAAGGGCGACCACAAGCAGGCACAGCAGCCGGTATTCGGCAGGACTCCAGCGCTCCTCTTGGCGGTCCTCCGAGGCCTTCGGGACCGGTCGATCCGGCCATAATTTCACAATCAGCACCCCAAGGATGAGTGTTTTCATCAGCCCCAGAATTGGAAAGTGAAGCAAAAGATAATCAAAATACGTGATGGCAACGCCGTGCAGTGCTTCCGCCGCACCAAGCAAAACATTGTTCGGCACATTCGCCGGCAGAATTGTTGTCGGCGCTAAATAGGAGCCGAATACGATGGCCAGAATGACCCCGCTCCAACCCCGATCACCGGGCCGAAAACCGGCCTCATCGGCGATTGATTTGGCAATCGGTAACAGTAACGCAACTCGCCCCATGGTTGACGGCATGATGAACGCTAAAGCCACATCAATGGCTAAAATCGCGGCAATAATTTTGCCGTATGAGGTCGCTGCCCGACCAATCACGGCACGTGCCAAATGTCGCCCCAGACCGGTCCGATCAACCGCCCCGCCAATCAACAACCCACCGACCATCAACCAAAACGCCGGCGCCGCAAAGCCGGAAAAAACCTCCGTTGCAGGGGCCACGGTGATCAACATTGCCAGCAGGAAAAAAACCAATGCCACCAGATGCTCTGCAATCCGCCCTGTGGCCCAATATCCGATCGTGAAAATCATTAAGCCGATGGCCCGCATCATCGCCGGCGCCTGACCGTCAGGCGGCGGCAACAGCGCAACCACAATTGCCGTGCCGCAAATCAACAGGTCCGGCCAGCCGACCACCACCGGTGCAGGTCCTGCAACCGGCTTTTTCACGTCATCCATAAGCTCAACTTTCGTCAGCTTCGAAGTGAATCAGCTCGGTTCCTTCGGCGACCTGTGCGCCAGCACTTACATGGATGGCTTTAACCACGCCGGCAGCCGGTGCTTTGATCGCATGCTCCATTTTCATGGCTTCTAAAATCAGCAGTTTGTCGCCTTTGCGAACCCGCCCACCGGCAGTAATTGAAACCTCTAAGACACGTCCCGGCATCGGCGCTGTCAACTGCCCAAGGTCAATCATCCGATCGCTGCTCGTCGCCAATGGGTCGAACAATGTCAGCTGCCGGCGCTGACCGCCGACAACCAAAGAAATGACTGTATCTGTAAGGGCGACCTGTGCTTCCTGGCCGTGACCTGCAATCTCGGCCCAAAGCCCGCGATCGGTCAAATAAGCGCCTGTAATTTGTGTCTGCCAGTCGCCAATCGTGACAGCAAAATCACCCTTGGGCGAAGGTCGCAAGCTGACCTTGCGTGGGGCGTCATCGACCATGAAATGCGACCAAATAAGCGGCATGTCATTGACCCGCCAGCCATTTCCGGCGGCCCAGGGCGAATGCCTGTTGAGGCCCGCCCCGGCAGGCTCTTGGGCGCTCAAATATTGCCACACGGCGGCCAAAGCGAGTATCGTTTCCGCAACCGGTTCAGCCGCGGTCAGCGCCGCTAAATGACGCTCAATGAACCCGGTATCAACCGCGCCGGCGGCAAAATCCGTGTCATTCAGGACCGCTGCCAAAAAATCCCGATTGGTCTTCACACCGACAATCTCGGTCGATGCGAGCGCTGCCGCAAGGGTCCGCCGGGCCTGATCACGGTCGGCACCATGGGCGATAATCTTGGCAATCATCGGATCGTAAAAGACCGTCACCTGACCGCCTGTCACGACCCCGGCGTCAACCCGCACATTTGGCCGTGCGGTTGGCAGGGCAAGTTTTTGAAGGGTGCCTGTTTGCGGCAAAAACCCCCGCCCCGGATCCTCGGCATAAAGACGCACTTCAATGGCATGGCCAGCGGCAGTGACGGCATCTTGGCTGAAATCAATATGCGCCCCTTGGGCAATACGGATCTGCCAGTCCACAAGATCAAGACCGGTGATCATTTCGGTAACCGGGTGTTCGACCTGCAAGCGGGTATTCATTTCCATGAAATAAAACCCGCCGTCAGCATCAACAATGAACTCCACCGTGCCTGCCCCAACATAATCCACGGCCTGTGCCGCAGCGACAGCCGCCGCCGTCATTTCTTGGCGGGTTTGGGGGTCAAAATCTGGCGCCGGTGCTTCTTCAACAACTTTTTGATGACGCCGCTGCAAAGAACAATCACGCTCTAATAAATGGCGCACCTGACCATGTCCGTCGGCCAGGATTTGAACCTCGATATGGCGCGGTTTTAAGAGGTATTTTTCGACCAGCAAGCGATCGTCACCAAATCCCGCCAAAGCTTCTCGGCGGGCCGAGTCAACGGCGGCATCGAGGGCATCTGCCGTCTCGACCACCCGCATACCTTTACCGCCGCCACCGGCACTGGCCTTCAGCAGCACCGGATAGCCAATTTCATCGGCAGCGGACCGCAACTGCTGCAGGTCTTGATCGGCACCATGATATCCCGGCACCAACGGCACCCCTGCGGCTGCCATCAACTGCTTTGCTTCGGCTTTTGAGCCCATGGCCCTGATGGCGGCGGCACTTGGGCCAACCAGCACAAGACCGGCTGCGGCTAAGCGCTCTGCAAACGCCGCATTCTCCGCTAAAAAACCATAACCCGGGTGGATAGCCTCGGCACCGCTGGCAGCCGCGGCGGCCAGGATAGCGTCTTGATCAAGGTATGATTTCTGAGCCGCTGCCGGACCGATCAGATAGGCCTCATCTGCCATGGCCACATGCGGGGCATGGCGATCCGCATCGGAGTAAACAGCAATCACATGCAGGCCCATGGCCTTTGCGGTGCGGATGATTCGGCAGGCAATCTCGCCGCGATTGGCAATTAATAAGCGGCTAAACATTAGCAGATTACTCCTGATTGCGTGGCCGGTGAAAAGCCACCACTCAACTCGACTTCAAGCAAACCCATTTGGATATGATAAGGCGTACTGCCCGGTAAATCAGTGACCAAGTGCTGATTGAAATCAGCACTTAAATGTTCACGCCAGCTGCCGTCGTCACAAAAATAATGCTGTTGAAGAAGCGCCATCCCGGTTTGTAATCGCTGCTGATCAGCCGCCGACCCGGTGCGGATATAACGCCGTGCACAGGTCTTCACAAACTCAGTTTGCGGCCAAATTCGCTTCCCAGCAACAAGCACCTGACCGCTTGCATCAACCTCGTCATATAAGCCGCCGCGCTGCAAATCTTGGCCATGCTCAAGGCCGAACTGAAACAGCTCATCGGCGATCGCCGTGAGCTGCGGCTTATCGAAACAGCTGGCGACCCGTTCAAGTAACCATGACCACTCGACCTGGTGGCCTGGTTCCAGACGCTGTCCCTGGGCCCGATCACGCTGCCAGTGGTGATCAAAATACTCAGCCAAATTGCCGCCTTTTGGATCAAACAACTTGTCTTCAAACAGGCTGATGATGGTATCCACGGTGTCGCGCACTTTGGCATGCGGCATGACTTCATTCAGCGCCAAGCAAGCTTCAAGTAAATGCATATGCGGGTTTTGCAAAAGCGGTCCATGCATCGGCCGCGCATCAGCATCTAAGGCCGTGTGCCAGCCACCTGCGGGCGCCGCCAAACGCGGCAGAACCGTGTCCAGGATGTCCCAGGCGAAATCAAGGGCTGCCGGCGCGCCTGTGGCGCGGTGATAATGGGCAAAAGCAAAAATCAAAAATGCGTGTAGATAAAAATCAATCTTCGCATCGACGACAGCACCGTCATCATCAAGGGCAAAGACCCAAGCACCATGATCGGCGCGATATCGCCCGGCAAGGACTTCAAACAAAGCATCGGCCATGTTGCGGTCATCGCTGTCATCGCCTATTTCAATGGCAACGGCGTAACAATACAGCTGACGGGCTTGAACCAGGCCGCGTCGTCGGCCCATCAAGAGCGGCCGCCGGTCTGCCGTCAGGCGTTCGTAATGGCAGCCCAGTCGATCATCCCACCCAACAGTGCGCCAAATTTCCCGCATCGCTTTGAGATAGTTAAAAATGTCAAAGTCTTGGCCCATCGCTACATCCTGAAAACCCCAAACCGCGCAGGTTCGATTGGCTTATTCAGGGCCGCCGACAAACTTAGCCCAAGTACATGGCGCGTGTCCGCCGGATCAATAATGCCGTCATCCCAAAGTCGCGCGCTACCGTAATAGGGATGGCCCTGGGTTTCATACTGGGCGCGGATGGGTGACTTGAAGGCTTCTTCCTGATCAGCGGACCAGGTCTCGCCGCGTGCTTCCAAACCGTCTCTGCGAACAGTCGCAAGCACGGTTGCCGCCTGCTCTCCACCCATCACGGATACCCGTGCATTCGGCCAAAGATACAGCATCCGCGGTCCAAAAGCCCGGCCACACATGCCATAATTGCCGGCCCCAAAACTGCCGCCAACAACGACCGTAAATTTCGGCACGCCGGCGGTGGCAACCGCCGTCACTAACTTGGCACCATCTTTTGCGATACCGCCGGCCTCATATTTTTGCCCGACCATGAAACCGGAGATATTTTGTAAAAACACCAACGGAATCCCGCGCTGAGCGCAAAGTTCGATAAAATGCGCGCCTTTCTTTGCGGATTCCGAAAACAAGATGCCGTTATTGGCAAGAATGCCGACAGGATAGCCGTGAATATGCGCAAAGCCGCAGACCAACGTTGTGCCGTAAAGCGCTTTAAACTCATCAAGCTCACTGCCGTCGACAATTCGGGCGATCAATTCCCTGGCGTCATAGGGTTGCCGCACATCACGTGGGATGACACCGTGAATTTCGGCGGGATCATAAACCGGCGGGCGTGGCGCTTGCACGGCAACACTGGGGGTTTTAACGCGGTTTAGATTTCCCACAATCCGCCGTGCCGTTGCTAAAGCATGATAGTCATCTTGGGCCAGATGGTCGACCACACCGGAGGTTCGCGCATGTAGATCACCGCCACCTAAATCTTCGGCCGAGACGATTTCCCCTGTTGCCGCCTTCACCAACGGTGGCCCACCGAGGAAGATTGTTGCTTGATTTTGGACGATAATGGCTTCATCGCACATGGCCGGCACATAGGCACCGCCGGCTGTGCAACTTCCCATAACGACGGCGATTTGCGGAATTGCCTGGGCGGACATATTGGCTTGGTTATAGAAAATCCGCCCGAAATGCTCGCGGTCTGGAAACACTTCATCTTGGTTAGGTAAATTAGCGCCGCCGCTGTCGACCAGATACAGGCAGGGCAGGTTGTTTTCCTGGGCGATTTCCTGGGCCCGCAGATGTTTTTTGACGGTCATCGGATAGTAGGTACCGCCTTTGACCGTCGCATCATTGCAAACAATCACACATTCTTGGCCCGACACCCGGCCAATGCCGGTAATCACACCTGCCGCCGCAATGTTATCGTCATACATCTCCCAGGCAGCAAGCTGCGAGAACTCTAAAAACGGTGCACCTGGATCCAACAAGGCATCAATGCGATCGCGTGGCAGCAACTTGCCGCGGGCAAGGTGCCGTTCGCGTGCACGGTCGCCGCCACCCTGTTTAACCGTTGCCACCTTGGCGCGCAAATCACTGAGCAGCTCTGACATCAGCGCTTGATTTTCTTTAAACTCGGCTGCTCGGGTATCGAGCTGACTTTTAATAATCGACATCTTTACTCACCATCCACCTGATGCCAACCATTGGTCCAGATGATGCAGGCGGTCACTGCCCCAAAAAGGTTCATCATCGACAATGAAAAATGGCACGCCACAGACTTGTTTAGCGACCGCGTCCGACACCGCTTGGCGCAATTGATTTTTAATTTCCGGGGTTTCCAGAGCCACCAACAAGGCCGCGCCATCCAGCTGACAGGTTGTCGCAATCGTCGCCACCGCTTTGGCCTCTCTGATATCACCGCCGTCGGCATAAATCGCATCAAATAATGCCAGTGACAAGTTTTGTGCTGCTTCCGGACCCTGTGTTGCTGCCCAGTATATGGCCCGTGCACCAACCTGTGAGGGGAAAGGAAAGACCGCTGGCGGCTGGTATGGGATGGCCATTCTGCGAGCGATCCTGCTGACATCATGGGTCATGTAGTCAGCTTTTAAGGGCTGCTCCATCAGCGAGCGATTTTCCGTCGTCTTGAAAATCACCCCCAGCAGGATGGGGTACCATTTCACCTGTCGGCGGTGCTTGGCGGCAACCTCCACAACCTGCTTCGCGCCCAAATAGGAATAGGGCGACGAGAGGTCGAAATAGAATTCAATCGGTGGATTTTTTTGCGGCATATCAGTCGCGGCGCTCATGGCCAGGTTACCAAGGCAACGCGGCCCCGTCGTAATTGAAAAACTGCCCATTTTGCGCCATGCCGGCGCCGGCAATGATCTGCCGCATGCCACTGACACTGTCATGGGCCGTGACCGGTGCCGCATCGCCGCCCATATCGGTTTGCACATGGCCTGGATGAAACATCAGCGAGGTGATCTGTTTCGGTGCTAATTCAATCGCCAAGCAACTTGCCGCCATATTGAGACCTGTCTTCGAGCTGCGATAAATCATCCCGCCACCGGTATTATCGCTGATCGAACCCATTTTTGAGCTGATATAAACAAGCTTTTTGCCGGCCCCTTTTTCAATTGCCGGCAAAAACGCCTGTGCAACCCGCATCGGACCAAGGATATTGGTATCCAAATTCCGCAGCCAGCCATCATAATCAACGTCGGCAAGAGTTGCGCCGCGGACATTGATGCCGGCATTGTTGATCAGCAAATCAATGGCCGTGTCCGCCAATGCCGCCGCCGCCGCATTGACCGACGCCAAATCATCAACATCAATGGTGGCAATATGCACCTCACCTGAGACAGCAGCCAAATCAGTCGCTGTCGCAGGATTGCGACACAAGGCGATCACCTTCCAGCCATCGGCCGCATATTGGCGAACGAATTCAAGGCCAATCCCGCGTGAGGCGCCTGTGATTAAGACTGTTGGCATCCATAACTCCTGTTATCAAAATGTTGCGAACACCGACGCCGCTATCAGTGCCGGTGACAATGACTTCCGAGTAGTTTACGCGCCGCGGCGGCGCGCGGTAACTTCAATCTCAACCCGCATTTGCGGTTCGACCAATTCAGCAAGCACGGTGGTGTTGGCAGGTCGGGCCGCATCGGAGTGTTTTTTGATGATCGGAATGATCCGCTCAAACTCGTCACGGCTGGCGACAAAAATCCGCACCCGCAGCAAATCCGCCAGGCTGGCACCCTGTGCCGACAGCGCTGCGGCAATGGTTTTAAAGCAGTTCTCGCACTGGCTTTCGACATCATCGGGAAAGCTTTGGGTGGCGGGGTCAAACCCCGTGGTCCCGGAGACATAAATCATATCACCGTCGATCACCGCGCGCGCATAGCCTGCTTTTTCTTCAAATATCGACCCCGAGAAGTAACGTTCGCCAATCATTTTCTGCCCCTTCACGCTGCCGCGTTCGTCAGCACTTTGTGACGCCCGCAATGTCAGGAATGGCGGTTATGGCCGGCGCCATTATGCGGTTTCCTTAAACAGTTCACGGCCAATCAGCATACGCCTAATTTCCGAGGTGCCGGCACCAATTTCATAGAGTTTCGCATCGCGCAGGATACGGCCGGTTGGCGTATCGTTGATATAGCCCATACCGCCAAGCGCTTGGATCGCTTCAAGTGCCATCCATGTTGCTTTTTCGCCGGCATAAAGAATTGCGCCGGCGGCATCTTTGCGTGTTACCTCGCCGCGGTCACAGGCTTGGGCAACCGTGTAAACATACGCTTTGCAGGCATTCATGGTGACATACATGTCAGCCAGCTTACCCTGCATCAATTGAAATTCACCGATCGGTTTGCCGAATTGCTTACGCTCGTGAACATAGGGCACGACCACATCCATGCAGGCTTGCATTAGGCCCAAACAGCCTGCTGCCAGAACGGCCCGTTCGTAATCTAAACCACTCATCAGCACGCCGACACCGCCGCCAATGCCGCCAACAACGTTTTCCACCGGCACTTCGCAATCGGTAAAAACTAGCTCCCCTGTTGATGAGCCGCGCATCCCCAATTTATCAAGCTTTTGAGCGATGCTGAAACCGGGGAAATCCTTTTCAATCAGAAACGCCGTAATGCCATGTTGGTGTGCGTCCGGATCGGTCTTTGCATACACCACCAAAGTGTCGGCATCGGGCGCATTGGTGATCCACATTTTGCTGCCGTTAAGCACAAAGCGGTCACTTTTCCGATCGGCACGCAGCTGCATCGAGACAACATCCGAGCCGGC
>MDTB01160252.1_pt1 | contig 10378 bp, 13 predicted proteins | sample 811161 | NCBI WGS metagenome assembly MDTB01 (sample SAMN05326650, study PRJNA326480) | marine metagenome | isolation source: seawater | place: Mediterranean Sea | collected 2009
TATTTTTTTTATTTTTATTTTCACAAAAGGTATTGACGTTTTAACAAACACTAGTAGCTACGAAACACCTTACTCTGGTCCTGAAACGACTACTGAAGAGAGAATCAAAAGATTTGTAAAATAGTTATTTCATAGCTAAAATAGTTTTATGAAATTAATGAGAGTTGGAAAACTTGGAAGCGAGATTGTTGCTGCTTTAGATGGCAATAATACAATTAGAGATCTTTCAGATTACATTAAAGATTTGAGTCCCCAGACCCTCAATGATGAAACATTAAACAAGTTAAGAAGTGTAAATTTAACGAAACTGAGAGAAATTGACACTAATATTAGAATAGGATCTTGTATCTCCAATCCAATAGATTTTTTGGCTATAGGTCTTAATTACAAAGCCCATGCAGAAGGTACTAATTCAAAATTACCAACTGAACCAATAGTTTTTAATAAAAGCTCTGGATGTATTCAGGGTCCAAATGATCCAATAATAAAACCAAAGTCAGCTTACAAAATGGATTACGAAGTTGAGGTCGGAATGATTATTGGACAAACAGGAAAATACATAAGAAAAGAAAATGCTCAAGACTATATATTTGGTTATTGTATTGTTAATGACATATCAGAAAGATCTTGGCAAAAAGAAAGGGGAGGTCAGTGGATTAAAGGGAAATCTATTGCAGGCCCAACAGGCCCCTATCTTGTTACTAAAGATGAAATTAAAAACATAAATAATACAAATTTATGCTTAGATGTTAATGGAAAAAGAAGACAAATTGGAAACACTGAAAGAATGATTTTTGATTTTGATTTTTTAGTTTCTCATTTAAGCCAATTTATGACCTTATATCCAGGTACAATAATCTCAACAGGAACACCTGCTGGTACAGCAATGGAAATGGAAAAGCCTGAATTTCTAAAAGTAGGCGACAAACTTCACCTAAAAGTAGATGGACTGGGTGAACAAATTCATGAAATAATAGAAGAATAACAATGTCGAAAAGATATTCGGGGAAAAGTCAAAAAGATAGAAGCTTTATGAAAAAAGCAAAGTTATCTTTAAAAGAAAAGAGAAAAATTAAAAGAGAAAAGAAAAATAAATAGCTATGTGTGGAAGATTTAGTGTTCAGAAAAAAACTATTCTCGTTGCCAACGGTTTAGTTAAAAAAAATATTAATGTCGATTTAGAACAAGATAATTTCAATTGTTCACCTAGTGGTAGATACCCATGTATAAAATCTGCAACTAATGGCAAATATCTTGAAATGACAACTTTTGGAATACTTCCCTCTTGGGCAAAACCTGATTTTAAAAGACTTCACAATGCTAGGCTAGAGGGTATAGAAACTAAAGTAAGTTTCAAAAAATTAATTGTCAATTCAAGAGCTATAATTCCTATTACTGGATTTTTTGAGTGGGCAAAAGAAAATGAAAAGAAAGTTCCTTATTATTTTACAAGAACTGATGATCGGGACATTTTTTTAGCGGGTATTCACGATAATGGACAATTTACGATTATTACTAAAGAAGCTACTAAACAAAATGCTAAAATTCATCATAGACAACCAGTAATAGTTTCTAAATCACAAATTAATAATTATTTTAATCTTAATAATAATGCGGTAGAATTTTTGAATAACATAAGACCTCCTGAATTAAAATTTCATGAGGTATCTACAAAAGTAAATAATCCTAATGCAAATGATGAAACATTAATCAACCCTGTAAATTGAATGAATATACTCTCTATAGCCCCAGGAAAAAATAATGTAGGCGCCTACATAAATGATATCAATTTAAGTCATCTTAACGATCAATTATCCAATGAAATTAAAAACACTCTAGATAAATATGGTGTAATATTTATTAAAAAGCAAAATTTAGACTCTAATGCATACCAGAATTTTGCAAAATCTATTGGACAATTAGTAGAATATCCAAGACTAAAAGGACTGGAAAATTTTCCTTATATAAATGTTTTGGAAAGAAAACCTTCAGATAAAAGTTTAGCTTTTGGAGGATCCTGGCTTCATCAGGATACCTCATATTTAGAAAAAGATAGACCAAGATATACTATGCTCATGGGAATAGAAATTCCTGAAGGTCAAGGAAATACTATTTTCTCTTCCGGTTTTAATGCCTATAAAAAACTTCCAGACGAAATTAAACAAAAGATAAAAAATGCTACTGGCGTTTTTTCATCTGCTGGACCGATAAGTAAAACTAGACTTGAATTAGAAAAAAGAGCCGGTATACAATCTGAAAAAGTTTTGGAAGCTGAACATCCTATTGTTCAAGAGGTTAATGGACAAAAGTCTTTATATGTTTCTCCAGGTCACCTAATTAAGATTAAAAATATCGATGAGGGAAATAAGATTAAAGATTTTCTTATACACCACGTTAATAAAGATGAATTTATTTTCTCTTATGAGTGGTCAAAGGGCGATTTAGTTCTATGGGATAATCTCAGTGTAATGCACAAGGCAAGCGAGATTAAAAATTGTAGCCGTGTAATGCACAGAATTACAATTAAATAAACTAATCTTTAAGAATAGTAAGATGACCCATTTTTCTTCCCACTCTGGGTTCTTTCTTTAAATAATCATAAAAAAACTCATTTTTCTTAAAAGTTTTTTTTCTATACTCAAGAATTTCAGAACCTAAAATATTATACATTTCTGCATTTGAGTTTTTACCAATTGGTTTTGAATCAAGGTCGCACACTGCTCTAACATGATTTTCAAATTGCGATATGTTAAACGCATTAATAGTCAAATGGCCAGAATTATGGAAACGTGGTGCTAGCTCATTTACTAAGAGTTGATCTTTTTCCGTGATGAAATATTCAACTGTTAAAACGCCCACATAGTTAAATTTCTCAGATATTTTTTTTGCATTTGAAACAGCCTCCTCAAATATCTTGCCGTCAATATCTGCAGGTATTTTAGATTTGAATAAAATTTGATTTCGATGCTCATTCTCTATTGGTTGATAGAAAGATAAAGTCCCATCTTTAAATCTTGCTATAACTACTGATATCTCCTTTTTCAAATTTACTTTTTTTTCTAAAATATAATCAGCTGTAAAACACCAGTCCTTCTTAACATCTTTAAGAGAATTCAAAGCAAATTGACCTTTTCCATCGTAACCCAGGGTATTAGATTTTAATATACCGGGTAAAAGATTTTGATTTTTTTTAATATCTTCAGCGGACGTTATATAAGCCCAATCGGTGGTTTTAATGCCTAATTCATTTACAAAAGTTTTTTCAAGTTTTCTGTTCTGGGCAATCTTATTTATATTAGGATTTGGTAGGACTGGCTTGTCTTTTTCAATAAATTTTAAAAAATCTATGGGAATATTTTCAAATTCATAAGTTGCAATATCGATATTTTTTACAAATTCTTTAATTTTTTCTTCATCATCATAATTGCCATAAATAAAACGATCACAAAATTTCTGGGCAGGTCCGTCTTTATCATCTGTGAAGACGGTGGTGGAAATGTTTAGTTTTTTTGCTGCTACACAAAGAAAACTACAAAGCTGTCCTGAACCAACAATACCAAGTCTCATATTTGACATTAATTATTTAGGTTTTTTTTTAACCGATTGTGTTTGCTGTCTCTTCCATCTGTCCAAATTAGATTTTATTCTTTTATCAAATGTTCCAATAATTGAAGCGGCATATAATCCTGCATTAAAAGCACCATTAATTGGCATAACCGCTAATGGTACGCCATTAGGCATGTTCATGCTAAGTAAACTGTCAAGCCCTTTAAGTTTTTTACTTTCAATGGGCACTCCAATAACAGGTATAGAAGTTAGTGACGCAACCATTCCAGGTAGATGTGCCGCCATACCCGCTCCAGCACATATAACAGCAAATCCGTTTTTTTCAGCAGACTCAGCAAATTCAAACATTCTTTTAGGAGTTCTGTGTGCACTTACAATAGAGGTTTGAAATTTAATCTTAAATATTCTTAGGATTTTTTCACAATCCTTCATCACTGAATAATCAGATTGTGACCCCATTATGATTGCTACTTTATTATTTAGTTTATTGTGTTTCACAGATTAATCTAACAATTTTTTCTATAAAAACAATAGAGTTTAATTTCTTTTTTTGGACTAATTTTTGCCAATCAAAGCACAGATTTTTTTATCATATTTAGATTATGAAAATATTATCAATTTTATCTTTGTTACTTTTGTTAACTAATTGTGCTGGTGGCAACTTAGCTAAAGTCAAATTTGGAGAACGTTGTACCGCTTCAGACTCACAAAAATTACAGGAAAAATCTTACGTTTGGTTTGTGAGCAAAGATGCCGCAAAGGATTTTGACAAAAGAATAAATAAAGCAAACTGTTTAGATAGCTAAATAAACTATTAGTTTTCAATATTTATGTTAATAAGGGGTTTATGTATAGACCCCTTATTATTTTTTCTATAATCTTCCTTTTCTTTAATTCAACTTTAGTAGCTATGGAAAAAAAACCTTATCATCATATTTATAAAGACGGGAAATTATTTGCTTTTAGAAATTTAGAAGGTGGTCCAAAAAGAGATCCTAACTTTAAATGGAATTGGAAGCTTTTTAGAGAAGAAAAAAAGAAACTTAAGATTAATTATCCTCCCGAGCATGTCATTGATAAACAAATAGTTTTACAAAATCTTGAGAAACATAAGTCTGACTCATATGTAATGTGGCTAGACCATGCAAGTTTTATTATTAAACTGGGAGATACTACTATTATCACGGATCCAGTTTTTGAAAAATATTATGGATATTTTGGTATTGGTACAAAAAAATATATCGAGCCTCCTTTAAAGCTGAAAGAACTTCCAGAAATAAACTTATTTTTACTTAGTCATAACCACTTAGATCATATGTCTCAAAAAACAATTAATAACTTTCCATATAAAAATACTAAAGTTCTTGTGCCTTTAAAGCTTGGAAAATACTTTACAAGAAATGGATACAAAAAAAATAAAGTAACGGAAATGGACTGGTATGATAAAGTTAAGATTAATGATCAAATCACAATTACAATGTTGCCAGCACAACATTGGAGTAAACGGTGGATTTGGGGTGACGGAAATACTAATAGAAGTCTTTGGGGAAGTTTTTTAATTGAATACAAAGATAAAAAAATCTTTTTTGCCTGCGATACTGGGCCCGCACCTTTTTATAAAGACTTAGGGGAAAAATTTGGTCCAATTGATTTAGGTTTCGGAAATATTGGTGCCTATAATTTTTTTCCACTTATAAATATCAAGGATAAATCTACAGCTCATGCAAACCCTGAAGAACTCCTATCACTAATGAAAGATCTTAAAGTCAAAAAGGTAGTAGGAATGCATTTTGGGACAGCTGTATTAAGTTTAGAACCAATTTGGGAGCCCCCCGTCAGATTTAAAGCTAATGCAGAAAATTTTGGTTATAAAAAAGAAGATGCAATAATTTTTAAGATTGGTGAGATTAAAAAATTAGAAGATCTTATTAACTAGCTTTTTTTTTATTTCTTTCTCTATCTAATAGTTTTGTTAAAGAATCTACCATCATGTCAGAGGCTTTAAATATTTCATTTGGTTGGAATTCATGTGAAATTTTGCTTTCGGGATCTGTTTTATCTTCGATTACTATTCCCTCTTCCGGCAAATTATTTTTTATATATATTAATATTAACCAATCCTCATCTGGCAAATCATCCCATTTAATAAAAATTTCACCTGTCTCAAATCTTCTGTCTATAACTCTCATAATACTTAGATACTTGGGAATATATTTCTTGTTAATTTGAAAACATAAACTGTGGGCTGATCTGTAGAAACTTTCTAATGCAAATTCTATCTTTTGTCTCTCTAAATTATATGCTCTTTCCTTTTCTAATAAAATTTCCCTATTATCTTCAGCTTCGACCTTAACACCGAGTTGTTCTACTCTTTCCCTTATTTTTTGATCTCTTAATGCCTGGTATTTTTCCTTAATTTTATCAATCCGATACTGAACGTCTATATAAGACTCTCTTTGCTGACTTAAAACAAACTTTTCTAGATTTTTAATTTCAAGTTCTTCACGCTTTCTAAATTGTTCTATTCTTTTTTCTAATTTAATTTGTTCTAAAAATTTTCTTTGCTTTTCAGCTTGTTCTTTTCTGACTTGAGCTTGCTCCAATCTTATAAATTTTTGTAATTCTTTTTTTCTCTCTTTTTCTAGTTTAATTTCATCTTTCAGCTCCTGTTCTTTCGATCTAATTACATTTTCTGTTTCAATTTTAAGTTTTGCCTTAAAGTCTTTTTTTTCTTTTTCCATTTCTTTAAGCTTAATCCGGTTTTGCTTTTCCCTTTCCTCTTTAATAACTTTTTTAATTTCTGAAATTTTATTTGATATACCTTGAAAAAACCTTTGAAGTGATCGGTCTAAATCAAAATTAAAACGTAAGGCTGATTTTACTTTTGCGTTAATCTTTAGAAAATTTATGACAATGAAGCGAGTTTTATTTGGTTTTTTCTTTCTAATTCTTGTCGATTTAATTTTTTTTCTTTGATTAGTTTTTTTTCTTTTTCCCCTGGGAGATGTTTTTTTTCTTTTTTTTATATACTTTTTGAGTTTCTTCTTTTTAGGATACTTTTTTTTTACTTTTCTTTTTGATAATTTCTGTCTAATTTTTTTTTTCTTTTTTTTCATGCCTGTATTTTATTAAATATCAGGTTTTATGAATATATATAGTCTCTTGTACGATTTGCTGACTGAAAGTTCTTCACAATTTGTAATTGAAATACCGCTAAGTCCCTATATCTAAAAGCGGCTGCACAACTGGCCAAATAAAACTCCCACATTTTAACAAATTTTTCGTCAAAGAGATCTTTTACTTCTTTTTTTTTATCGAGGAATCTTTCCAGCCAACTCTCTAAAGTCTTGTCATAGTGTCTTATTAATGTTTCTGTATCCGCAACAATTAAGCCAGTTTTTTCAATAGGTTGTATTATTTGACTAAATGAAGGGCATGCACCTCCAGGAAAGATATATTTGTTAATAAAATGATTTGGAGGAGTGGGTTTATCTACAACTCCGATTGTATGTAATAAGAATATTCCGTCTTCTTTAAGCAATTTATTTATTGACTCAAAAAAAATTTTATAAAATTTTTTGCCAACATGTTCGAACATACCTACTGAATAAATTCTATCGAATTTACCTATTATCTCTCTATAGTCAGCTAATTTGAAATTTACTTGGTTGTCTAAACGAAGTTCTTTAGCTTTATCATTGCAATATTTAATTTGATTTTTGCTTAATGATATACCTGTTACCTCACAACTTTTTTGTTTTGCAATTTCAAAAGCCATTCCACCCCAACCACAGCCTATTTCTAAAATTCTTTGACCTTTTTTTATATTAAGTTTTTTCGTTATATGATCTATCTTGTTCTGTTGAGCGTCTTCTAATGTTTTTGTGTCATCTTTCCAGTAAGCGCAAGAGTAAAGTCGATGTGTTTTATCTAAAAAAATGTCATAAAGTTTTTCACCTTTTTTCCCTCCAATATCATAATGGTGCTCAACATTTTTTCTTGCTTTCCCAGGTAAATTAAAATTTGAAATGTATCTCCAAACCTGAAAGATCTTTTTTGAAACATAGCTAGCTGAAGTAACTTCTCTTCTTCCTAAGTTCTTAATTATATCCATCAAAAATTCTTTTAATGAAGCATTTTCAATTATAATTTCATTACGCATATAAGCCTCTGGGAACTCAAGTTCTGGGTCCAAAAGAAGTTTCCATTTTAGGTTATCTTTCATTAATTTCACTGTGATAGGTTTTTCTTTTCTTGGATTTCCACAAATATATTTTTGACCTTTGGAGTCAATCAAAATTATTCCATCTTCTTTATAAATTTTTGAAAATACTCTTGCTAAGATCATAATTTAAGCTGCTAGGTTTTTTTTTAAATTGTTAAATTTTAATTTTTCCAATTTTTCTATTAATTCTTTTTGTTTCTTCTCTGGCAATAATTCTAGTGGGGGTAAAACATTTTTAAAATTTTTATCTTTTATTGACATAAAACTGTGTAAAGCTGATATTAAATTATAATTATCAAAGCATTTTCTTACTTCAATTAATTGATCGTTCTTTGACTGTTTTGTTTTATTTTGAAAATCATCAAATACTTTTCTTGCCAAAGAATGTGTTACGTTCGTAACTGCAGAAATTATTCCAGCACATCCTAATTCTAATCCCTGCAAAAGCCTTGTTTCAGTTCCTGGAAAAATCAATAAATTAGGTATTTTAAGATTTTCGTACAAATTATAGCTTGAGTCTTTGCAACCAACTATATTATTTGGAAACATTTTCACCAGATTTTTTACTGAATCAATCGAAAACTTATATCCACTCAATTTTTCAAAATTATAAAGAATAATTTTAATTTTTGGATTTGCTTTAATTAATTTTGAATAAAAGTTAAATACACCTTTGTCCGAATTGTTAGTATAATATGCAGGCGGCATTATTAAAAATTCTCTGAATTCATATTCCATTGCATATTTAATAAGTTCAATATTTTCATTTAACGAATTATTTCCAGTCCCTAAAAAAAAATGTTTTTTAAGTTTGTGGTTAGCAATTTTAGCTATTAATTCTTTTTTTTCTCTAATTGATACAAGTTGACTTTGCCCTGTTGAACCAAAGAAAAAAACACCGTGGGCACCGTTTTGAATAACTTCAGAAGCATGATTAATTGTTGCTTCAATATTTAAAGTGTCATTTGAATTCATTACGCTCAAACCAGCAGCATAAACACCTTTTTTGATCATAATCTTACCTAATTTGTTTTATCTAAGTTATATTAATAAAATTTAAAATGAAAGTTTTAGTAATACAACCAAAAGTTGGCATGGGAGACATGGTGATTTATCTACCTTATATTCATGCAATTTCAAAAAAATATCAATCCTCTGTATCCATTCTAGTAAAAGAAAATTCAAGAGCCAAAGAATTGTTAAAGGATGATACTCACATAAATGAAGTATTGCTCTTGGATAGATTAAATGACAGATCTGGTTATCACGATGGGATTTCAGGTTTTTTTAATCTCGCAGGAGCATTAAAAAAAAATAGATATGATAAAGTATTTATATTTAGCAGTTCAATTAGATACTTTTTAATTGCAAAACTTGCAGGTATTAAAAAAATTTCACAATATCCTTTGTTCAAAAAAAAAGATAATATTGTTTTATCTGCAAAAATCTTTACTGAAAGCGAATTAAATTTAGTAGTTTCAAGCCAACCAAATTTAATGATTAATAAAAGTAAATTTGATTATATCAGAAATCAGTTTTCAAAGGATCTCAAACACATTTGTTTAGGCATATCAGCTAGTGGTCCAACAAAAAGGTGGCCTATTCAAAATTACGTAGATTTATGTGAAAAAATAAATAATGAAATGCCGTGTAGATTTTATATTGCTGCAGGAAAAAATGATAAACAAATAATTGATAAATTACATAATTCTAAAGTTGGTAAAAACTGTGTCTCGTTTATTGATAAAAAAATAAGCGAAACTTTACCGGTAATAAAAAATTGTGATCTTTATATTGGTAATGACACAGGTTGGCTTCACATTGCTGCAGCTCTTAATTTAAGATGTTTGGCTTTATTTATGGATAGTCCTGTGCAAGCATATGGTAAATATTCTGAACTAATTGATATTATTGTGCCAGAGGGTGAGACAGAGTTTTCAACAACACATGACACACTTGGTGCAAATAAAATTTCATTTAAAGAAGTTTTTGATAAATCAATTGAGTTATTGACTAACTAAAATCTGTCTTTATAATTTTTTCTTTAGCTTCATTTACTAGCTGACTTAATCTTTCAGTATTGACATCTCTATTCATATCTGGGTGTATTTTTTTCTGCAGTTGATTAGATGCTTTTAATACTTCTTCCTTGCTAGCTCCCTTTTTTAATCCTAGTAATTTATAGGCCTCTTCGTTGGTGACACTTGATGATCCTTGGGTTTTTCCAAATTGACTTTTCGAAAACCTGCCTGAATTTTTTAAAAATTGTATTAGTCTCCATAATTGAAACATTTGCAGTGCGGTAAATCCTTTTATCTTAAGTCCACTTAAAATTACAAATAGAAAAGGTAGCGAAAAAATATATTTACCTCCAATCGCTAGTAGAGCTGCAAGCGCTACAGATAAATAAACCGCTATCTTTTTTATAGTAGTTGCAATCTTTTTCGAACTAGTCCTCGCAAACCAATTAAGGAATAAATAAACGATGACAAAGATGATAATTCCTATTAGAAACAAATTCATATAATTTTCAAATATGAGTATACCAAAACTAAAAAAAATTAAGAGTGAGAAAAAGTATCACGA
>MDTB01084373.1_pt1 | contig 10377 bp, 11 predicted proteins | sample 811161 | NCBI WGS metagenome assembly MDTB01 (sample SAMN05326650, study PRJNA326480) | marine metagenome | isolation source: seawater | place: Mediterranean Sea | collected 2009
AACAATCGCATCAGTTTCCCGTATATTAGATAGAAATTTATTACCTAATCCTTCGCCTTGGGAAGCACCTTCGACTAAACCAGCGATATCAACAAATTCCATAGTTGTTGGAATAATTTTTTTTGGATTTACTATTTTTGACAATTGATTAAGCCTGATGTCGTTAACTGGTACAACTCCGATATTTGGTTCAATAGTGGTAAATGGATAGTTTGAAGATTCTATTCCTGCTGTTGTTAGTGCGTTGAAAAGCGTAGACTTACCAACATTTGGCAATCCAACTATTCCACATTTAAATCCCACAAAAAACCTCTATATTATTTTATTTTTATAAAAGATATAAATTGAATATAGTCGTTTATTTATTTAATTTTTACTTTCTTTCCGACAACTTTTAAATTTTGATATTAAAGTTTTTATGGGGGATAAATGACTGAAAAAAATAACAAAAAAACAATATTTGGTTGGTCTATGTATGACTGGGCTAAATCTGCTTACGAAACAACAACTCTTGGTGCCGTAATGCCAGTTTATTTTGTTAGTGTGGTTGTTCCTGAGGAAGGTTTTTTATTCAGAGGTAATCTTTACACAGGAGCTGAGGTTTGGGGATTTGCTATTGGTTCAGCTCTTTTTATATTTTTTCTAATTATGCCAACTATTGGAGCTGTTGCAGATTTATCAGGTTCAAGAATGAAACTATTTAAGTCCTTTGCATATGGAGGGGCGATATTTGCTTCTACATTTTATTTTGCCCAATCTGGAGATGTTGTGTTAACTCTCCTCATATATTTTCTGGCTCAATTTGGAGCTACAGGATCTAATGTCTTTTACGACAGTGTATTAAAGGATATAACTACTGATGACACAATTGACCAAGTTTCAGCAAGAGGATACGCGCTAGGTTATCTTGGTGGTGGCTTACAATTACTTCTTTCATTAGTAATTATTCAAGTTGGACCAGGGGTATTAGGCATTGATGCATCATTAGCTTCGAGAATTGCTATTACTTTTGCGGGATTATGGTGGCTTATATTTTCAATATTTAGTTTTTCAAGAATGAAGATTGAGGAAGTCAAGCCTTCTCAAAATGAAAAAATTAACTACTTAAGCGCTGGATGGAAAACTAATTTAACTACTTTAAGAAAAATAAGACAGTTTCCTTTTCTGCTATATTTTCTTCTTGCATATATTTTCTACTGGGATGGTGCGCAAACAGTTATAAATATGGCTGGGCCTTTCTTTAGCGAAGTTCTATTACTAGATCAAACTTCAATTATTGTTGTTTATCTAGTCGTTCAGTTTATTGCTTTTGCAGGTGCTAGATTAGCTGGATATCTTGCTGGTCGTATAGGCCAAAAAAACACATTGTCATTCACAATTTTTCTTTTTTTCCTTGCAGGCAATGCAGCATATTTCCTTCCTGAAGGACAATTAATACCAGTAATTGGAATAGGTATAGTTGTTGGAATAGGAATGGGTGGATTACAATCTGTAAGTAGGAGTGTCTACGCTACAATGTTACCAAAAGGAGCTGAAGGCGAATTTATGGGTTTCTTTTCTGTAATTTCAAGATTCTCAGCAATCTGGGGACCAATAATTTATAGCTATGTAAGTGTGAACACTGGAAATCCAAGATTGTCACTACCGGGCATTTCATTATTTTTTGTCATAGGATATCTTCTTTTGAGAAATGTAGATATTAATGCAAGAATATCTGAAGAGGAATGGGCTTCTATTTAATCAATTCTGCAAGGTTTGAAAATAGAGCTGAAACAGTAATAGGACCTACGCCACCGGGAAATGGAGATCTAGCTACTATATAGTCTTCTAGATTAGTAGGGTCTATATCACCAAGATTCTTTTCACCAACTCTTGAAATCCCTACGTCAATAATTACTGCCTTGTCTTTAAAAAAGCTTTTATTAAAAATTTTACCTTTTCCAATTGCAGAAATAAAAATATCAGCTTGATTAATATAATTTTTCAAATTTGTAGTTTTACTATGAACTACTGTGACGTTAGCGTTGTACATTTTACTACTGAGTAACTTAGATAAAGGTGAAGATACTAACCTTGAACGGCCAGCAATAACAATATTTTTATCTTCAGTTTCAATATCATAAAATTTTAATAGCTCCAAAATAGCCAATGATGTAGCAGGGATAACTTTTGGTGTACTTGAAAATAAATAACCCAAATTGTGTGTTGATAGTCCATCAACATCTAAATCTGGTGGAATAAGATTTACAATTTCTTCAAAATTAAATTGACCTGGTAGGGGCAGTTGGATAATTATCCCTTGGGAAATAGTTTTTGATTTCTCGATTACATCTAAAACTTCACCAAATGATGAATCCTGTGAAAGTTTAATCCAATTAAAGGTTACCCCAAGTTCTTTTGCCTTATCTTCTTTTCGTGAAACATACAATAATGATGCTGGATTATCACCAACAGTAATTGCCGTAAGAGTTGGTTGCTTTTTAAACTTACTTGTATATTCAGATATAATTTTTTTACTATTTTTATCAAGAGAATCTGCAACTGGTTTCCCCAAAAGTAATTTCTCCATATATTTAGTTTAATAAAAGCTAAGCATAGTTTTGATATATTATGGTTAAAATAACTCATGGAAGAAAGATAAATGGATATTTCAAAACTAAGTAAATCAATTACTCCATCTGGAACGATGGCAATATCAAATAAGGCACGACAACTAAAGGAACAAGGAAAACCTGTAATAGGATTTGGAGCAGGAGAGCCAGATTTCCCAACTCCTAGTTATGTAATTAAAGATGTCCAAAGCGCTGCAGAGGATCCTGCAAATCATAAATACTCTCCTGTAGCTGGTCTAAATATTTTAAGAGAAGAAATTGCTAGAACCACTGGACTTTATTCAGGTTTTGATGTTAACCCAGAACATGTGTTAGTTAGTAATGGAGGAAAGCATGCAATATTAACAACATTCATGTCGGTACTTGACCCTGGTGATGAAGTTCTTATACCATCTCCTTATTGGACTACCTATCCCGAAGCTGTAAAAATTGCTGGTGGTAATCCTATAATTGTCGATACAGAGTTTGAAGATGATTTTAAAATAAATGTACAACAGCTCGATGAGCTTAAAACTGAAAAAACAAAAATTTTAGTATGGGTATCTCCATCAAATCCAACTGGAGTGGTTTACTCAAAAGATGAAGCAGAAACTATTTATAATTGGGCATTTGAGAATGATATTTGGATACTTTCAGATGAACTTTATGAACATTTAGTATATGAAGGTGAAACCTCGCCATCTCCTGCCCAATATGACAAAGGTTTAACAAACACAATAGTCATTAATGGTGTAGCAAAAGCTTACTCTATGACTGGTTGGAGAGTGGGTTGGACTATTGCAAATTCAGAAGTCATTAATATGGCAAAAAAAGTCCAATCTCACGCTACATCAAATGTTGCTAATGTTTCACAGATTGCGGCTTATTCAGCACTAAAGAACGGGCTTGATGAAACTAACAAGATGAAAGAAAGTTTTAATAGAAGAAGAATTTTTGCTATAGATGCATTTAACAATGTCGAGAATGTTAATCTTATAAAATCACAAGGAGCTTTTTATCTTTTTCCTGATATTAGCTTTTATTGCAAGAATAATGTCATAAGTGGGGTAAGTAACTCAATAGATTTTTGTAATTGGCTTTTGGACGAATACTATATTGCTTTTGTCCCTGGAGAAGTATTTGGTAAGAATGGATTTCTCAGGTGCTCTTATGCGCTAAGTGATAAAGATTTAAATGAAGGCCTAAATAGATTTTCTAAAGCTATTAAAGAAATTAAATGAACTCCATTAAAAAGAGAAGTCTCTATTCCTGGCTTTTCTTTGATTTAGCTAATACATTATATGCCTTTGTAATACCTGGTTTGTACTTTTCTGTATGGTTGGTTACTGAGCAAGGTTGGACAGATCAGGCTTTAGGCTTTGCTACATCAGGAGCTATGATTGTGGTTGCAATTCTAGGTCCTTGGGTTGGAGCGAGATCTGATGGATCCCAAGGTAAAAAACCGATGCTTTTAATTACTACTTTAATATGCATACTAGCTACATTCTTTTTAGGAACTTTTGATGTGAACATCTCTGTACTTTTGTTTATTGTTTCGTTAATCGGTTTTAATCTTGGGTCAGTAGTCTATGATGCATTACTAGTTTCTGTTAGCACACCTGAAAATAGAGGAAGAATTTCTGGAACTGGTGTCGCATTTGGATATGTTGGGTCTTTACTGGGATTTGGAGTAGCTACTATTTTACAAAATTTTGGCTATAGCTATGTTGAAATATTCAGATCAGTTGCAATTATGTTTTTAATATTCTCTCTGCCTGCTTTTTTATTTATTGAAGAAAAAAAGGTGAGTGATAAAAAATCATTAATTCGTATTACTGAATCATTATCATTAGTCATTAAATCTTGGAAACATTCAACACAATATACAGGATTAACAAGATTTTTAATTGGACGTTTCTTTTATGCAGATGCTATCAATACACTTATTAGTGGTCTACTTGCTGTCTATTTAGTAGAAGAAGTAGGCTTAAGTCCAACAGATAGCCAAGAATTACTTGGCCTGGCAATAATAATCTCAATCATAGGAGGATACGTCTTTGGGAAAGCAGCTGATAAATACGGCCCAAGAAAATTAACATTAATTAGTTTAGTATGTTGGATGCTTTCACTTGGAATAGCTATTATTGCGACCGAGTTTGATCAAATTTGGCTAATTTATGTGACTGGAGTAATTGGAGGCTTCAATATTGGTGGAATCTTTGCAGTTGATAGAGTTTTTATGACTCGCCTTAGTCCTGAAAAACATCTGGGAGAGTTTTATGGCCTGTATTCAACTGTAGGAAGGTTTGCAACAATACTAGGACCCCTACTTTGGGGATTCGTTGTAAACACTTTGGGACTTGGAAGAAACCCTGCAATGGGTGTACTTATAATATTACTAATAATTTCGTTTGTTATTATCAGAGGAGTTTCTGATAATCAAGAGATGTATTAGAAAAAGAAAAATCTTTTCTTTTTATTGTTATCTTCAAGTTGCTGACGAGTATTTTTTAACTTTTCCCTAAGAAATTCTGCCTCTGCTTCAGCTTTTGCTGCACGCTCTCTTGCCTCAGCCATCTGTTGACTTGCCTCATGTAAATTACCAAGTTGATTTAAAACAGTATTCCAAGCATCTAGAGGTACTAATAAGCTATCTCCACTTACATTTTTATCTTCAATATTTTCACTTGAAATAACATCATCTTTATCCTTATTTTTTTTAATAGTTGGTTGAGTTTTATTTATATCTTCATCTTTTTTTAGAAAATTATATTTCTCAGCCATTCTTTCTTCATAACTTTTAGTCATTTTTTAACACCTCGGCATAATCCTCTATTAAAGGATAACGAAATTTAAAACCTTCTTTTAGTAATTTCTCTGGAATAATTCTTAAACTACAAAAGATTAAACCATGAGCAAGTTCAGAACCCATTAAGATGTTAATTGCAATTTGGGGAGCTGGAAGCATAGATAATTTTTTGAATACCTTTGAAAAGCGTTTTGAAAATTCTTTTTGTTCTACTGGAACTGGGGATACAAAATTTACCGGACCTTCAATGTTATCGTTTTCTAAACAGAAAATATATGCCTGTACAACATCCTCAATAGAAATCCATGACCAAAATTGATTGCCTTTGCCTAGTGGGCCTGAAATATTTAATTTAGTTGTTAAGGTAACAATTTGAGTTGCTATATTTCCTTTTCCTAAAACAAATCCTTTTCTAGCTTTGACGATTCTTAGCTCTTTTTTTTCTATAAGATTTAATGGCTCCTCCCATGCTTCTTCTGCAACTAATTGGTCAAAAGTTCCTCTATTAAATGTTCTTGTATTTTCTGTAATAATTTCATCTTTATGATCTCCATATATTGTAGTTCCAGATGCTGTAATGAATATTTTTGGATAGTTGTCACTTTCATTAAATGTTTTAACAAAAAGATCTGCAGCCCATTTCCTAGACCAGTATATTCTTGATTTTTTCTCTTTAGACCACCTACCTCCACTTAATGGTAAGAAGCCAAAAATATCTTTTGGTGCTAATGACTCTCCAGCTAAATGCACAATAGCATCTAAAGTTTTAAACTTATCTACATCTATTTCTTGTTTAGAGGGACTCCAATAAATTTCATTTTCATTTTTAGGTTCTCTTCTTACAAATTTAAAAACTTCATAACCTTTTTCTTGAAGCTCACTGGAAAGTCTTTTTCCTGTAAACCCTGATGCGCCCGTAATTCCAATTTTCAATTTGAGTTTTCCTTATAAAATATAAAAAAGTTTTTTAGTGTATCTTCAATTTTGGCAGTATCATTTCCAATATTTCTTCTAAAATTAACTGTTACAATATTTGATTGTATAAAAATACTATCAATATCATTTATTTCTTGAAATAATTTAAGAGCTAATTGTCCACTCACATCAGGGACTAAAGAAGCCTCAGAAATATTACTAAAATTCATACCTTCTTGTCCAGAAACGGAGCGATTTAAATCAAAAATAACTGTTTTGTTAAGTTTTGTAGTCTTAACTTCTATAATCTGACCCATTATTACTCTCCTATTCTATGCACTCTAATTAAGTTTGTTGCTGCTTCAACATTTGGAGGTGTTCCAGCAACAACAACAACTTTATCACCTTTACTATATTTTTTTTCATTTATTAAAAAGTCATTTGCATCAGACAGCATTTCTTCGAAAGTGTTTTTTCTATCAATTTTGTATTGTTCTACACCCCACAACAAGCTCATCTGGTTATAAGTTTTTGATTTAGAAGTGAAAGTAACTATTGATGATTTAGGTCTGAAGTTTGAAATCAATAAAGGTGTTCTGCCTGTTTCTGTAAAGGCAACAATTGCTCTAGCGTCGATATCATTTGCTACTTGTACTGCTGCTCTGGCTAATGTAGTTGTCAATTCATCTATAGAGGATGATTCTTTAAAACTAAGTGTTGATGTATCATTTCTTGCATCAGTTTCAGAACAAATAGTAGACATCACTTCTACTGCCCGGTTTGGATGCTCTCCAATTGAAGTTTCCGCTGAAAGCATAACAGCATCAGAACCTTCTAAAATTGCATTTGTTATATCAGTTACCTCTGCGCGAGTTGGCCTGTATGAAGTTTTCATAGACTGAAGCATTTCGGTAGCAGTGATTGAGATTTTTCCTCTTGAATTAGCTGCATTTAATATTTGTTTTTGTATGAAGGGAACTTGTTCTATTGGCAACTGAACGCCCAAATCTCCTCTAGCAACCATTACACCATCAGCAACTTCTAATATTTCCTCAATATTGTCTAATGCTATTTTTAATTCTATTTTTGCAATTACCTTTATATCTTTGGGTATAAGTTCTTTTACGGTTTTAATATCATCAGCATTTCTGACAAATGAAACTGCAACAAAATCTACATCATTATTACTACCAAATTTTAAATCATCTATATCTTTTGGTGTTATTGCAGAAACTGAAAGATTTGAATCAGGGAAAGCAACTCCTTGATTATCTCTTAATTCACCACCTATTAAAATTAAAGCTTCCAAAGAATTTTTGTTTTTCTTAACTACTTTGAGAACAACTTGTCCATCATCAATAAAAATTCGATCTTCAACATTAATATCGTTTATTAAATCTTTATAATTTATAAAAATAGTTTTGTCGTTAGATATACATTCCTCATTAGTAATAACAATTTTTTTACTTTTTTTAAGGACTGTTGTCTCTTCTGATAGACCAGTTCTTATCTTTGGACCTTGTATATCTTGCATCACAGCTACATTTATCTTTGAAGATTTAGCCCACTTTATTACATTTTGATGATCTTCAATTGAGCCATGAGAAAAATTTAATCTTAAAACATCTACACCTTGTTGAATAACTTTATGTATTTTTTGTTCAGAATGTAGGCTGGGACCAACAGTTGCAATAATTTTTGTTTTTCTATTCATATTGATTAAATACTTTAATAGCATGGTATAACAAATTTAGGAATATGAATACAAAAATAATAATTGGAATACCTATTAATAGTTTTGATAACCCCATGTCAAGGCTTAGTAATAGTATTGATTTGCAAACGAGACAAATAGTTCAACGGGCACTGCTAATTAACACTGTTAAATGCTTTAAAAGAGAGAATACTGACATATTTTTAATATCAAACAGTAAAGATATAGAACTGACTGCAGAAGAATTAAATGTAAATTTTTATAGTGCAAACGTAAGTGGTTTAAATAATGAAATTAAAAAATTTAGCACATTAATAACAAAATATAATAAATGGGCAATATGTCATGCGGATCTCCCCTATCTAAACAAATACAACATTTCCATATTTTTGAATGAAATAGAAAATAATAAAGTAGTAATTGCAGAAAGTAATGATAGTGGGACACCTTTGTTTGGAGGAAGTGTATTTTATAATAATTTCCAATATGGAAAAAATAGTTTTATTGAACATACAAATCTTTTAAAAAAACAAAAAATTGAATTTAAACAGATATTTAATAAAGAACTTTACTTTGAACTAGATACTCCTGAGGATTTAAAAGTTTTTTTGAAAAATACACCAAGATGGTACAAAAAGCTATCAATATAGCAGCCCCGACCGGATTTGAACCGGCGTTTCTGCCTTGAGAGGGCAGCGTCCTAGGCCTCTAGACGAACGGGCCAACTGTTTTTAAAATTAGATTACGAGAGTGTGATTGTCAACGCGCTAAACGTTCGGTATTTGTACATCAAATCTCGGGTGTAAGATTTATCTGGAGTATTAATTTTCAACGATAATATTTGCAATTGTCTGTTTAGAGTATCACCTTAAAATGTAGCAGCTTTAAATTCTGGTTCAGTTGCTAATAAAAACAAACTATTGTCTGGAGTCGGTATAATGAATGAACAGGAAGCTTATGAGTTTGACCGACAGGGTTACATCATAATTCGTGATATGCTAAATTCAGATCAAATCCGGAATTTAGCACAAGCTATTGATTCGCTCGAGAAGCATGCTCTGCTCAATATTGGAAGTCCACCTCGAAAAAAGAGTGCGTGGGGACCGGACTATCATGCAAGTGACGAAAAAGGGTATCATGCACAAGGAGAATGTGCCGAAGGCAAGACCTTAATTATAGAGGATTTTTGGAATTCGGATCCTACATTTGACTTTCTAGTCAACCACGAAAGTACCATGTGTTACATCAATAGTATTGTAAAATCTCGGCCAACGATCAACAATTCAGAAATTAGAATTCGATATCGAAGAAATGCAACCAGTAGTCATGGAGGATCGCGTGCTGCTAATCAGAAATATAGATACAATTTTGGAGAGAATGGGATTGATTGTATGATGGTACGTATGGTATATTTCGTCCATGACTGCGATGAAGATCAGGGAGCTTTTTGTGTTGTTCCAGGTACCCACAAATCGAATCTACCTTGTCCTTACGATTCGAATCCTGACCAGGAACCTGGTATGGTTGGATTAAAAGTGAGTGCAGGCGACGCAATTTTATTTACTGAACATCTTCGACACGGAGGTTTCACAAACAATTCACAGCAAGTGAGAAAGACATTACATGTCGGGTATGGTCCTCACTGGATGATGTCACAAAATATCGCCACGATGGATGAGCCACAACACATCACATCAAAAACCCTAAAAAGGTTTAATGTGGAACAGCGAAATTTGTTTTCTGCCTGGCCTGGACGAGATTAATAGATCTTTTAACTTAGGCTTTAACTGAAGATGTCGCTCACAGTAATGCCTCAATTTTTTCAATATACTGAGCCTTGTTGGCTGCACCCACTTGTGAATCAGCCACTTCTCCGTTTTTGAAAAAAAGTACTGTAGGCAGTCCACGGACTTGATAGTCTGCGGCGATTTTCTGCTCTGCGTCAGCATCTAATTTTCCGACTTTGACACGTCCTTCGTAGTCTCCAGCTATCTCCTCGATGATAGGAGCAATCATCTTGCAGGGTCCGCACCAGGTAGCAAAGACATCGACAACGACGGGAATAGAAGCCTGTTTTACTTCATTATCAAAATTGGTTTCGGTGAATTCCATTAAGTCTGCCATTAAGTCTCTCCTGAAGATTATTGTCTAATTATTGGATCCTTAGGAATATTTGGCAAGTTACTTGATCTGTCAATGGTGCCCATTTTTTTGTTTACGAACCGATCTATTAGCACACATTATTGAGCTTGGAATATGCGAGTATTCATTCTCAAGAGACCAGAACTTGTATGATTGGGTAAAATAAATAACTTTCAACAAATTATTTTTTAAGTTTTTTCGAATAT
>MDTB01149584.1_pt1 | contig 10377 bp, 11 predicted proteins | sample 811161 | NCBI WGS metagenome assembly MDTB01 (sample SAMN05326650, study PRJNA326480) | marine metagenome | isolation source: seawater | place: Mediterranean Sea | collected 2009
TAAATACCTGATTGAGACCCTTTGACCTGGTTTGTACCAAAATTTTGATGGAGGCTCCAATGTAGCATTTTTACTAATAACAGTTTTTTGATCCAGCTTTAGGCGACCATAACGTATCGCATCAAAAGCCAAATAAAGAGTCATCATTTTTGTAAGAGAGGCTGGATGGATTATTTGTGTCGAGTTGTGACTACTTAAGACCTTACCATCCCGAGCGTCAGCGACTATGTAAGAGTATGTTTTAGCCGATACCTCTGACACACAATTGAATACAATGAGTATTTTTAGAAAAATGGGGATTACTAATTGAAAGTTAATATTTAATGTGCTTCTTTTCATTTATTTATAATTCAAAAAATATTTCTCTTAATTTACTCTACTCACACTAAAATCTAATATAGAAAAAAACACGGGCCAACGTTATTTTGGAACTGTTAAAACAATGAATTCAAAAAAAATGTTAGTTATTACTTTTCTTTGCTTTTTAATATACTTAGACTGGTTTTAGAAAAAAGGAAAATCAATAGTGGAAAACAGAAATGGCTGAAAAAGATGACGACATAAATGATAACTTGTCAGATACTTCGGTACTTGTAAAGAAGCGTAGCAAGCTAAAAAAGCCTCCGCTGTATAAAGTTCTACTGTTAAACGACGACTTTACTCCCATGGAGTTCGTAGTACACGTGTTAGAGAAATTTTTTGCTATCGGGCATGAAAGAGCAGTACAGATAATGCTTACAGTACATAAAAAGGGATTGGCTGTTGTTGGTGTTTATTCGCATGATATAGCTGAAACCAAAGTAACTCAAGTTATGGACTATTCTAGGAAAAACCAACACCCACTACAATGTACGATGGAGAAGGAATAGATTGCAAAGTCTGGCTGGCCAAAGGTTTGAAACATTTTGGAGCCAAGTAGCACCATCAAATACTATTAAAAAATTAGCAATCGTTGGTTCTGAAAAACCATTGAACTTTGGCTGTATAAGAGATAAACATTTATGTCACTTCATCTCAAATGCAAAAGATGCTCTAAGAGAAGCCAAAAATTTAGGTTTTATTATATCGACTATTCTAAATAACTATAACGATATTATTATTCTTGAACTGACAAAGAGCAAAGAAACCAATTTGGGCCTCTTAGCGCTAGCTGAGGAGTATTTAAGTGATGGAGGTAAGATGATTATAAATGGAGACAATCAAGTAGGTGTCAAAAGTTTCTTCAAAAACATCTCTAACCTATGGCCTGCAGAAATAACAGTAATCAAAAAAAAAGGTAGAATAGCTCTCTATAAAAAAAAAACTAAATTATTTGGGCATTGTAAAAAATATCAGGATTTCCAAATTAATAGACACGGCTATTATACCCGGGGTGATATGTTTTCTCCAAAAGAAGTAGATAAAGGTTCTCAAAAACTTACCTCAACATTTAGCACTAAACTATTTGGCGAAGTTGCTGACCTCGGTTCGGGATGGGGATATTTAAGTAAAGAAGCGCTTAGATTAAACAACAAGATTACTAGAATTACTTTGTTTGAAAATAACTACGCCGCATATCTTGCATCAAAAAAAAACGTAGCGGATAAGAGGGCAACATTCAGATGGGCTTGTGTAGAGAATATAAAAAACGTAACACTACGATTCAATCATGTAATTTGCAATCCTCCTTTTCACTCTGGACAACCAAAAGATATAGGTTTACTAAGATCCTTTATTTTTTACAGTTCTAGACTAATAAATCGAAAAGGTAGTGTTTGGATGGTTTTTGTTTCAGGGGTATATTTGGAGAGTGAACTCAAGGAATACTTCGATAATGTTAAGATTTTATACAAAGATCGCCAATATTTTGTTTGTCGGCTACTGAAACCAAAAGCTACAAGATATGAATATGATTAACAATTTTCAGAATAAAACTGCCATTATAACGGGAGCATCAAATGGCATAGGAATGGAAATCGGTAAAAAATTTCTACAGGCAGGCGCAAATGTTGTTTTTTCAGATTACGCTAAATTTGATCTGGACAGTTTAATCTCAGGGATTTCCTCAAACGTAGGAAGTGCTCACTCTTTTTATGGAAACATACAGGATGAACTAGCTGTCAATAATCTCATTGCGACTACGTTGAATCAATTCGAGAGAGTAGATATACTGGTCAATGCGAATAGAACAATTATTCCTTCAAACCTATTAGACGAAAAAGAAGGCGCTCTCGAGAAGTCTCTTTCACAAAATGTAATTGCGACTTTGAACGTCAGTAAGCTTTTTGCTAAATCAATAATCAAGCAAACTAAAAATAGAAAAAACAGCGAGAGTGTTGGTTCTATAATAAATTTGACTTCTATAGCTGCTAATCAAACGATACCCGAAATGATGCCATACTCTGTAAGCTGCGCAGCTTTGAACCAATTGACTAGATCACTTGCCGTTGCACTTGCTAAAGAGGGGATAAGGGTCAATGCTATATCTCTAGGTAGTATAATGAGTTCCAGTTTGCGATTGAACCTACATAGTAATCCTGAGCTACAAGGCTCAATAATTGATGCAACTCCCTTGGGGTATATTGCCGAGCCAGAAGAAGTAGCAGATCTTGCCCTATTTTTGTCATCCGAAAGTGCTAGATTCCTTACGGGGCAAGTAATCACCATTGATGGAGGGCGATCTATTTTGAATAAATTAGAAAGGCCAGCTTACTAAAACTATGATTTCATTCAGCTTAGTATTCCTTATTAGGATTTTCACTAAATAGAGACTGAGAAGGCTCCGTAACGCCCATGTCTGTCTCAGAACCCATGTTCCCCCGTAATTCATTAGACTCTTTTCTTGGTATCTTATCTAATACCCTCTGAAGCTCGATTTGCTTACAGAGCCCTAACATTACTGGATCGGTTGGTGTAAGAGAATTTATATTCCAGTGAGTTCGTTCTCTTATAGCCTTGATAGTATTTTTTGTAGTACCGATCAATCTAGAAATCTGTCCATCAGTGATCTCTGGATGAAACTTTACTAGCCAAGCTATAGCTGCTGGTTTATCTTGTCTCTTTGAAAGAGGGGTGTATTTGGGTCCTCTAGATTTTTTCTCTCCCACGGCAGCTGGGTTCTTGTAAAGCTGAAGATCCAATTGTTCATCTGCTTCACATTTTTTTATCTCATCTGCTGTAAGTTGGCTATTTATAATTGGATCGATCCCACGAATTCCACCAGCGACTTCACCATCAGCAATACCACTAACCTCTAACTCATGAAGCCCACAAAATGTCGCTATTTGCCTAAAAGTTAGGGTTGTATTGTCTAAAAGCCAAACAGCTGTGGCTTTTCTCATTAGTGGGTATTCCATATGTTCCTCGCTAACAATTGAATTGTATTTTAGCATTATTCTCAAACTGACTTATACAAAAAAAAAGCTTGGTTAATCAAGACTTAATATAATTTTACCCAAATGATTGCCATCTTCCATTCGGATATGAGCATCTTTAAATTTTTCTAGTGGAAATATAGAGTCTATGTGAATTCTTACTTTCTCACTATCCAATAACGGCCAAACAGTCTCGCGTAATTCACTAGCAATCTTACTTTTAAATTCAACAGATCTAGGTCTAAGAGTCGAACCAGTTAGATGAATTCTCTTCATCATTAATTGACCCAAGTCTAATTTTACGGAACTACCTTTTAAAAACCCAATACTTACCAGCCTTCCTTCAACGCTTAGAAGATCAATGTTTTTTTCAAAATAGTCACCTCCAATCATATCTAATATAAGGTCTACAGCTCCTCCTTCCTTCTTGCTTTTGAAAATATTATAAAAGTCCTCGACAGAATATTTGACAACTTCATCAGCTCCCAAGGAATAACAAAAATCTGATTTTTCTTTGTTTTTAACGGTTGTTAGAACTTTTGCGCCCAATTGCTTTGCCAATTGTATTGCAAACATTCCAATACCACTAGAGCCACCGTGCACTAGAAATGTCTCTTTTTCCTTTAATTGACCTAACTTAATCATATTAACCCAAACTGTAAAAAGGCATTCACATAGGCCTGCAGACTCTTCTGTAGATAAACCCTTAGGAACAGGAAGACAGTGGGCTTCATTGGTTACAGCGTATTCTGCATAACCCCCTCCTGGAACTAATGCACAGACGCTCGCTCCCAGCATTTTTTTCGTAACATCTTTACCGGTCGCTACTATTTCTCCAGCGACCTCCAACCCCATTATCGGGCTTGCACCATTTGGTACTTTGTATAATCCTTGCCTTTGCAAAATATCAGGGCGGTTTACCCCTGCAGCCCTAACTTTAATTAATACCTCATTTCTACCAGGTTTGGGAATTTCAAGGCCTGTTTTTATGGTTGATCCTCCCAAATCTCCAAACTTTTCAATAATCACTGCTTTCATGTATGATTTTTCCCTATTTTGTCATTATTTTTGTAGACAAGCGTTGAGTGTCTTGTTAAATATCATGCTCATAACTTATAGGGATTTGTGAGTGCAAGTAAACGTTAGAGATAATAATATAGAACAAGCTTTGAGAGCTCTTAAAAAAAAGTTGCAGAGAGAAGGGGTTTTTAGAGAAATGAAGCTTAAGCAGCATTTTGAAAAGCCCTCAGTTAAAAAGGCTAGAGAAAAGGCTGAAGCGATCCGAAGAGCTAGAAAGCTGGCTAGAAAAAAAATGATAAGAGAAGGTCTTTTGTAGATCTTAGTCAATTAAATATTAAACACCATGAAATAATTTGTAGCAGACGCTATCAGGTAAAAGTGGCCCATATGACTTAGATTTTTTCAAATCACGGTGATTACACTTTTGCTCTTATAAGTTCTTTTAAACAATCATGAAATCTTTATTTTGTGAGACTAGTTATTTTTCAATTCAAAAATATAAGCCCCATCCTGTCTTACATTTCTGTTAACAACTCCAGTTTTGAAAAGATGATTAGCGTGTCCTACGGCCTCATGTAACGCTAGCATATACTCCCTTTTATTAATATCTCTTTTGAAGATTGTCTTGAATAGCTCAACCACCGTTTTTGGTCCAGTTTTTAAGTCCTCCTTAATCCTTTTTAGCGCAGCTTTATGGTTTTCAACTAACTGGACCAGTCTTTGAGGTAGTCCAGAAAATGGCCGGCCATGGCCAGGCAACACCACCTGCTCATCACTAGCAAACTCTAAAAATTTTTCACAACTGTCTATCCAATCACCTACTGTATCTGCGTTGGGCTCCGTCGGATAAACACCTAAATTTGATGAAATCCCAGAGAGAATCTGATCACCAGCGAGAACCAAATTTAGTTCATTTGACCAAAAAGTAGCATGCTCAGGAGCGTGCCCATTGCCCATTCTTACTGTCCAGTCAACTCCATTTATAGTAGCTATTTCGTTCTCACTTACTCTGATAAATCCTTTATCTAAGGGTGAGACACCATCTCCAAAGTTAAAAGGCCTAGTTCTAAGTTTTTCTTCCAACATTTCACGCGGCATACCTGCCCGCCTCCAAAAAAGCTCTGTACTTGAACTGACCTTTTCGTGTACATCTTGCGATAGCATCTTCGCCATCAAATAAGCAGTACGAGAGCAAATCATTTCAGTGCTATATTTTTCACACAGCCATCCTGCCAAGCCAATATGGTCTGGGTGATGGTGTGTCACATATATATTACTTACCTTTTTATTTGGAAAATTTTCACGAAGCATATTTTCCCATATGCTCTTGCAATCTCCCATGTTCACACCAGTGTCCACTAAGGCTATGTCATGCCCGTCTTCCAAGATGTAACAGTTAACATAGTCGGGTCCCATCATAGGTAGAGGCATTGGAAACCAGAACACTCCTTCGATAATCTCGTATAATTTCCCGGCTTGAGGGTTTTCCTGGAATACAAACTCTATCTTTTTCATTATTTAGAAAACCCGAAAAACCTGTCACTAAAATCATAAAGCGAGTCTTTACCACTTTGACTCATGACCCCGTAGGCTTCCATTTCTGGGAGTATATTTAAACAATAAAATTGAGCCAGTGATTTTCTATCTGATAAGCTTGCCTTGAGTGCTGCCTTGACAAGGTAATTGCCACCTAAAATCAGTCCAAAAGCTTTTAAAAATGGCGTTGCACCAGCAAGTCTCTCATTAAAATCTTCTTGATTTAACATCCACCGCAGGCTGATTTCCAAGCATTCCAAGGATCTAGACAAACTTCTACCCAACTCTTTGACTTGTTGATCTGCATTATCATAACACTCGCCTATTGTCATTTTCATCTCGTCAATTAGGCCATTGGCGGCTTTGCCACTGTCAGATAATTTTCTTCCAATTAGATCAATAGCCTGAATACCATTAGTCCCTTCATAAATCGCAGTGACCCTGACATCGCGTAAAACCTGTGCTGCGCCCGTTTCTTCTACGTAACCCATTCCTCCATGTACTTGGATTCCAATATCGGCTACTCTACACCCAATATCTGTTGAAAAGGCCTTAGCTATGGGTATTAGAAAAGAAGCCCTTAAATTTTCTTTACTAGCAACTTTCTTGTCATCTGACTTAGAAAGATCCAAAGAAAGTGCTGCGTCGAGACATAAAGCTCTAACGGCAGCCGTTAAGGACATCATAGTTATTAGCATTCTTCTAACGTCTGGATGATCAAGAATAACACCCTTCCCATTATCAATTTTTGCACGGCCCTGTTTTCGTGTTCTTGCAAATTCTAAAGCTTTCTGTGTGGCTAATTCACACTGGGACAAACCTTCGATCCCCACTCCCAGTCTTGCATTATTCATCATCGTAAACATTGCGTGTAGTCCAGCATCTTCTTCTCCAACCAACCAACCCTGTGATTGTCTGTATTCAATTACAGCTGTGGGCGATCCGTGCATACCCATTTTCTTTTCAAGCGAAATCGCGCTGACATTATTTTCTAAGAGCCACTGGTCTTCCTTATTTTGGATATACTTCGGCACTATAAAAAGGGAAACACCCTTCGATCCTTTTGGAGAGTTAGGTAATCTGGCCAGAACCAAATGACATATATTACTCGATAAATCATGTTCTCCCCAGCTAATGTATATCTTTTGGCCAGTAATTGCATAAGACCCATCACTATTTTTCTCGGCTTTTGTGGTTAGTGCACCAACATCTGAACCTGCCTGTGGCTCTGTTAAGTTCATCGTACCAGTCCACTCCCCTGAATTTAATTTAGGTAAAAAGATATTTTTTATATGATCGCTAGCATGATTTTCTAAGGCATCGATCTGACCCTGGTTCATTAAAAACAACAACGAAAATGAAAGACATGCACTGCCAAAATATTCGTTGAAGCAACTTGTGACCGTAGATGGCAAACCCATCCCTCCGTATTTCTGATCGCCAGAAATACCTGTCCACCCACCATGAACCAAGAGCTCATATGCATCCTTAAAACCTGCCGTTGTTCGACATATTCCGTTTTCTAGCTTCGCAGGGATTTGGTCGGATTTTTGATTGAGAGGATAAATGCTTTCTGATGTTATTTTAGCTGCCTCACTGAGAATTAAGTTTAAATCCTCCTCCTTGAAACTATGAAAATTTGAAATGGAAAATAGCCTTTTGGCGTCTAGCACCTCATTCAGCCAAAACTTTGTTTCATCTACAGGGGCGATATAATTCATGCTTTAGTTCTCTTTAATCGATTGATTTAATAAGGGAACTCTAGTATCTAAACCTGTACAAATCAACATATCATATTGTCCAAATGAAGATAATTAAAAATAGCTTTAAAGGTATTAAAGTAGCTGCTGAGATTTTAAATGGTAATGGTATAGTTGCTTTTCCGACGGAAACTGTTTACGGACTTGGTGCAAATGCTTTTTCAAAGGAAGCTGTTACTAAAATATACAAAATTAAAAACCGGCCGAGTTTTAACCCACTGATCATTCACGTATCTAGCTCTAATATGGCAAAGGAATATGGGGTGTTTAACGCCTTAGCAGAGACACTTACACAAAAGTACTGGCCAGGACCTTTGACTATAATAGTAAAAAAGAAAAAATCAGATGTTGTCGAAACGGCTACTGCTAGGCTAGAAACTATAGCCTTGAGGTGTCCAAGTAACATTATTGCTCAAAAATTAATGATGGAGTTAGGTAAGCCTATAGCTGCTCCTTCGGCAAATATATCTGGGAAGCTTACCTGCACAAGTGCTAAAGATGTATTCGCAAAATTAAAAAATAGCATCGATGCAATGCTCGATGGAGGTGATACCGACCTAGGGCTTGAGAGCACAGTAGTCGACTGTTCAGTAGACAAACCTCGCATTCTCAGACCCGGAAATATTACCCTCAATGAAATAAATGGTAGTTTAGGCCGTGAAATAGCCTCTGATTTATCAACCGGGAAGAAAATTAAGAGTCCAGGACAATCATTAAAACACTACTCCCCAGATGCCAAGTTGATTTTAAACCAAAGTAACCCTACTAAAGACGATATATTTTTGAGTTTTGGCCATCATCCAAAAGAAATTGATGGATTAACATTGAGTGTGACTAAAAATCTAGCAGAGGCCGCGAAAAACCTTTTCACTTTTCTTCATATATTAGATCGTTTGAGCAAAGATAGAGGCGGAATCCCAATAAAAGTAGCACCTATACCGTCTAATGGCGTTGGAGCTGCGATAAATGATCGATTGCTGCGAGCGGCAGAGGTAATAGACTAATTCAAGAAGAGCCTGCATATGACGATAATTTTGACGGATCAATCCCTATGAGGAATAGGGCATTGCTCCACTTAGATTGATAATCAACACCAAAAATTAGATTTTCAATTTTCTCAGATATAAACCAACTATCTCTCATAATTTCGTCCTCTAGTTGCCCCGGAGCCCATCCAGAATAACCAAGTAAAAACAGTACTTTTCTAGGTCCTTGCCCTTTTTGGATATCATCCGTGATTTCTTTAGTACCTGTCACAGAGATCTCTTCACAAACCTTAATAGTTTTTTTATCTATAAAGTACTCTGGAGAATGAATCACAAACATCGCATTTGATGCGAGCGGTCCTCCGATGAATACATGTTCATTAGCTGATTGTAGATTTTTTTTCTCGTTACCTAAGTTAGCCCAAATCGTTTCCAGGCTAACTTCCGTAAGAGGTTTATTTACAATAAAGCCCATCGTTCCATTGGCATCATGTTCACAAATGAGTATGATACTTTTGTCGAAAAGATCGCCAGCGATTTCTGGCGAAGAAATCAACAACTTACCTTTATAGTCGTCATTAAACATTCTTAATTATAGATTGAAAAAAAAAAAATGCATAAACTTAATCAAGTTTCTATTTGGAGCAAAACATTTTGTTAAAATTAATCTTCATGTTAACTTTTGTTTTCATTAACTTGGCATTACTCAAACCGAGTTTTTCTCAGGCAAATATTGACTATCATATATTTTCTAAAGAAAATCCAATAAATGGTGCTATTAGCATAACGTTTCCGGATGGTTGGAGTACTTACTGGAAGTTCCCGGGGCCTAATGGTTTCACTCCTAATATAAAAGTGTTAAACAAAGAAAATTTAAAATCATTTAATATTTCCTGGCCGTATCCCAAAAAATTAGGGCCCAAAAATTTTACTTATCTTGGATATGATGATGACCTTTTTCTGCCAGTTGAAATAAAGAGATTGGATGAAAATAAAAACATAAGTTTACTTTTGGATATTTCTTATGGCATTTGCAAGAGCGTCTGTGTTGTCCAAACTAAAACCTTAAAAATAAGTGACATAGGTGATATAGATTATTTGGTACTGGATAAGCTGCTTAAATCGAATAATAAAATTGCGATGGCAAGGGGTTTTGGTAGTTCCAATAAATGCAGAATAAAGAAATTGACGGATACGCTATACAAAATCGTCGTGGAAAGTCTTTTAACAAAAAATAGTAGATCCATAACAGGAGTATTGGTTGATTATGAGGGCAGCTCCTGGACCATAGAAGCTCAATCATTTTACCCAGAATTTGGTAGAGTAGAGGCTTTACTTAAACTCAAAGAGCCAACAAAAAGTGAGCTAGATTTAGAAAATGTTTCTCTTTTATATTTAGATAATCTTATAGCTAAAAAAACTGTTGCTTGTGTATCTTAATGCATTTTCATAGTGTAGGCTTTCGAAATGAAAAAACTCTGTCTTTTAGTTGTCTTATAAACACGCACCAAATGTAAAATAATCCCAAGCATACGAAAGCAGTAAAAAAGATAAAGAAGTATTCAAAAGAAAATATTACATGAGTAAAAATAAGAGCCAGCACTCCTAAAAGAAAGATTGAAAAATAAATTAAGTTTTTCCACCCATGTTTAGTATTATCGGCCTAATTGGAATGACAGGAATAATTATAAATGACTCAATTGTACTGATTTCTACTTTTAA
>MDTB01213458.1_pt1 | contig 10376 bp, 9 predicted proteins | sample 811161 | NCBI WGS metagenome assembly MDTB01 (sample SAMN05326650, study PRJNA326480) | marine metagenome | isolation source: seawater | place: Mediterranean Sea | collected 2009
CAAAACAAAGCATACAAAATTTATAAAGATAGTATTATGATAATAGGTAAGAATGAAAAATAACTTATTAAATATTATTAATTTGATAAAGAAAAAAAAATATAATTTTTCTAGATTTGATAAAAGTTATAAAAAAAATAAAATAATTTATCTAAGATTTGATGTAGATATTTCACCTTATAATGCAAAAAAAATTGGAGAGTTATTATTTAAAAAAAAAATTAGTGCAAATTTTTTTTTTCAAATAAATGCTGAAACATACAATTGTTTCTCACCTGAGATAATTTACATAATTAAAAATTTAAAGAAAAAAAATCATTGTGTAGGATTGCACATAGACCAAAATTTAATAAAATTAAACCAAATTGCTGATACAATTAAATGGTTTTCTAGGAATATTTGCACTATAAATAAAGTTGTAAGTTTCCATCGGCCTCCCAGATTTGTTATCGAAAAAAAATTTAAGAATTTCAGAAATACTTATGAGAAAAAATTTTTTAATGCCAACACTTATGTAAGCGACTCAAGAAATAACAAAGAATTTATTTCAAAATTATCTGTTCTTTTGAATAGAGAGGAAAAACAAATTCAACTCTTATTACATCCAGAATGGTGGACAAAGTTTAGAAAAGAAAAAACAATTTTTGAGGAAATATTAAAAAGACGAAATGATGAATTAAGACAATATTTAGGTCATAATTTTAAAAAAGTTTTTTCTAAATATAATAAAAACAAAATTAGTTATAAAAGAGTCATTTAATTAAACTGGCTTTGTTATATGAAAATAATTCATTTTATATCAGGATTAAAATCTGGAGGAACTGAAAGAAATTTATATAAATTATTAAAAAAAAGTAAGAATAAAAACATTATTTTTTCTTTTTCAAAAGAAAATTTTTATTTTAAAAATAAAAACATAAAAATATATTTTCCAAATAAGAAAAGTTTAATTGCAAACTTAAGTCACCTATTTAAAATTCCAAAAATTCTTAAATCAGAGAAACCTGTTATTGTTTATTGTTGGATGATACATGCAAATATTTTTGCTGGTTTGATCTCTTATTTTTGTGGCTTTAAGAATATTATTTGGAATATAAGATCGTCTGGGAAAGAATATTCATTTCGAAACAGAAATTTGACATTATTTCTATTTTTAATTTTTTTATCATACATTGTTCCAAAAAAAATTGTTTTTAATTCAAATTTTAGTTTATTGAGTCACAATCGAAAATTTTTTAATAAAAAAAATAATTTTGTAATTTTTAATGGTTTTGAAGAGAAAAAATTTTTTTTAAAACCTAGAAAGAAAATTATTAATTATTTATGTGTTGCAAGAAATCACCCTATTAAAAATCATCAACTTTTATTTGAAGCATTTTATCTTCTAGATAAAACTTTTAGTGAATGGAAACTTACATTGGTAGGTAGAAATATAAACTTACTTAAAATTAAAACTCAAAAACATAAAAAATATAAAAAAATATTAAAAAAAATAAATTTTTTTGATGAGAAAGATAATTTAAAATCATTTTATAAAAACTCAAATTTTGTTGTTTTGTCAAGTCATGCTGAATCTTTTCCAAATGTTGTTGGTGAAGCAATGAGTTATGGGATACCAGTAATATCAACAAATGTTGGTGATGTTAAAAATTTAATTATAAATAAAAAACTTTTAGTCAATTTCCATACAGCTAGTAATTTTTGTAAAGCTTTGCTTTATTCAACAGAACTATATTTAAAAACAAAAAAATATAGTTTTTACTGCAAAAGAAATAGAGATTTAATCAATGAAAAGTTTTCTGAAAATATAATGTTTGATAAATTTGATAAATTAGAAAAATCACTTTTTTAATATGAATATAGGAATAATTGTTGAAAATAATAAATTAAAAAAATGGCAATTAGAGACGTTAAATAATTTAAAAAAAAAAAATAATTTTTTTATATTGAATTTTTATTCAAAAAAAAAAATTAATTATAATAAGTTTTTATATTATTTCTTTAGAATTCTATTTCGACCTAAATCAGAAAAAAATAACTATTTAAATTTGGAAAAAAAATTCAAAGTTTTTAATTTTTCAAAACTTTTTTATAAAAATAAATTAGTTAATTTTGATGAAAACTTTTATACCTGCCTTAAAAAAGAAAAAATTGATTTATTAATAAGATTTGGGTTAGGTCTTTTAGATACATCAAAAATTAAAATACCAGTGATTTCTTTTCATCATGGTGATCCATCAAAATACAGAGGAAGACCTGCTTGTTTTTATGAAATGTTAAATAACGAAAGTTGCATTGGTCAAATTGTGCAAGTTCTAAACAACAAAATAGATCAGGGTAAAATTTTAAGTTTTTCTCAAAGTAAAATTTATAAAGAATCTTATAGAAAAACTCTTCATGAAGCACACTCTTTATCTAAATTTAGCTTAGAAAAAGCAATTCAAAACCTTAAAGAGAAAAAATTTTTGAATTTAAAAACTAGTGGAATTAATTATACGATCCCAAGTAATTTCAAGGTTTTAAAATTAGTAACAAAAATTTTTTACAACAAATTTATTTTAATTTTAGACAGATTATTTTTTTTAAAAAAATGGAAAATATCTATCAAACCATTAAAGGAAATTAATCCAATGAAATTAAACAAACTTCCAAGATATTTAAATAAAGATACATTTAATATAAAAATTGATAAAAAATTTAACTTTATCGCCGATCCATTTTATCACAGAAATTCGATTTTTTTTGAAATAACAAATCCGTTTTCACAAATAGGTAAACTAGCAAAATTAGAAAATAATAACTTAAGAATATTTGAAAATAAAAAAAAACATTTTTCATTTCCATCTTCATTAAGAATTAAAAAAACTAATTTTATCTTGCCTGAAATTTCAAGTTGGTCAAAACTTAAAATAATTAAAGAAAAAAATGGAAAGTTAATAGATTATAAATATATAAATTTTGAAAATAATGATCATAATTTTATCGTTGATCCTATTATACATAAGAAAGGAAATACTTTTTTTTTATTTGGAAATATGAAAGGTGAGGAAAATATTTTAAGATTATGGTATTCTGATGAGAATAAACTAAATTTTAAAGAACATAAAAACTCTCCAATTTTAATATCTCCGCTTGGATCACGAATGGGTGGACAAATTTTAAAAATCTCAGATGGTTTGTATAGATTTGGCCAAAAAAATTTGGACTCTTATGGTAATGGCTTATGTATATTTAAAATTTCTAAAATTGATAAAAAAAAATATAAAGAAATTAAATTGGGTGAAATTAATTTAAAAAACAAAAATGGACCACATACCATAAACTTTAATTTAACAAAAAAGGAGATTATTTTTGATTATTATAATAAAAAATTTAATTTTTTTGCAGTTCTTATAAAATTAAATAAATTTTTCTAAGTTTAATGATTATCAAGTTAGACTATTATGAATTTTTAATCTCTCTTTATAATTTCTAAACTTTGGATTAGAAGAATTACCTTCCCTTCCTCTTAGATTACTAATAGGTTTGTAATTAAATTTTTCACCAGATAAACAACTTTTGCAAAGTAAATTATCTAACTTTTTATTTAAATGTTTCTCTCTTAATTTCTGAATTATATCATTTTTCCACTCATCTATTAAATTAAAATCTTCTTTGTTCAAATTTGCAAAAGTAAGATTGTTTTCATAATCTGAACAACAAGCAGTAAGAAAACCTTCATAAGTTAAATGCAGTCTGTTGAAAACCATGTCACATGGTTTTATGTCTTTGTCATACGTCCAGTAAGGACTTAATTCTTTTGTATTTTCTATATTATCACCTGCTTGTCCTGTACTTGCTAAATACCAAACATCCTGAAAGTATTTTGATAAATTTTTCTTAAAAATTTCGATTTCGTTCTTTGTTAGTTTTGTATAAACGAAAGTTGCTAATAACTGTAAGTTTATATTATTTTTTATTTTCCAGTTATAAATATCATCAACATTTTTTAAAACTTTTTCAAAATCATCTTTACCGTGTATTATTTTATATGACTCTCTTGTTGCTGCGTTAATACTGAATTTGATTGAGTCAATACCTTGGTTTTTAAGTGATTTTATTTTATCTAAACTTGCTAAACTACCGTTTGTAGTAATATAAATTCTTTTTACACCTAAGGATTTTGCTTTACTCACATACTCACCAATATTTTTTGTGATTAGTGGCTCACCTGTTGAGTATAATCCAATCTCACTTAATCCATTCTTTACTGCTTGTAAAACAAACTTTTCATAAATTTTTAAATCAAGTGTTCCTATTTTTCTCAACATAAGTGAATTACTACAAAATACACATGCGTGATTACAAGCGTTACTTACTTCTATCAAAGCATTTTTTGGGAAAGGTGGAGTTTTTGACAACTTATTTTCAAATTGTTGGTGTCTTTTTTTAAAAAACTCAGATTTATATTCACTCTTAAATTTCATTTTTAAATTTTTCTTAAGAATTTTGCTGGGTTGCCAGCATAAATTCCTCTTTTAATTAAATTTTTCGTTACAACACTTCCAGCACCTATTACAATGTTATCACCAATTTTCACTGGTAATATCGTTGAATTAGATCCAATTAAAACATTATTTCCAATGTTTGTTTTTTTCCAATTTTTTACATTTCCTCCTAATTTTCCGTTTTTAAATAAGTCATTCGTAAACATAACTCCATGACCTATAAAGCAATTTTGACCTATAGTCACTAACTCGCAGATAAAAGAATGACTAGAAATCCTCGTATTTTTACCAATTTTTACTCCTTTAGTTATCTCAACAAATGGACCAACAAAAACATTATCACTTAAATTACACTCATAAAGATTCACAGGTTCTACTATTTTACAGTTTTTCCCAAACTTTACTTTTTTGATTTGATTTTTTTGTTTTATTATCAAACTAAATTACTCTCTTCTGATAAATTTTTATCAATATAAAAATTTAATTTATCACAGCTAGCACAATTTTCTGTATCCCTAAAGTATTTATTTCTAATGTAAATATTTGTAAAGTGGTACCAGAAATTAAAATTATACTCTGGATTACTCTTAATTTTACACTGAAATCCTATTTGAAGGTCTTCCCAAGGAGTTTTGTTTTGCACTGTATATAGAAAAGATTCTTTACGCACTTTTAATTTCATAAAATTATTTAAATTAATCTTTTTATGAGATTTAATGTCTCCAATGTTATCTTTAAATTTTATGGATTTTGGGCCAAATATAACCAAGAAACTATAAAAGTTTTCTTTAAAGTTATCATCTGTAATATCTACATAAAGGTTAAATTTTTCATTGAATTTTGAATTTTCAAAATAATTTTTAATGTATACTCTATCAATTTCTGAATAATTTTTTTTAAAATAATTTAAATACGTTGTAGGATCTAAATCATTGTATTTTTTTTTATTTGAATTTTGAAAATTTATTAGCTTATTACCTTTAAAATCAAATTCATCATATTCTTCAGTATTTAGAACAGTGATTTTTAGCTTATCAGCTCTTTTTTTGTATTCATCAATGTTAATTTTTTTATTTAAAAATTTAATTCTTTTATCTCTTGGTAATTTTTCTTCAAAATAACTTGCGTATGGTAAAAAAAATATGGGTTTCATTTTTTTAATATTTTCTATTTTTCTTTTCATGAAAAATTTTTGAGATCGATCATTTATTACTATTTGTTCATCAGTTTTATAATTTTGAAACATCCAAGGATACCCTCTCGCACCACCACCAAATGACGAGCCATAAAGATCGACATTTGGTAACCTATCGAAATTAATATTTTGTGAGTCCACATCAATTAGGGATGTGAAATTTCCTAATGAAAAATATATTCCAGAGTCATCTTTAAAATTTCCTGATTTGAATAAACTAAAATAAAAATCATGATTTTTTAATTTGTACTCAGAATTAAATTCTGCTTTGAATATATTTTTAAAACCTAGACTAGATATAAAGTTTGCTGTTGATTTACTTTGAAACTTTGGAACTAATAATACTTTGTTTTTATTTATTTTTGATAAAGTTAATGGGTGTAAATGATCAGGGTGATTATGACTAATATATATAAAATTAACTTTGTCTATTTCATCCAACCAATCAACCCTAGTATTTTTTTTTAGCCACCAACCATTGTTGAATGCAGGACCAATTGCCCAAGGATCCGTTGCAAATGAAAAGCTACTTGTTTCAATCTTAATAAAAGCATGATTAATAAATTTAATTTTAAAGTTAAATTTTTTTAAACTTTTTCTTATTTCTGGAAATGAGGTTATTTCTTTAAATTCTAAAAAATTATCTTTTTTAATAAATTTAATTTGTTTTTTTTTTATTCCATTTTCATATTTTCCAATATTTGGAAAAAATTTCCAATTATGAAGAGGACAAATATGTTGTTCGTTTCTAGATACAATTTTACCTCCAGCATGGTCACAAATTCTATCAAAAATTTTATAATTTTCTGAATTTTTAATAATAAAATGATCACCAATGCAATTGACGCCATCTCTTAAATCTTTTTTTTGAATCCTTATTATTCTGATCTTTTTTGAATATTTTAGCTTGCCAAGTTTTTCAAACATATTTATGGGTGTTATCTTTGTTTTATTGCAAATTTTAATATAAACAATATTTTATATTTTAGATTAATTAAATAAAAGTACTACATTTGAAAAAAAAAAATTTTTGTATAATTGGAGCTAGTGGTTTTGTCGCACCAAAGCATATGGAAGCAATTTATTTTACAAAAAATAATTTAATTGCTTGCTCTGATTTACATGAAAATATAGGGATAATAGACAGATTTTTTCCAAATTCAGAGTTTTTCTCCAATACTAAAAAGTTTCAAAATTTTGTAAAAAAAGCAAAAAATAAAATTGATTATTTAAGCATATGTTCTCCGAATTATTTACATTTTGAACATATAAAATATGGGATCAAAAATAATTTAAATATTATATGTGAAAAACCTTTAGTTTTAAATCCAGCTCATCTAGATACAATCGAAAAATTAAATATTAACAAAAAATCAATAAACACTATTTTACAATTAAGAATACACCCAAATATTATAAAACTAAAAAAATATATTAATAAACAAAAAAACAAAATCCATGATGTAGAATTAACATATGTAACACCGAGAGGAAAATGGTATTATTCTACCTGGAAATCTGATTTTAAAAAATCAGGTGGATTAATAACAAACATTGGAATTCATTTATTTGATTTATTAGTATGGGTATTTGGTGATTGTGAGCATAGCAAAATATTTGTAAATAAAGCTAATTGTTCTTCTGGTTTTTTAAAATTAAAAAAAGCAAACATTAAGTGGTTTTTATCAATTGATAAGAAACATGTGCTCATGGAGAATAAAAATAAATTCTCAATAAGAAATTTAAAGATAAATAATAGAATTTTTGACTTATCTAAAGGATTTACAAATCTTCACATCCAAAGTTATAAAAATATTTTAAATTCAAAAGGATTTAACATTGAGGAATCGAGAAATTCAATAGAACTGATTAATAAAATTAAATACCAGAAGATATCAAATTTAAAATTTAATGAATATCACAGACTCCTAAAGAAATTATAATGAAATTTATAAATCTGGCACCTGACAGAAAACTTAGAAATAACATTTTTAAAAAATTAAATATTACAATGAATAAAGGTAGTTATATTTTGGGTAAAAATATAAATTTATTGGAAAAAAAACTAAAACAATTTACTAAAAGCAAATATTGTATAACAGTATCATCAGGTACTGATGCATTGCTAGTGAGCCTGATGTCATTAGGTTTAAAAAAAAATGATGAAGTTATAACCTCTGCATTTTCTTATATTTCAACAGCTGAAGTAATATTAAACATTGGTTGCAAACCTGTATTTGTAGACATAGAAAGAGAAACTTCTTTAATAAATTTATCTGAATTAAAAAAGAAAATTACCAACAAAACTAAAGCTATAATTATTGTTAGTTTATTTGGAATTGTCCAAGATTTAAAACCTATTAAAAATTATTTAAAAAAGAGAAAAATAACAATAATTGAAGATGCAGCTCAAAGTTTTGGAACAAAATTAGGAAAAAAAGTAAGTTGTAACCTATCTGATATTGGATGTACGAGTTTTTTTCCCACTAAATCATTAGGGGCATATGGAGATGCTGGTGCAATTTTTACAAATAATAAAAAGATTTATCAAAGTTCGTTAGCTATAAGACAGCACGGACAAAATAAAAAATATAATTCAAGTCGTTTAGGGATATCAGCTAGAATGGACGAAGTGCAAGCTATTATTTTGCTAGAAAAGTTAAAAATTTTTAAGAAAGAACTTTATCTTAGAAAAAAATTAGCCCAAAGATACGATGATTTTTTTAAAAAAAATAAGATTAAAAATTATATATTTACAATTAATGGAAAAAACAAAAGTTTAAATCGAGCTTATTCTTATTATTCAATTTTATTTAAAAATCGTAAAAAAGTCATAAAATTTCTTAAAGACAACAGTATTCCAACAAATATTTATTATCCGAAAACATTAATTGAACAAAAAACTTTTTCAAGTTATTCCAAAGGTAATTTTAAAAATGCAAAATTTTTATCAAAGCATATTTTGAGCTTGCCTCTACATCCATACATGAAACTTAATGAGCAAGATTATATTTTTAAAATATTAAAAAAATTAAGCTAAATGAAAAATAGAATAAAAGCTGTATTTGTCTGCTCTTCAGCAAATATTGGGGGTGCTGAAAAAAATATTTTTTTAATAAATAATTTGTTATCAAAAAATAAAAATATAGATAACAAAATTATCTTTTTAAGAGAAACCAATGAAAAGAAAATTAATTTTAAAAAGGAAAGTAATTTTATATTTCTAAATTCAAGTAAAATTTTTTTTTCTTTATTTAAATTTTTAAATTACATAAAAAAAAATAAACCCGATATTATTTTTTCAACGACATACTCGGTTAACTTAGTTTGTATAATAGCTAAAATGCTGAGTAATAGTAAAATCTTTCTTATAACCAGAGAGTCAAATAATATATTTAAAAAAAAAATTTATTCTAATTTTTACGAAAAATTTTTACTAAAATTTGTTTTTTTATATAATTTCGCAGATCTAATTATTGCTCCTTCTTCTACAATTTTTAAACAACTAAATAAAATCATATCAAATAAAAAAAAAATATTGTTAATTTATAATATTATCGGGGCTATTAATAATAAAAAAATCCAAATTAGAAATAACTTTTTAATTAATAAAATTAAAAAGGAAAATAGAAAAATTGTATTGAGTATAGGTAGATTAGAAAAACAAAAAAATTTCAAATTTTTATTAAAATCTTTTTCTTTTTTAAAAGAAAAAAAAATAAATTTAATAATAGTGGGAAGTGGAAAGTTACAAAATTATATGAATTCATATATTTTCCAAAATAAATTAAAAAATGTGCATTTAATTGGAGAAATTTCAGATGTAAATTCAATCTATAAAAAAAGTGATCTTTATGTTCAATGTTCTTTATATGAAGGTATGCCTAATTCAATTCTAGAGGCATTATATAATAAAAAAAAAGTACTTATTAAAAAATATGACGGAGCTTTCTTTGATTTAAAAAGATATGGAATAAAAATTAATATTTCAAATGGAAATGAGAAAAAATTTAGCGAGCAAATTGAAGCAATTTTAAAATTTAAAAATAATAAAAAATTATTTAATTTTAATAGACAAAAAATTATTTTAAATAATTCTATATCAAAAAAATTCTATAAAAATATATTCACCTTCGATTATATTAAAAAATTTAATGGATAAAAAAATTGTATACATATGTAATAATTTTAATTTTTTCTTAAACACAAGGCTACATTTAGTTTGTAAAATTGGTAAAGATCTAAAATCTCAAATCTTTTGTTTAACAAAACTTCCAAAAAGAAAAAAAAATAAAATTAAAAATGTAAATTTTTTAAATCTTGAGATAGATAGTACAAGTTTAAGTATTTTAAAAGAATTGAGAACTTTTATTAATCTATACAACTTAATCAAAAATGAAAAAAATAATATTTATCATTTTATCACAATTAAACCAATCATTTATGGTTTAATAATATCTAAACTTCTCAACCTTAAAAAAACTGTTTTTTCATTTAGTGGATTAGGTTTTTTTTTTAACACTAATAAAACTAATATTTATACAATAATATTCAATTTTATTTTAAAAAATACAATTAATAAAAACCAAAGATTTATTTTCCATAATAAGAAAGATTTTCTTACAATAAGAAAAGTTTCAAAAGAATTAAAAAAAAATATCTCTGAAATTACTTTTGGTAGTGGAGTTTATTTG